>Ga0153938_1000404_pt1 | contig 17515 bp, 15 predicted proteins | sample TSNY022MetaG_FD_104740 | JGI IMG/M metagenome (GOLD analysis project Ga0153938, IMG submission 104740) | Attine ant fungus gardens microbial communities from New Jersey, USA - TSNJ022 MetaG | ecosystem: Host-associated > Fungi > Mycelium > Unclassified | place: USA:New Jersey: Brendan T. Byrne... | reverse complement strand
ATTGCAATCATTGTAATAGTAATTTTAAATATTTTTCTAATATATAATAAAAGAGATATTTTAAAAGAGATTAATAGTGATATAGAAAATAACGATATGGCTATCCTTGTAAATGGAGAAGCACAAACTGCTATTCCAGTAAAAGGAAGCGGTAATTATGATGTTACAGTTAATTGTACAAATGGTACTGCTTCTTGGGACTATGATAATTGGGGGATTATTATTAATACTATCGATAAGGGTAATATCAAGTGTAATATTGAATTTGAAACAACCTATTTAAGAACAACTAGTAGTATTGCTGAAACAGGAATATTCCTAAATGGGCCATTAGTCAAAAACAAGATTGAAAGTATCGAATTTACTACAAGTAATACAGTTCCAAATGGAGTATTGGGTTCTTGGGATGTATCAGCGAATCAAGATAAGTCAATAATGGCTTGGTATTATGATCGCGATTCCAATGGTTTATATGAAGTATATATTGGTGGAAATGGTGGAGTTTCGGCGAATCCTGATTCTCGTTATTTATTTCAAAATTTGTATTCTCTCAAAACACTTAATTTATCTAATTTTGATACTTCAAATGTAACAAATATGGATAGAATGTTTTATGCTACTGGCTATAGTAGTACCGTCTTCACATTAGACTTAGGAGATAAGTTCGATACTTCCAATGTAACAGATATGTCTGATATGTTTTTTGGTACTGGATATAGTAGTACCGTTTTCACGCTTGATGTAGGAAGTAATTTTGATACTTCAAATGTAACAAACATGACATATATGTTTTCTCGTTCTGGATATAATAGTCCTGTTTTTATGCTAGATTTGGGGGATAAATTTAATACTTCTAAGGTAATAAATATGTCTTATATGTTTGAGAATACGGGCTATAATAGTACCGTCTTCACGTTAGATTTAGGCAATAACTTTGATACTTCAAATGTAACATATATGGGATCAATGTTTTATTATACTGGATATAAAAGTACAGCCTTCACGCTTGATTTAGGAGATCAATTTGATACTTCTAAGGTAACAAATATGCAAAATATGTTTAATAATACTGGATATAGTAGCACTGTCTTTACCTTGAACTTGGGAGATAAATTTAATACATCCAAGGTAAAATATATGGATTCTATGTTTTCTTATATTGGATATAGTAACCCAACTTTCTTGCTTGATTTAGGTGATAAATTTGATACTTCCAATGTAACAAATATGTATGCAATGTTTCAATATACTGGATATAGTAGCACTGTCTTTACCTTAGATTTGGGCGATACATTTGATACTTCCAATGTAACAAATATGTGGAGGATGTTTTTTTGTACCGGATATAGAAGCACAGTCTTCACGCTTGATTTAGGCGATAAATTTGATACTTCAAATGTAACGACGATGTATGTTATGTTTTATTATACTGGACAAAGTAGCACCATCTTCACCTTAAACTTAGGTGATAAATTTGATACTTCTAATGTAACAATTATGCGAGAGATGTTTGCTTATACTGGATCTAGAAGCACTATCTTCACTTTAGACTTAGGTGATAAATTTGATACATCAAATGTAACAAATATGCAATCTATGTTTACTAGTACTGGATTTTCCAATTCAGATTTTATTCTTAATTTAAAAGCCTTCAATTTTGATAATGTTACAACTTATGATTATATATTTACTAATTCTAAAACTACCCATACCGCGTATGTTAAAAATGCCAGTGATAAGACATGGGTTAGTGCTAAAGGTTTTAATGGAACGATCATTGATTGTTCTACTAATTCTTGTCCTTAGAATTAAAATATAAATAGAATTATACAAGGGAATACTTTAAAACGACAGATTATACTGTTGTTTTTTTATACAATAATTTTAGGTGATAATATGAAGAAAAGATTAATTATTTTAAGTGTGATTCTTATTTTTATCTGTATAGCTTTTATACCAAAGAGTGAAGATAATAACGCAAATAATTTTGTTAAAAAAATATTTCAATTTAATTAAAAGGTTTTTCTTTAAAACGACAGTTTATGCCCTCTGTTTTTTTTATACTATAATTAGGTGAAATAAATGAAAGTATATATTGACTTAGTAATTCTTTTAAACTTCTTTTTTGATTTTCTTTTATTATTATCGGTAAGTGTTGTTTTAAAAAGACATGTGAAAATGAGACGGTTATTATTAGGTTCTTTATTTGGTGGGATTTCAATTTTATCTTTGTTTATTCCTATGCAGACGATTACTTTGTTTTTTTTAAAAATCTTAATGGCGATTATTATGGTATTAGTTAGTTTTGGTTATCAAAATCTTCGTCATACAATTCAAAATATGATGTATTTATATATGATAAGTACTATTTTGGGCGGTTGTTTATATTATTTAAATTTGGAGTTTACTTATCAAAATGAAGGTATCGTTTTTTTTCTTAAGGATATTAATTTAAGTTATCTTTTCCTTTTATTATTTGCTCCAATCGTGATTTATGCCTATATTAAACTTCAAAAACGACTCAATAGTAATTATCAATTTTATTATCAAGTGAAGATAGTTTTTAAAAATATGGCCGAGGTTAAAGTGAATGCTTTTTTGGATACTGGTAATAAATTAGTGGATCCAGTTACGAATAAAGGAATCATTTTAATTGAAAAGGATATACTTCATGGAATAGTGCAAATTAGAAGTCCTATTTATGTTCCTTATAATTCTTTGAATAATCATGGTTTACTTAAATGTATTTCACCAAAATATATTGAAATAGATGGAAATAAATCTAAGAATTATTTAATTGGAATTAGTGAGGAAAAATTTAAGTTAGATGGAATTAATTGTATTCTAAATGCAAAATGTTTGGAGGAAATATAATGTTTAGAAAAATAATTGAATGGTTAAAAAGAAAGTATAATGAATGTTTTTTCGTTGGTAGTACGGACAAATTACCACCGCCACTTAGTAAAGAAGAGGAACTTGATTGCCTCATTAAATCCCAGAATGGAGATGAAGATGCCAAAAATAAGCTAATTGAGCATAATCTCAGGCTAGTCGTCTTTTTAGCTAAGAAGTATGAAAACACTGGTTATGAAGTGGAAGATTTAGTTAGTATTGGATCGATTGGATTAATTAAGGGAATCAATACCTATAAAATCGATAAAAATATTAAGCTTGCAACTTATGCATCTCGTTGTATTTCGAATGAAATATTAATGCACCTTCGTAAGAATAAGAAGCGCAAAGGGGAAATATTTTTTGAAGATGCCCTTAATTTTGATGCTGAGGGAAATGAACTTCGTCTTGAGGATATTTTAGGAACTGAAGAAGATATTGTTTCTAAAGAATTTGAAAGTGATCAAGAGAAGTTTTTATTATCACAAGAAATTAATAAGTTGAATTTACGGGATAAACAGATTATGGTGTTACGTTATGGGTTAAATAATACGCAAGAATATACTCAGAAGGAAGTGGCTGAACTCTTAGGAATTAGTCAATCTTATATTAGTCGAATTGAAAAGAAAGTAATTAGAAATTTAAAAAATTTAATGAAAGTTTGATCATTTGCATAAAAAAAGCCAATTTTACTCAATACTAGAGTGAAAGGGGCTTTTTATTTTATGGCAAGATATAAAGTTGATATCACAGGAATTAATACAAATGATATTAAAGTATTAAGTAATGAAGAGATGAAGGGATTGTTTATTGCCTATCAAAAAAACGGAGATTTGATGGCAAAAGATCAATTAGTAGAGGGAAATTTAAAACTTGTTTTAAGTATCTTAAAGCGTTTTAATAATCAGAAGTATAACTTAGATGATTTATTTCAAGTGGGGGTTATTGGGCTTATTAAAGCAATTGATAATTTCAATTTAGATTATGGTTTATGTTTGAGTACTTATGCTTGTCCTTTAATTTTAGGAGAAGTGAAACGTTATATTAGAGATAATACTAGTGTTAGAGTAAGCCGTAGTATTAAAGATACGGCTTACGAAATACTACGTTTTAAGGAAGAATTTGTTCATAAGAATGGAATTGAACCAACTAACACAGAAATAGCAGAAGGAATTGGGATTGAAGAGTATAAAATTCCCTATGCACTAGATTCTCTAAAGGATCCAGTAAGTATATATGAACCGATTTATAATGATGGCGGAGACACTATTTTTGTGCTTGACCAGCTTGCAGATAAGAAAGAATACAATACTGATAAGGATAATTTAATTAGTGTTAATAAAGCTTTGCAATCACTAAAGACAAGAGAACGAAATATTTTAATCGAACGATTTATTATTGGCAAGACACAAATGGAAATTGCTGAAAGTTTAAATATCAGTCAAGCACAAGTTTCTCGTTTAGAAAAAAATGCAATTAATACTGTGAAGCGTATGATTCAGTAATTTTTATCGGTGTTAAGCAAGCCAATTGTTTGGTTTTGAATTATGTTATTCATCATAATTATTGTTTATAAAGAGTAATTTTACGATTATTCTTCTTGAGAATTCCTAATGCTTCCATCTTTTTGATTTCTCTCATTAGGGCTGCTCGATCGACACTTAAATAATTTGCTAAATCAGAATAGGAAAACGGTAATAGGATCGTTTTTTTATTTTGATTTAATTGTTGAAATTCTAAATAGGAAATGATTCGTTCCTGGGTAGTTTTGCTTGAAAGAATGGAAATTTTTTCATTTAAAAGTTTCGCTTTATCTAATAAAAGTTGAAAAATTTCTTTTACAGCATTATTATGATTCTCGCATTTCATTTTGCAATCTTTTAAAATTAAATTGTAATCAATAAAAAGAATTTTTGTATCTGTAGCACAAACAACGGAAATTGAATCTTTCATATAACACATGAAGATTTCGCTAAAGATATAACCTTCAGATAATTGTTCTAAAATCGTGATATTGCCATCAATATCGATCTTGATTAAATTGGCAACACCTTCAAGAATTAGACCAATAGTTTGTTTTTTTAAACCATAATTGATAACAAATTCCTCTTTTTTGAATTCTTTTACATTAGTGTTCACACAACTTGTCAATGTATTGACAAATGTTCGGTTTTCGATTTTTTCCTTTAAATAGGGCATATTTCTTCACCTCGTTATAAAAATTATAACAAAAAGTTTAAACTGTTGCAATTGCAACATCGCTAATCTTTTTAATTTGTTAAAATGGATTTATTGAATAGAGAAAGTAGGTAGTTAATATGAATCAAAAACAAAAAGAAAAACTATTAAAAGAAATTAAAATTATCAAGAGAAATGGGAATAAACAACCATTTGATGCTGATAAAATTAAAGTAGCAATTCGAAAAAGTGCAGAACGAGCAATGGTAACTTTAACTGATGATGCAGAGGATGAAGTTGTTGAGTTAGTACTCGAATTACTTAGTACTCAAACAACTGATCCTAAAGTTTCACAAATTCATAACTGTGTTGAAGCAGCATTAGAAAAGGTAAATCCATTGGTAGCTAAAAGTTATCGTGAATACAGAAATTACAAAACTGATTTTGTGCACATCCTAGATAAAGTATATAAAAAAGCGCAAGCATTAAGTTATATAGGTGATAAAGAAAATTCAAATACAGATAGTGCGTTGGTTTCAACTCAAAGAAGCTTGACCTATGGATCCTTGAATAAAGAATTATATAAAAAGTTTTTCTTAACTCCAGTTGAAGTAGAAACATGTGCTGATGGTTATATCTATGTTCATGATATGAGTGCGAGAAGAGATGCCATTAACTGTTGTTTGTGTGATGTTGGTAATGTTATGAAGGGTGGATTTGAGATGGGAAATCTTTGGTATAATGAACCAAAGACTCTTGATACTGCTTTTGATGTAATGGGAGACGTTATCTTAAGTACGGCAGCAATGCAATATGGAGGATTTACTGTTCCAGAAGTAGATAGCATTTTAACGCCTTATGCCAAAAAATCATATGAAGCTTATAAAACAGAATATTTTAATATTAAACCAGAAGCAACGGAAGAAGAAGCTGGAGAATGGGCTTGGAAAAAAGTTGTTCGTGAGTGTGAACAAGGATATCAAGGAATAGAATATAAATTAAATAGTGTTGGTTCATCTCGTGGAGATTATCCATTTGTTGCTTTCTCATTTGGAGTAGAGCTTGATAAATTTGGACAAATGATTACGCAAGTAATGTTACAAACCCATGCAAAAGGCCAAGGCAAAAAAGGCTTTAGAAAACCAACGTTATTTCCTAAATTAGTTTTCTTATATGATGAAAACTTACATAGTGAAGGGGCTCTATTAGCCGAAAACTTTAATCAAGCTTTAAAATGTAGTGCAAAAACAATGTATCCTGATTATTTATCATTAACAGGAGAAGGATATGTTCCTGAAATGTATAAAAAATATGGAAAAATTGTTAGCCCAATGGGATGTCGTGCTTTCTTAAGTCCCTATTATGAAAAAGGCGGATATGAACCTGCAGGAAAGAATGATAAGCCAGTCTTTGTTGGCAGATTTAATATTGGAGCGGTTTCTTTACATTTACCTATGATTTTAGCAAAAGCTCGTGAAGAACAAAAAGATTTCTATGAAGTATTAGATTATTATTTAGAAATGGTTCGTAAAATTCATATTCGAACTTATCATTTTTTAGCAAAGAAAAAAGCCAGCACAAATCCGATTGGTTTTTGTGAAGGTGGTTTCTATGGTGGGAATCTAAAATCATATGACAACATTGAACCTGTATTAAAATATGCAACAGCTTCTTTTGGAATTACGGCTTTAAATGAGTTACAAGCTCTTTATAATGGAAAAAGCATTGTGGAAGATGGAGCTTTTGTCATAGAAGTGATGGAATATATTAATAAAAAAATTCAAGAATTTAAAAAAGAAGATCAAATTATGTATGCCATTTATGGAACACCTGCAGAAAATCTATGTGGATTACAAATAAAACAATTTAAAGATAAATATGGTGAAGTAAAAGGGGTGTCTGATCGTGCTTATGTTTCAAATAGCTTTCACTGTGGAGTTTGGGAAGATATTAATGGAATTCAAAAGCAGGATTTAGAAGGACGTTTTTGGGGGTTATTCAATGGTGGCAAAATTCAATATGTTCGTTATAATATTGGTTATAATGAAAAAGCACTTCGTACTTATATAGAAAGAGCAATGAAAAAAGGTTTCTATGAAGGTGTAAATTTAGCCTTATCTTATTGTAATGCTTGTGGACATCAAGAACTTAATATGGAATCATGTGTGAAATGCGGAAGTGATGATTTAACCAAAATCGATCGGATGAATGGCTATTTATCTTATTCAAGAGTACACGGTGATACAAGATTAAATGCACCAAAAATGATAGAAATATCAGAAAGGGTTTCAATGTAGGTGAAAATCATGAGATATCATAATATAACAAAAGCAGATATGATGAATGGAGAAGGACTTCGTGTTGTTCTTTGGGCTAGTGGGTGTAATCACAAATGCCCTGGTTGTCATAATCAAGTTACTTGGGATCCAAGTGATGGCTTATTGTTTGATGAAACAGCGAAAGAAGAATTATTAAAAGAATTAGATCAATCTTATTGTGAGGGAATTACTTTGTCAGGTGGGGATCCTTTATATCCATTAAATAGGGAATCTATTGCTAAATTGGTAACTGAAATTAGAGAAAAATATCCAACAAAAACAATTTGGTGTTATACTGGATATACTTACGAAGAAATAAAAAAAGAAGTGAAACAAGATAAAGATTTAAAAACCATTATGGATCAAATTGATATATTGGTAGATGGTAAATTTATTGTAAAAAATAGTTTTACTGATTTAAAATATATTGGTTCTTCAAACCAAAGGATTATTGATATGAAAAAAACACGTGAGAGTGGAAAAGTGATAATATATTTAGAAACAGAAAATGATGAATTTAATTATGAAGACATCGTTGTTTGTCATAGTTAGGAAGAGGTAATTAAAATGAATCAAAAAACAGGTAGAGGCTTTGAAATAGCAAAAGGATTTGAGGATAAAGGAATAAAAATTCCTGTTCGTAGTACAAAAAATGCTGCAGGATATGATATTGAAGCCGCAGAAGACACAATCATTCCACCATATCAATTTGGAATGAAACCAACGCTCGTAAAAACAGGATTGAAAGCCTATTGTGAACCAGATGAATTCTTCATACTAGCTAATAGAAGTTCAGGACCTTTCAAAAAAGGATTAGTTATGGCTAATAGTATCGGAATTATTGATTCAGATTACTATGGCAATGAAGATAATGATGGACATTTTCAATGTGCTTATTATAATTTTTTTACTGAAGAATTAGAAATAAAAAAGGGAGAAGCAATAGCTCAGATAGTCTTTTTCAATTATTTAAAAACAAATGAAGATATTGAATCAAATGACACTCGAAAAGGCGGATTTGGTTCTACAGACAAATAAAATGAAAGAATTAATTTTCTTTCATTTTTTTATGTTCTTTATTTTTTTTAAAACTATAGATGCTTAAGGGGATTACAACAATGAAGAAGCCAATTAATAGAGGATAAGGAACATATTTGCTATAACTATGGAAGATAGCAGAGTGGTTGATTGTATAAGTTGAAATGAGAAATAGAATTATGGTAAAGATTGGAAAGGTAATATTTTGACCTTTTTTAGGAAATAAATCTTTTATCATAACACTAGAACAAGCTAAGGTTATAATGCAATTAAAGATCCAAATGATTGAAACTATATTTTCAATTCTTTCTAGAAAGCCAAAGACTTTAAATTTCTTTAATACAAAATATTCTGGATATTGATATAAATGCATTAGAGTTGGTCCTAATACAGAAATTATAATGAAAAGGATTATGATACTAACAAAAGCTGTGAATATATATCCTAAAACATAATACTTACCATCATCTTCAGTATTTAATAATAATAAATAAGGAGTGGCTGAGAAGATGGCAAAGAATAATGTAGATAAGGCTATTTGATTGTTGCTTGCCATCATAATTGGTTTAATATTGTCTAAATCAATATACTGAATAAATGCAGTGCATATGAAGATGATAATTGGAAGACTTATTATAAAGAGGATTTCGGCTACACGTCCAACACATTTTAATCCGTTTTTAGCAAAAATAATCATTAAAACAATAACTGGTAAAGCTACCATATAATTGGGGGTATGAACGAAAAAGAAGGAAGAAGTGAATATTTCAAGATTAGCTAGAATTAATATAAACATAAAAGCCGAGACGATAATTAATAATATCCGCATTATGAAACCGAAGATTTTGGCATTTTTTAGATAATCATATAATTTATCTGGTCCTTTTTGTTTATTGATATATCCAATTAAAGCGACAAATGAACAACCGATTAATAAACCAAGAATTGCACTAATCCAAGCATCGTAATTGGCAACATTTATCATAATTGAATAACCAAATCCCAAAAAAAGAGTTCCTGATAAGAAATATGTTGTTGAAAAAATTTGTTTTTTTGTCATTCTTCCACCTCATATGTTATACCAGTTTTACTTAAAGTAACGGTTATATCATATTCTATTTCGATTTGTTTCCAATCACTTGGATATATTCGATATTTATTATAATAAAGCTTTTGAAATCCTATAAGATCGACATCATTTTCTTGACATAATTTGAAAAAGGCTTCTAATTCTTGTTGCAATTGTTGTTTGAGAAGATTTTCTAAATATTCATAAGTATCCATTTTATGCAGATCATAATTACAATCATTTTGCACAAGACTTGCGTTTAGATTAATATTAATTTTTACTTTATTTTTTTCCATAACATTAATTTTGGTTTTGGATTTCGTAATATTAAAGCCAGTATATTTATTAACCGTTTCCTTATTCTTTGTTTCTTTCTTAATTGAAGTTTCTTCTTTTTCTTTAATCGTAACTAGAGTTTCATCTAAATTACATTGATTGGTCATAATATAATTTTTGTTTTCATTTTGAAGAAGGGTTAAAACACTAGCTTCTTGTTCTTTAAATAAGGTTTTTAATTTGCCTTCGTTAAATATCCCAATTCCTGTGATTGCAAGTTTTTCATTTTCAACCGTGATTACTGGAAGATAGGCTGTTTTTCTTTTATCTAAAGTTGAAACAATAAAATCTTCTAATTTTACTTTTTGTGCTACCGTTTGAAAATATTGATTATTATCAATAAGATTAATTAGGGTTTCTCCTACGATTGGTTCACTTTCAATTGAAAATTTTAATATTTCTTTGGCGGTTTTATCTTTTGCTAGAACGACATAAAAATTATTTGGAAAGATTGTTGCTCTTAAGAAATAATCTCTAATTGTTGCAATATGATTTTTTCCAATTTCTTCTGATAAAATCAAAACTTTTAAATGAGCAAAATAAGGCTTTTTATCAATATTTAATGAGGCATTATTAAAAGCTTCGGTCATATTAGTAGCATTTCCTTTGGCATAAAACACTTTTTCTTTGTCTGATGAGCCTGTCTCACTATTAGGATTCAATATTTCAAAGACCACCTCATATTCGCTATTTTTGTAGTCAATAGAGATACCTGAGATAATAGCTCGATCGGATAATTCGATGTAATCATAACAACCAGTAGAAAGAAAACAAACTATAATTAATATTCCTATCATTATTTTTTTCATATTTTGCTCCTTTGTTTGGTTACATTTTTTTTCACTAAGATGTTACTTCGTCTTCGATCACGATTAATTGGTTTTTTCATTAAAGTTTTTTTCAAATAAGTCGAATCAAATGGGGCAATAGAGTAAAAGTATGGATATCCAACTGAATCTAGATTGGTAGCGTGAATTAAAAAATAAATGAAAGTAAGAACTATGCCATAGAATCCAAGAAAGAAGCCAGAAATTAAAAATAACCAACGAAAATGACGGATGGCATTAATCATAACGATTTCAGTAAAAATTAAACTAGTAATATAAGTGAAGGCCACAACAATAATCATAACAGGACTAACAATTCCAGAATTAACCGCGGCTTCACCTAGTATTAACGCTCCTAAAATGGAGATAGCACTTCCATAGTTACTAGGGAAGCGAAGATCACTTTCTCTTAATATTTCACAGATTAAAATCATGATGAGTGCTTCAACAAAAATAGGGAATGGGACATTTTGATTTTGATTTACAAAATTAATAAGAAGGGATGTAGGAAGGATTTCTGGGTTATAACTAATTAATGCTATATAAAGTCCTGGAATCATCACAGTAAGAAAAAAACAAAAGAATCTTAAGATTTTAACAAAATTAATGTTATTATTTTTAATGTAATTATCACCAATTGGATTAATAAAATCAACGAAGAAGGTTGGTAGAATTAAAGCTTGAGGACTATTGTCAACTAAAACAATTACTTTACCTTCAAGAAGAGAGGAAGATACGCGATCTGGTCTTTCTGTTGAAGCGATGGTAGGTAAAGCTGTCTTTTTTTCACCAGCTAGAAAGTCAGCAATATTTCCTGAATCATAAATGGCATCAATATTAATTTTTTCTAATTGATTCTTAATAATTTTAACAATATTAATGTCGGTGATATTTTCCATATAAAGAATATTTACGATCGTTTTAGAAACCCCACCAATAATCATTTGCTCTGTTTTTAAATCAGAGGATTTAATCCTTCTTTTAATTAATCCCATATTGATTTGAATATTTTCATTAAACGAATCTTTGGGGCCGTCCAAATATTTTTCAGAAGTTGGTTCACTAATACTACGGAATAAATCAGCTTTTGTTTCTAAAGCATAAATCATTTCATTGACAATAACTAAGGTGAAGCCATTTGCTAAATAGTAATCCATTTCTTCAGGATCTTTTATTTCAACTAAGTTTGGAGCCGAAATATAATTTAAAATATTTTTTTCATTAAATTGTTTTTCTTCAATTCGGCTTAAGTTTCTTAAAATAAAACCATCGACTTTGGTTCCGCTTGCAACACTTTCTAAAAACACAATATAAATTTTTGAAGTTCCAATTTCTAATTCTCTTATAATAAAATCAGGATTTAGAGTATAAAGATTTTCTAGGTCTGTAACAAGCTTATTTTTCATATATTTCACCATTTTTATTATGATTCAAAAAAAAATTGGTATACACTCTTAGTTTATTATATAATGAGTTAGGTGAACTTGTATGAAAGAAAAAATTGAAAAATTGGATTATGATGGTAGGGGTATTGCTTTTATTGATGGTAAAATTACTTTTGTACCTAAAACATTACCAGAAGAAATGGTTGAGTTAGAAATAATAGAAGAAAACAAAAAGTATAATATTGCTAAAGCAAACGTTCTTTCTTCATCGGCAAAGCGAATAGAATCAAAGTGCCCTTACTTTGATCATTGTGGTGGTTGTCAATTTCATCATGTTAAAGCAGAGGATGAACTTCTAATAAAAAAAAGTAGTATTCAAGAACAATTTGAACGGAATTTGAATTATGATGAAGAAATTAAAGTTATTAGCAATCAACTTCTTTGGTATCGCAACAAGATTAGTTTAAAGGTTTTGGACGCTAAATTTGGTTATTATGAAGAACGAAGCCATGATTTTGTAGAGATTCAAGAATGTCTTATTGTAAAAGATACGATTAATCATTTAATAAAAGACCTTACTTTTTTTAAAATAAATTCAGGGTATATTATTATTCGTTCTAATTATAATAATGAGATATTAGTTATTATTGAAAGTGAAGATAAAGTAACATTAAATGAGGATCTTTTAAAGAAACATCGTGTCATTGGGGTTTTGCAAAATAACAAATTAATATATGGGCAAAGTTTTTATTATGAACGACTAAATGGGGTCATTTACAAAGTTAGTTATAATAGTTTTTTTCAAATTAATTTAGAGATTGCTTCCAAGCTTTTTGATTATGTGAATAAGCTAGTGAAACCTAATCTAAGAATAATAGATCTTTATTGTGGTGCTGGAACGATTGGATTACAACTAGCCAAAAACGCAAAGGAAGTTGTTGGAGTGGAGATTGTTAAAAATGCCGTAATTAATGGAATTAACAATGCTAAAATTAACAAGATTAACAACATAAAATTTAGTCTTGGAAATGTTTCGGATGTTTTTAAAAAGATAAAAGGAAATTTTGATTTAATTGTAGTGGATCCTCCAAGAGCAGGATTAGATAAGGGAACTATTAAAACAATATTACAAAGAAAAACAAAAGAATTGATTTACATTTCATGTAATCCTAAAACATTAATAAGAGATTTAAAAGAATTAACTTCTATTTATAAAATAAAAGAAGTTCAGTGCTTTGATATGTTTTTTAGAACGGCAAACTTAGAGACTATTGTTCTTTTAGAATTAAAATTAAACTTTTCATAAAAATACTGATGTGATATAATAGACAAGGATAGGGTGATTAGATGATCGTATTAAATATTGGAAAATGTGCGTATGCAATGGCTTTACCGATGAAACAATTTTTAGTTGAAGGTAATAAATATAATGTTGAAGAAAAAATCGAAGGCAGTACAGGATCTGGATGTAATACCGCTTATTTACTTGCTAAGTGGAGAGTAGATAGTACTTTTTGTGGAATGATTGCTTATGATGATTATGGGACTAAAATAAAAAAAGAATTAGAAGCTATTGGGGTTGATACAAGTGGGATTGAAATAGCTTATGAAAAAGAAACGCCGATGGAATTTGCTGTTTTAAATGAAGGAGTTCATTCTAAAACCGAAGTTTTGGTGCAAAAAGAACCATTTTTCTTGAAAAAGAATGAGTTTAATAAAATTCCTGATATTATCCTAACGGATGGTTATGAGTATTCTGCAAGCATTCAAGCGATTAATAAATTTAAGAATGCAAAAAGTATTTTGGGAGTAAGTGAATTTACGAAAGAAGCAGTTGAGATTGCTAAATACGCAAATTTTGTTATATTCTCACTTTCTTTTGCAGAAAATTTAACTAAATTAAAAGCGGATTTTAATAATCCTACTACATTATTGAATATCTACAAAAAAATAAAAGAGAAATATTCTAATAATGAAATTATTGTTAATTTGGGACCATTTGGAGTGATGTATACATTAAATCAGGATGTTAAAGTTATGCCACCGATTCAAATTAATGTCTTAGATGGTCGTGGAGCCAAGGATGTTTTTAATGGTGCTTTTGCTTATTGTATATCTAAAAATTATGATATGGAGAAATCAATTCGTTTTTCTAGTATTGCTTCAAGTATTTCGATGACAAAATTTGGAATTAAAGATGCTTTTCCAGCTTTAATGGAAGTAATTCAAAATTATGAAAGTCGTTTTGGATCAATAGATGAACCAAATGGGAATGAAGCAGTTTTAGAAGGACAAAATCAACAACAAGTAGACTCAACATTAGTTTCAAATCAAAATGATAATAACGAAATGAATCAATCACCAATTACACCAGTGCAACAAACTGTTCAAGATGGAGGTATTATAGCACCACAAGTAGACCAAGTAACGCCAAAAGAAGGTACTGTCGTAAATGATATGCCGATTGGTAATCAAACTACTTCAATGCCGAATAAAGAAGCTTTATCTTATCCAGATCATCATGAACTAAATCCGACAATGTCGATGAATCCAAGCGATAGTAGTACCGATTTATGATTTATTGGGATTATTATCCGAAATTAGATGTACATGGAGAAACCAGAGATACGGTTAATTTTGTTTTAAAGGAATTTATTAATGATAATATTAAACTTAATCAGGATATCATTGTTATTATTCATGGTAAAGGCGAGGGAATATTAAAAAAAGAAGTACATTATTTACTAAGGCAAAATAGAAATGTTTTACAATTTCATTTAGTATTAGAAAACCCGGGAATGACGATTGTTAAGTTGAAAAGATAGCTATTTTTAGAGCTATTTTTTTTTAATTATGCTATACTTATATTAGGAGGAAAGTTATGAAAAAAAGTTTTAAAAATATTATTATCATGCTTATTTTCGCAGTTGTGTTGTTTTATCTAATGTTGCCAGCGATCAATTTAACAAGTCCAGGTTTTTGGATGTATATCATTATATTATTATTTATCTATTTAATACTTAATACAAAAATGGTGAAATCAAACATTGTTTTTTCGCAAAATAATTTGAATTTTACTGGGAATCCGTTTAATTTTGGAAAGGCAAAGTATGCATTAGTAGCAATTTGTGTAATTGTAATTGGAATGTTTGTAATTAATGTTATTTGTTCTCCTTTATTTAATGCCTCAAGTTATGCCAATCGTATTGAAGTATTAGATACAAGTGATTTTACAACCGATATTAAAGAAGTGGATTTCAATAGCATTCCGTTACTTGATAAAGATTCATCTCGTAAATTAGGGGATCGCAAGATGGGACAAATTACGGATTTGGTTAGTCAATATGTTGTATCAAACTTATATACACAAATTAATTATAACGGTGAAATTGTTCGTGTAACACCACTTGAATATGCGAGTATGATTAAATATTTCACAAATTCTAAAAATGGAATTTCAGGGTATATTACTGTAAATTCTGTAACTGGAGAATCAAATTTAGTTCGTTTAGAGGAAGGAATGCGATATAGTCCATCAGCATTATTCTTTGAAAATTTAAAGAGACAACTTCGTATTCAATATCCAACAACTATTTTTGGAGAATCAAATTTTGAAATAGACAATGAAGGAAATCCATACTGGATTGTTCAGACAATTAAATATAGAGGTATTGGATTAAAAAAAGAAGTTTCAGGAGTTATTGTATTAAATGCTATAGATGGTACAAGTGTAAGATATAATAAAGATGAAGTTCCATCTTGGATTGATCATGTATATGATGCCAATCTAATTATTGAACAAGTTGATAATTGGGGAGAATACAATAATGGCTTCTTAAATTCAATCTTTGGTCAAAAAAATGTAATTAATACAACAGACGGATATACCTATTTAGCAATTGATGATGATGTTTATATGTATACTGGAATTACATCTGTTTCAACTGATGAATCAAACATTGGATTCATTCTAACTAATTTAAGAACAAAAGAAACTCATTTTTATAGTGTTCCAGGAGCAGAAGAATATTCAGCAATGTCTTCAGCAGAAGGATTAGTGCAAGAAAAAGGATATACAGCATCATTTCCATTACTAGTTAATTTAAAAGGTCGTCCTACTTATTTATTAAGTCTAAAAGATCAAGCGGGATTAGTAAAAATGTATTCATTTGTTGATGTAGAGGATTATCAAAAGGTTTCGGTGAGTGATTCTTCACTTGGAATTGAAGCCGCTGCCGAGAAATATTTAAATGATTATAATTTCGCACCATCCAAGGTTTCTGATCGTATTGAAAAAACGATTACTGTAAAAACAATCACTACCGCAGTAATTGATGGAACAACGTATTATTACATTATTGATACTGAGGGAAATCTTTATAGCACATCAATTAAAATAAATAGAAGTATATTGCCATTTGTAAAAGAAAAAGATGTTTTAAACATTACTTATAATGAAGCAAATGTTAATGAGATTGTCGCTTTAGAAAAATAACAACCAAAAATCAAAAACCAGAAAGTCAAAACAATTTGACTTTTTTTGTCGTTCATGTTATAATTTGGTTGAATGTTGAACACTACTAATGTAGAAGATTGACATTTAATAGTATTTATGCTATAATTAGTTTATTCAGAGAGTTTTAGGGGGTAAAACGGATGAAAAATTATGTATTAGATTATATGGATGAAAATGAGTTTAGAAAATTAGAAAGATCATTAAAAAAATATAATATGTTGGCTTTCAAAAAATTAAACTTTACTTATTATCCTGCGTTGCGTAATGGAGAATTCTTAGGAGAAATTATTTCTCAAAACAAAAAAATGGGAACTATTACTTACGAATTGAAATTACCAAGTGATATAATGTTTTCACAAGTTCATGGTGAAGTTAAATTGATTTATACAGTTTATCAAAAAGAAGAGACTATTATGTTAGAAAATATTACACCAACAGATATCTTCTTGGAAGGTCATAAATCGGAATTAGCTACATATAAAGGAATTATGATTTCTAAAGCAAATGCTTCGAAAGATAAATTTAAAATTGATTTATTAAGTATGTTACAAAATAAGTAAGTAATTTTACTTATTTTTTTTTGTTTATTTTCATCTTTTTCTACTTGTCATCATATAAATATTATGATATTATTAATTGGTATTGGACCTCTAGCTCAGTTGGTTAGAGCAACCGGCTCATAACCGGTCGGTCGTAGGTTCGAGTCCTACGAGGTCCACCAGTAATGAATTTATTTAAACTTTATAGTTTGATTTAAATATATAAAATCCCAATTTTAAAAAAGGGATTTTTTTGATTTGATTTTAAAAAAATTAGAAAGGAAGATAATTTGAAAAAATTGATAATATTTATTATTTCTATTTTGAAAAATTATATATATATTTGTATACTTAAATTGTTAGGGAAGTAAAATTTATTTGCGAAAAAAAATAGATTAGCGATTATGAAATAAATGT
>Ga0153938_1000400_pt1 | contig 17548 bp, 17 predicted proteins | sample TSNY022MetaG_FD_104740 | JGI IMG/M metagenome (GOLD analysis project Ga0153938, IMG submission 104740) | Attine ant fungus gardens microbial communities from New Jersey, USA - TSNJ022 MetaG | ecosystem: Host-associated > Fungi > Mycelium > Unclassified | place: USA:New Jersey: Brendan T. Byrne... | reverse complement strand
CATCCTAAAGCCTCGCGGAGAGGTGTGAGGATCCAGTGCTGGTAATATTCACGATAGATGGCGCAGTTTTCAGGATCAGTGGAAACGGGATGAGGTGCGGCAGACAGTAAGGGTCCAATTGCATTGGAACCAGTGTTTTCCCTGGTGGAAAGAGAAGCTGACATATCGCAGTGACTATGTTTGTCGTTCGAGATCCTCCAGGAACAGGGGCCCATTTACCGGTAAGAGAGATGTCTCAAAAAAGAGCCAAGGTTTAATCTTCGGAGTGAGGGCTCAATGAGTTTATTTGATCCAGGAGTTTGATATCTTTCTCTAATAGTCTCCAATGATTTTTGCGCTGCTTCTCCTTCCTGACGTTTCCAACTTGCTCTTCAGATATCAGCTCGTCATTCAACACTGGTTTAGAAGAGTTTCTTGGCGTATAAGTGAAAAGAAAATTGCTGGGACGTGAATCGAAATCCCAAAGTTCATCACAAGTCACTAGTGCAAGGATGTTGAGAAGGTCTTTCCAATATCCATGTGCCATGGAAAGGTTTGATATCGCGGTACGAGGATGGTGGTCATACAACCAACCAAACGCTCTGTGTTACTTCAGATAAGAAGAGCCTTTTGAACAAACTTGATGAATAGGGCATACCGATAGAACAGCTCCTTCTGGCCTTTTCCATCACGGATACTCCTGATATGCCATATGATCTTCAATGTTGTTTCTGGGCTCTCTGACCAGGAGGCCTGCAACAACGTGTCAAGTCGATGGATCTGGCGTCGAGACCCCGAAATGCATCATAACAAGACGATCGGAAACTTGGACAACTGGTCAGGTTCCCTGATGAACATGAATATAATATATCGTTGTAGATATACCACTTCGGTTATTCGTCCATAGAGATCTGTGAGCGAGTAGAACTTTTGTTTGTCCATTCTATATGATATTCCCACGGATATAACTCAAGGGGAGCTGGAGTCCCATTACGATGAATCCAATATCGCCTCCTGCAAGGCCACATATCGCCGTGCACTCGGCACATTTTGCCTCTTCATCCACCACAGACTGGGACGATGCCTGGGACAGTGGATCAGACTCTGAAGAGCGCCGTCAGGGGCTAGTCGCCAATTCGTGGAACCGTTCTGTCGGTGGTTCTTCCACTACAGCTCCAAAACAAGTCCCTGCAAGATCAAATTCTGCCTCTTCGTCTTCGACTTTGGCATTTTCATATACACATGTGAATGTACCAAATCCAGGGTCCTATCCTACTCCCAAAGCCATCGAGGAGGCTGCTCCGCGTTCCAAGGTCCAGAATGGTTGGACTATTGTTCGCACACAGAGCGATCGCAACTGTTCAGGTGATAGTGAGAGTCTACCGTCCAAAGTTGATCACGGTGCAGACGCTGATGTTGAAGGGGACATGATCCTTGGAGAGCTTGAGACCGATTTCGACAATAATAAACATGCAGGGCTGAACCCAACAAAGCATCTCAGTGCTCGATCCAAGCAACTGGCAGCGTCTCTGAGAGAAGACGCAGAGGAGATTGTGAATGGTAATTACACCTTTCCTGTCTCTTCCACTATACCTACACATTCCCTCATCAACCAGCTCCTTTCCTTCAGATCCATTGCGGAGTATACGCCAGCGTGCAAGGCGGCGTGATTTTTCTCCCATGGCAGCTGAACAGTCTCAGAAAAAACTTGGAAAATTGCAAGATGAAAAGCTTATGCGAGAGCGCTCAATCCGCACCAATCGTCGAAATAAGTTCTTTGATTGTCTAACAAGCCAGGATGTCAACATCTGTGCGTTTGCTTTACCTACCCTTGCTTGCGTTCCGCTCACCTACCCCCAACCATGTTGTTCTTATGTCGTTAGCGGAACTCCGTAAACTCGCCTGGGCCGGCATTCCAGTAGACTTTCGGCCTTTAGCATGGCAACTTCTCCTCGTGCGTTTTACTTCTCCAGCCACAATCCATATACCCCGAGAATAGTTTCATAAATGAGGTTTCAGGGATACCTACCCCTACCCGCCTCATTACGTGCTGCGACACTGGCCCGGAAACGTAGTGAATACCTTTCAATGGTTGATTTAGCCTTTGCTCGCGGTCGGGACGGACTCGACCAACAAATTTGGCATCAGATTGAAATTGATGTACCGAGAACGAGGCCTGGAGTTACGCTTTGGATGCTTGCTGCGACGCAGAGGGTGAGTCCATTGTTGGAGGTGATTATGGTTTTGTAGGGTTGATGTTGGGTCAGAGTTTGGAAAGGGTACTGTATGTTTGGGCTATCCGGCACCCTGCAAGTGGATATGTACAGGGTATCAATGACCTGGCGACTCCGTTTTTTCAGGTTTTCCTTTCGGCTTATATTGGTATGTCATACAGCTCCAGATTCATCGATTCATCAATCAAACTTGGAGTTCTAGATTCTGATCCGGAGAGTTTTGATCCCTCTGTGCTGCCCAAGGATATCCTGAATGCGATAGAAGCAGATTCGTTCTGGTGTCTCTCGAGACTTTTGGATGGTATTCAGGATAATTACATTTTCGCGCAACCTGGAATTGTGAGGAGCATTAAGCGAATGGCGGACCTCGTTTCTCGTATTGATGGCAAGTCGATAGGACTAGATTTCCCCATCGATGCACTGCTGAAGCTTTCATAGCCCCTCTATTTGCTCATCTGGAGTCGCAGAGCGTAGAGTTTATGCAGTTTGCGTTTAGATGGATGAATTGTTTGTTGATGAGAGAGATTAGCGTACAAAATACGATTAGGATGTGGGATACGTATCTGGTATGTTGATGTCCTACTTTTAAGCTTTCGCCGATTTTTCATATGTTGTTCTAGGCGGAGGGGCCGGATGCGTTTTCACAATTTCATCTTTACGTTTGTTCTGCTTTCCTTGTTCGGTGGAGTGACAAACTTCGACAGATGGATTTCCAGGTATGTGTATCGAGCTATAGTAGTTTGCGTCTCTAACGGTCAGGTGAATCAGGGAATTATCATGTTCCTTCAATCACTACCTACTCAAGACTGGGGTGATCATGAGATCGAGTTGCTTCTAAGCGAGGCTTTTGTTCTCAATTCAATATGGCACAATGCACAGAGTCACTTTGGTAAATAATGTCCGATTGGCTGTTCATTACCACTCCAAGCGCGTGCTTACATATTCTTCAAAAAAACATGACCAGTAGTTCAGTTGACAGCTTTACGTGTATATTAGAAAAATGTGATACACTAGTGAGATACAAAATCAGTTTATAGCTCACTTATCAATATATGGGAAGCGCAAGAACGAATGGCATTAAACGGAATAGATAGGCAAAATAAAATCGTCGTTCAAGATGAAGTAGGCGCATTTCCCCCTTGGATCTCACGATTCAAGGTAGCTGCAAATTCTGCTGCTCGTTCCTGGGTTTGGAGTTTAACGGTGAACATCTTTGAAGAGCGTTCTGCGTCGTGTCCGAGGAAGGTAACATTTTTACCTTTCTGAACGGGTTTAAACGCAGAGTGGAAATTGAAGTTCTGTAATGAGCAATTGAGTTAGCCACATTGAAAAAGATGAATGTCAAGAAAAAAAACCAATCACAATCAAAATTTGGCCAGTACTACTGCTTCTCAGCAAAACTCGTTTCGCCTGAGACTCCTTATGCTTCTTGACTCTCAACACCCCATAACCAAGCTCAACCCAACTTTTTCCAGTCTCCCCGTCTTTCATAACATAGGCCTTCAGCTTTGCGGAATAGACGGTTTCTTCGTCTTCTTCGCCTGCACCTTCTCGATCGTGTTTATTATCCGCGTCGATAATAAAACTTTCAGCCGTCGTTGTTGTCCGAAACGCAACGCCGGAAGCTTCTTTAGCATCGGATGGTTTTACCGCAGCGCCAATACCACCATTGGTACTGAAATCAGAAGCCGTAGTTGTCAGTGTAGATGGTGTTTGAGCAAAGCTTGGACTAAAAGAAGTCATAGGTGTCATAGACGAGGGTTTGAACGCCAAACTGGCAGCAGGTGTAGTCGCAGATTGGGAAAAACTACCAAATCCAGAAAACTCGGTAAACCTGCTACCTGATGCTGAAACGGATGAACCTTCGGGTTGGGTCGGGGCAGTCACATTGAAGTTGGATGAAAAGCCGGACCCGAATGTACGTGGACTGAATATGGAAGTCGGTTTGGTTTCGGGATTTGTGGGACCAGAAAGGGCAAGAGGGACAGATGGGGAGGTTTTGGAGTCAGTTTGTTTGGGCGGCAGATTTGGTGTCGACGAGGCTGGACTAAAGTTCTTTAAGGTCTCATATTGCTTCGCGCCGAAAACAGAAAAGGCTGATGTTGTAGTGGCTGGACTAGAGTCCTTTGATGTCTCGTGTTGCTTTGTGCCAAAACTCGAGAAGGTTGATGCCGTAGCGGCGGGAGTAAAGTCCTTTGAATTCTCATATTGTTTTGTGCCAAAACTTGAGAAGGCTGATATCTTGGAGGCAGGACTAGAATCCTTCGAGGTTTCGTGTTGCTTTGTACCGAAAACTGAAAGGGCTGGTGCCTGAGAGGCTGGAGTAAAGCCTTTTGAAGTTTCGTGCTGTTTTGTGCCAAAATTCGAGAGGGCTGTTGTCGCAGAGGCTGGAGTAAAGCCCTTGAGAGTCTCGTTTTGCTTCGTGCCAAAACCCGAGAAGGCTGGAGTAGAGGCTGGAGTAGGAGCCTTGAAGGTCTCGTGTTGCTTTGTGCCGAAAATTGAAAGGGGTGGTGCCTGAGGGACTGGAGTAAAGCCTTTCGGGGTCTCGTGCTGTTTTGCAAAACCCGCGAAGGTTGATGTCGTAGAAACTGGAGTATAACCCTTGAAGGTCTCGTTTTGGTGTGTGCCAAAAACTGAAGGGGCTGCTGTCTGAGAGGCTGAAGTGGAGTCCTTTGTAGTCTCGTGCTGCTTTGTGCCGAAAACTAAAAGGGCTGGTGCCTGAGGGACTGGAGTAAAGCCCTTTGGGGTCTCGTGCTGTTTTGCAAAATTCGAGAAGGTTGATGTCGTAGAAATTGGAGTAGAACCCTTGAAGGTCTCGTTTTGGTGTGTGCCAAAAACTGAAGGGGCTGCTGTCCGAGAGGCTGGAGTAGAGTCCTTGAAGGTTTCGGTTTGCTTTGTGCCAAAAACTGAAAGGGCTGGTGTCTGAGAAGCTGGAGTAAAGCCTTTTGAGGGCTCGAGCTGGTTTGTGCCAAAGCCCGAGAAGGCTGATGTCGTAGCAGCTGGCCTAGAACTGATCGTGTGAACTGGATCGGAAACAGGAGAGAAGGGGAGAGAAGACGACGATCCATCAGATTTGTTTGCTTTGGACTGGGTATCAAAGACAGATCCACTGCTTGAGGTAGCCAACGGTTTGGTATCAGTTGAAGTCGGAGCCTTCACCTCGTTAGATGACAATCCTCTCGAAGGAGGTGCTTGCGTAGGGGTCTTATTTACTACAGACACTGATGGTGCAGGAGCTGTAGTAGAGGATAGCGACGGGGGAGATACTTTGCTATCGAAGTCTTCCTGAACTTTCACACGATAATCTTGGTACTGGTCAAAAACCTTGCGGAGATCGACAAAAGGGTCATTATCGATAAATTCATTTACTGCGGAACGTAGCGATTCGTTCAGACCACGAAGATTCTTGAAATAATCAACTTCAGCATCTTTCTTCGTAGAAGCTGGCGGAGTGGAAGCGGTCGATGACGTTGTAGACGAGGCAGCCAAAGGGGATGAAGAGACAAGTGTAGAAGTAGAGTTTGTGGGTTTTTCTGCAGAGTTTGAAGAGAGGAGGGATGATAAAGATTTGGCAGTGTTAGTTTGGACAGGTGTGGGAGCAGCCTCAGCTGTCGGAACGCCCGTATTAAAGCCTGAGAGCGAGCTACTGCTTCCGTCGAAGCCTGAAAAATTGGACAACGAAGTCTATTCAATCGTTAGTCAGAATGACTATTGCCCAACACTAGAATGATACCTGGGTTGTTAGTAGAGCAGCGACGGAAGACCGTTTAGGAAGAGCGCGAATTCTGACTCGCGTTATTAGGACAATGGACTGGACTGAATTCTGAGCTCACTGTCTTGTCGCAAGGACTGACTGGTCAGCTTTTTGCAAGCCAACCTGGGACGCGTCGTCCTAGGATGAGGGGTCAGGGAGGCACTTATTGCTAGTATATTACGCACCTGAGTCTCGCCATCGGAGTGATCATCCTTGGATAGTTGTTTTTCAGCGGCACGTTTCATGATCCAAGGAGGACTAAGTAGAGAACGATTGAAGCTTGTGGCATCTCATGATAACAAGAACAAATAACACTTCTTGTCTTTAACCTTAATGGCCAGTGGTTTTGGCCTGCCCACACGTTTGCTGGCGACATCATCGCCCTCTATTCCTTCTTTTGAAAATTTCAGCTTTCAGAGTATTGGTAAGCAACCAGGGCTGCTGGCTCGTCTCACAGATTCAAACAAGGTGGAGGACGATGCAGAAGACGAGTCTATGTCTATTTCCTCTGACAACAGTCAACAACAACAAAATGCTGAGACCAGCACCACACCACAATCACAATCTTTGCTGTGGCTAGTTGAAAAAGACGCTGATACTGCTAATGTTACGGGACAGACATGTTTTCCGGTGGCTGAAACTTCCACCTCACATGGTCTCGCCAATGGCAAACTGGTTTCACACCAAGATATTCCAAATTCTTCGTCTCCTCTCCCGACCTCTCACACTGTCTCGCAGCTGCCCCTGCCCCTTCTTCCAAATGCTGCTCATCAGATCTCCGATGACTCATGCACTCTTATGGAACTTGACCCTTCGTCTGCCAGCTTGGGTGCCATGCCTGCGGAAGACATTCAACCTTTATGCGCAGCTGTCTCACCAACCTCGATAAGAAATGAGCGTTTGCGTCAAATTCTTTCTGGCCTCAAAAAAATTACTCTTCTCAGTGACCAGAAGCCCAACTTGGCATCTGCTATTCTGCTGACAAGTTCTGCGCAACAGAAGGCAGATGCAGCTTATGTAAAAGCTCGTCTCTTTCACCGCAACACACAAGAGTTACTACAGAGTGCCCAGAAGGCACATGCAGAAGCATCGGCTCTCCTGAAAGACGTTGAAGAAGTCAAAGGATTGGCAGATGGTGCTAAGGCCGAGATTGAGCGTATTTCCTCTGTGACCACGGATCAAAGGATTCAATCAGATCATAATGAAATCAGAGACCTTCTCCAGTTGCTTGAAAATCATATCACAGAACAAGAAGCAGGTGAAACAGTTCTGCGTGTGCAAGAGGCCCAACAACTTAAAACAGATCAGCAAAAAAAGAATCTTGCAGCGTCTACACAACCGACTGCACAACCGTCTTCACCTTTTCCTCAGAATGCGAGTGTGCCCAGTCCAGTCATGCCTACCACGCCCCAAATCTCGATTCCTGCATCACAAAAGCAACCACTATTCTACTCTCCTACTTCCGACATCGACGTCAAGGATGACCCTCGCATATGTTCTCAACCTTCTCTCCATCCTTCCCCAGCCTTGGCATCTAGTGGCTTCTGCCAAAAACCCCAAGCAAAGCATTTGTTGCACGAAAAATCGCCACTAGCATCATCATCCCTAGATGCCGCCCACAAACAACAGAATCGAATTGAAGGAGGAAGGCAGACAGTTCTGGAAGAAGATAGTAGAAAACATCCCGAAGAAGGAGTCAGAAGGGAGGGGCATGATAAGAGAAAGGAGGACCTATACAGGACCGATGAACATGAACAGAAACAGGAGGAAGAAAGAAGAAAGCACGAAAAAATGAAGATAAGGACGCTGGAGGAAGACGCAAGAAAAGTTCGTGAAGAGAGTGAAATATTGCATGAAAAGAACACACCTGTTTGCAAAGAGGTGGAGAAAAAGAAAGCATGCGAATTTCTTGGGGCCATGGAGAGGATTCGAGCAGATGTCGACAGGAACAAAACATTGGAAGAGTCTGAACGAAGAATAGGAGAATCTCAGGGCCAGCGAAAAACACAAAAACAGGAATTGGTAAATAGGGAGGAAGTAAGGGTAAAAGTACAAGGAGAACTTGGACAAAGAAGTGCACAGGAGGAAGCTCGGAAGATATGTTTAGCTCTCCAACAACATCAACGACAGCGACAAAGACATCAAGGGGGAGAGTTGCAGCACGAGCCTCGTAGTGCGCAAGAGGACATAAGGGAGGAGAAACTTTGCCACGTTCAAACTATACGGCGTGCGCAGATCCAAGCAGAAAAGGACAAGACAATGGCTGATCGTACTCGACACATTCTAGATCAACGGTTGCATGAGACCAGCAAACTCACTGTTAATTTGAGTTCAGTAGTATCAAATGATCTACCTGCGTCGCCTCTTGCATTATCGGCTCACTTGATTCAACATCCCTCATCAGGGGCACATGCTGGTGGCTCTACTATCCCCAACCAAGCCAGTACAGCTTTAAATCAGCAGGCTTCGATGTCGGTCCCTTTGCCAGGAAGCACGTCTGATTCTCGTGCACTCAGTTTGCCTCCAGTCGCTTTTCTCCCACAATCTGAACCTTCCCCTTCAGCTGCCTCACATATTCTGCCCTCTCGACAAACTCCTACCCTGTCAGTGTATTCGTCTTCAAGCGACAGCGGTAATGTTCCTTACCTGGAGAGCAAGCTCCACTCATCCTCTGTCCAGGTGCAAGCTGCTAACATTCGACATATAGTGAATGCTCTTAATATACAGCCTCCAGTCCTTGTCAAGATTGAACCTGCTCACGATGATTTTAAGCTTTTGTATCCTCCGAGTAGAGAAAGAACTCCGGCACAGCGTCAAAGATCTCAGGAGTCAATTCAAGAGCCTGCTACTGAGCCCTCTGAAAATCAACAATCTGTAGCCCCTCCTACTAGTCAACCTCCTCTTTTGGCTGAATCAACAGGTAACTCGCACATCCACGGCATCGTCGATCATCGCACCTTTTCATCGCCTGTCATCACAGAGATACCTTGTAGTCGCCCCCAGGTGCCACAGCGATCCCAGGCGCCACAGAAAGTCTACCCTACCACACATCCCATACCAGGCTTGCCTCGAACTCAAGGCCAACCGATATCTGCTATCAAGGCTCAACCTCAACCTAGTCATCCGGTATCCACAAACGAGGCACGGCGAGAGGTCAATCTTCCGTCTGGACCTCAAATCAGTGGTCGTTCTCGATTATCAACATCACCTTTCCGTATGGGTCCGGATATATACGTGGCCCCGCAAAATACAACCGGCTTGTCACTATCTGACACTCCTTCGGACATGCCCACTGAACCAGTACCATTCCGTGGGCAACGTTCGCTTCCAACTTGCGTGCCTCCGGTACTTTGGGATCATTACTCTCCGCCACCGAAACGACCTCGTTCTCCACTAGCAGCCATGTCACAGCCTCGTTCTCCGCCTCATAGACAAATTGATACTTATAGACCCAACTACTCTGAACGGGCACGATCTCCTCCTAATCTAGCTGGAAGGAAGAGATCGCGAGAGAGTAGTCCTGGACCTCATAAACGCGATTATCGTGATTACGATGTTCGACGAGCACCACCTGTGAGAAAATCGCGTACGCCGCCGCCGCCGCCACCACCCCGTGGTGATCAGCCTCCGCCACGTCGAACACCATCTAGATCGCGATCATCTTCTCCTGGGTCTGCATCCTATCGACCGTCCCTGGCAACAAGGCTCGGACAGGGTCCTCCGCCTCCGAATGACACTACTGCTGTTGCTGCTGCTGCTGCTGCTGCTGCTACTGCGGCTACTACAACTCATCGTATTCCTACTGCTCCTTTGAGGGATCGGGAACGTGACCGAGAACCTCATTTACTTTCTCGGTTTTCGGATACCCGGTTGGACGCCCGGTTGGTAGGGCGGGCACGTGGGAAACGCGGTCGTGGTGGGAACCGTGGTCATGGTCGTGGTGGTGGTGGAGGGGGTGCGGCAAACAGTCATGCGTCGTTGGAGGAGAGGATTTCACCATGGCTCGACACCTGCTGAGAGAGAGAATACAGGAAGAAACACTACTACTCGTTGGACGCGGAGGGTTGTTTCGGGAGGGGGGCCAAGAAGGTCCAATTTCTCTCGTTCAACTATCTTCCGAACGTATGAAACATTCCTAGACTATTCATGCATATTTCTAATTCCATTCGAAAAAAAAATCATAACTATTACCTTCCAAACTATAATTAACTACATGTCAATCAATCAATCAAGGTGTAGCATTAGATGAATGGTCATAAACGCAGAAACCCTTTTTGAAAAAAAGGAACGATACATAATACACACGTACGTTCAATAAGGCACACATATACACACACATCCTGCCTATCCCGTGAGTGGTAGTGTTGGACGAAGGTTCGTATACGCGAAACGCAGGCCGATATAAAACGCCCAAATCATCGAAACTGTCACAGGAGGAAGAGGAAAAAGAAAGCGCTCAAAAAAACCCAGTATACACAATTGAAAGAGAGAGACTCACGTAACAGAACCGGTAACCAAAACCTCAACAACATACGATCATCTTTCAACGACTTCATGAGCCCCACCTCATGATCAGAGAATCTCGACTCACCTTTTCTACGTTTCTGTTTCTGCTTGACAGGAGGTTGATAGGTATATGCATCGAGCTCTTCGCGAGGCAGAGGGATATGAATATCGTTGTTGTATCCAATCGAATGCGAATGCGAATGTGTATGTTGTTGTGTCCTCTGTAGACAAGATCCTCTAGTCGTAGTAGTAGTGGTAACATTGTCGTTGTCTTGTAAAGAAGAAACCTCCAACGACGACCAACTCTGTACTGCGCCTTGTTGTTCCCCCTCACCCGTCAGAATGGATACGTGGACCGCGTCTGTGTCCATCTTATTACCCTCATGTAAAGTACAAGTGTCGGCGCCCTCCTCCCAGGTACCGTGAGCAGCAGATTCGGCATGTCCAGCAGCGCGAGGGGTATACTCCGGTGGAGGTATATCTCTATCCAGCTGCTGCTCTTGTTGTTTAGCCATCACCAATGCAAACCATCTCTCCCACATCGCCCTCCACTCTCTCGCATTTGGTTTATTCGTCTCTCCAACATCACCCATCATCTTTTCTTCTTCTACGCCTTGCGTCTGAATATCGGCAACTTTTTCCTTACGGTCCTCACTTCCCTTTCCATGATCATCGTTGTCATTGCTACTGTCATTGGCATCACTCCCAAATCCAGCCAGGAACCAAGGCCAAGCAGGCGTAGGTATTACAAACACAGAAAATGCCATAGGAATCTGTGGCAACTGCGGTAACGCATTCCATCCCGGCATTCCAATGTTGCCTTTCTTCAAGTCAGGTAATGGCAAGTTGGGGAACGGAAGGGCAAGTGGCGTTTTCTTGGGAAGATCTGAGAGTTGGGTTAAGGTACGGTGGATTAGGTCAATGAAGGACGCAGTCTGCTTTGCATCGTCAACATCTGATGGTGATGCTGCTGCTGCTGCTCTCATGCCGTCAGAGTTGGGTCTCTCGAGTGGTACAGTGGTAGAAGACGGTAAATCGTTTTTCGACTTGATCTCTGTAAACAGTTTTGAGGGAGACGATGAAAAGGACGAGGGCGTTGCAGCTCGAGGAGAGATGTCGAGCGAACGTCTTGGTGTACCACGTCCTCTATTGGCAACCACTTTTTTTGCATTCTTCTTTTTCCTAGCAATGCGTCTCGGCGTGTGTCTCTTAAGCCACTTTCTTGTCTTGGTGATCCCATCCCTGCTGACCTCCCGCTCTCCATGTTCTTCTTCTTCATCTTCCACATCTCCCCATCCAGCTTCTCCCTCTTCTTCCTTCACGATATCAATTTCAGATTCCACATCCCCATCATCTCCATCATCGTCACAAAAAAGATCTCCTCCACCAATTGGGATTGGAAGAACAGCGTCAAAGAACCCCTTGGGCGCAATCTCCTCTGCCGTCTTTCCCAAGTAATTGACAATCTCTCGATCTGCACCTCCGCTCACCATGATTCTCGCACACTCGGTGCACGCAACCAACGCCGCAAAGTGCAATGCTGTATATCCATTTTTGTCCCGAGCGTCTATGTCCGCTTCGTGCCTGATCAGCCATTCTACAAGAGCCGGAAGTCGCATGTAGGTAGCTAAGTGCAATAGAGACTGGCCAGTGGGCGTAGTTTGTGATATAGCCTCGGACGTGGTAATAGAATGAGGGAAGGAAAAAGAGTCGAGAGGCGTGTCGAGGATAGATAGGAAATCGATGACCGCTTTCTCAAAGTTCTCGGTTTCTCCCGCACGACCGAAAAGCAATGGACGGAAATCACGGCTGAAAGGTGCCGGTGGGTGATCAGAGAGTTGCATATTGGGTGTGTCGTGACCATACGAGTTCTGATTGTCAGGGCCACCGCCACCGCCACCACCGACGATCCTCATTGCAACATTTTTAGCGTCTTCAATTTTTCCCGTCATTTTGAGTCCAACGACCTGGAGAGCCAGCTCCATCCTGTCAAAAAAAAAAAAGAAAGAAGTTTATTAGCAAAAAAAGAATGTTCCCATGTGAGAAAAATAAAGATTACAATGCACGATCGGATTCGTCCGAATAAGTAAACAAGGAAGGAGTCATATTCGGTTGCTGCAGCACCCCCTCAAACCACACCGCAACGACACCGGGCTGTGCTCTTGGCGGCAACAAACAAACCAAGGTATTATCACTCCATCTCTGAGTCGAACTTGCTACAACTTCTCCAAATATACACCGCAAATTCAAATTGGAATAAAAGTTGGCACCAAGAACAGTGACTTCGATGCCTCCAGACGCGGGGCCCATATTGGGTATGAGACGGTGAATGATGGGCATTTGAACAGCAGCAAGATTTTGGGATGCTTGTGTCGGGTCAAAGAAAAGGAAGGGCAGAGGTGTAGGCAGTGTGGCTGCTTGGGAGAGCATCATGGGCAAGGGCTGCGGTGCCGAGAATGGGATTTGAGGGCTACCTAGGTTCGATTCCGAAGGAGATGGTTGGTGTATCTCGCGTAGAGAAATTCCTGTAAGTGGTTTCTCTGTTGATGGGACAATATCGCGCATATGGATATCAGAACTATGATCCACGGGTGTCGGCAGAATATCCGGCGAGGGTGTACTGGAGCTCTGTATCGAAGGCTGCAGGGCTGGAACAACGGGCATATGAGCTTGACTCTGTATTTGTGGTGCTGTTTCAGACGCAGTGAGAAGGTTTTGGAGGACGGAGGGTGTTGGGGATCGTGTCATGGGTAAAGGAGAGTATACTGTCGACGGGGATGGAAAGCTTGATACACTACCTTCTCTTGAGCGTCTCCCATGTTTTGAGGATGAATCATAGGGTTTAGGGCGCCTCTTGGCCATGACTTCCTTGCGCCTTGCCAGTCCTCGAAGCTCTGTAGTGGGAGAGGCTTCTTTTACCAGAGACTGCTGTGGCCAATCTGAAGCCACGGGTGAGAAAGCATTGAGGAATTCTGCATTTCGATTACTGGCTGGAGAAGTTTTGTGGTCATCGGTAATCATAATAGGCCTGGAGACGCCAGCGCCAACGACACGTCCCACGCTATCGAGCATAGTAAAGCGAACTAGAAAGCCGACTTTTTCTCGGTGATGACGGCAGTAGCAGGTAATGCGGAGGGGAAGAACGGCAGACCCCGTAGAGAAATCGAGGACTTGAGCACAGTTGAATTGTAGGATGCTGTTAGTGTCTTCATGTTTCTTGGCAAAGGGGTCTTCGCCAACGGACTCTGAGTCGGAACGAACGGGTCGTACTCTTGCAGCTATTTTCTTTGCGACTCGCTTGGCCTAGCTTAGAATGAGTCAAGGGATGTGGAGGAATGGCGGTCACGTACCTCACGTGTGCGGCAGCTCGAGCAACTGACGATGGGGACGGTGGGTGCGCTCGCACAGACGATATCTGTAATCAGGTTAAGAGTATCTCGGGGGTTTGCATCTGGACATGGGATGAAGGGCAGAATTAAGAATGGAAAAGAGAGGCGACGGACCGATATTGCCCTGCTTGCGATTGTGTCGTTTGGTGCAAGTGCCCGGAGATAGCTTGAGCCACTTCCAGGAGCCGATACGATCGTAGCTGGACAAGTCGGAATTGGGGCTGGCGAGATCGAGAGTGATTCTAATTTGTGTCTCGACTCGGGACTTTGTGCCTCCCGGAGGAATACTGGGGAAGATGATAGGTAGGCTAAAAGGAGATTGAGTGGTGGGAAAAATGGGAAGAGAGGAAAGAAATACTCGAAGCAGGAGTCTTTGGGCGGATTGACGACCTTGGGGCTGGCTTGTTTGTGAGGAACTGATTTTGTGAGAGTAGTGAGGTGTTGAGCAGGAAGGGGACTAGGGACAGAATCGTCGAAAGCATGCTGCTCGAGGAGGTCGTCTATCTGCAACATGTGCTGGTCGTCGAGCCAGGCGTCGTGGAAAGGGACTTGCTCCCCGAGATGTGGGGTGTGGGGGGACGGAGAACGGGAGGCAGACGTCGTAGGTGGCGACGAGGACATGGTGTGCAAACAACTCTCTCACGCGAGGTTAATCGCTTGTAACAATATTCTAACAATTCTCACACAATATTTGTTTATTAATTTTTTGCAATATTCATTTATTGTACAACTCTCGCGCAATATTATTAATTGCTTGTACTCTCACGCAATGTTAATTGCTTATATCGCATGCACAGAATCCTGACCATTCTCCACAAAACACAAAACACACTCAACAATTCTCTCTTCAGCACTCCTCCAATTACCTTTTGGTCAGATATATTGACCCATACTTTTCAATCCCTCTCGACTTGCCCTCAGCATCCTGCGAGCATCGTCGGTGAGCATCCTCGCCGTTCTCCCCATGACTCTTCAACTCTTATCCAGTATACAGCGCCGACGACTCTTGTGAAGCAGACCAGCTGGTCACTGCGCTGCTTGATGACCCACTGAAATCTGAACAAAAGACTACTGCAGAGTCCTGTATCCTCCACCAATTCTCGGTCCCTCTGCAAATCACCCAGCTGCATGCCTCTAAAATCCCCGCAACGCCACCACCACCTCTTCTTTTCAAGGCTGAGATACCCATAGTTGTTTTTAACCCCTTGGTAACCCCACTCTCCTCCCTCAGACACCCCCTCTTTCCCTCTCATGCCCTCTTCGTTACCCCCATCGCACCCCGTCTCAACCACTCTCCCTCCTCTGTGTCTCAGATTCTCCCCAACTCTTCATCACCTCACATTGTATTCATTGATCCCTCCCGTGCCCTCTCTGCTGTCCAATCTTTCCGCTCAAATCCATCATCCCCAGTCGCTGTCCAACAATACCAGGACAACTACAACCAATCAGGTTTACCCCATCTCACAAATGCCATCCGCTCCATCGTCGATTCTGAGAATGCCACCCCTTCTCCCTCTGCCTACTTGCGCAACAGGACTGCTGTCTTCCAATTACACGATGCGCTGAGTGCATTTGATCTCTCCATCGACACTCTGCAAAAAAATCTGAACGATATCAGGGAGGGCGTCTTCCAATTGACTCGTAAAATCGAAGAGGCAAAGGCTAGAATACCTCTCGAAATCTTCTTCGGTCCACCTGCACAGGCAGGGGGGAAAGATATTGTGGACGCGTCCTTAAAGCTCGCAAGCAAGGAGGTGAAGCATTTCTTGACGAGATTGAGTTGGTGGAAGATAATTCCAAGAATAGACGAGACCAGTGGCATCGTCGGGGATGCTGTCGAGCGTGTTTGGTGCAAAGATTTAGAACAAGAGGTTCGTGCTCATCTATCTTCTCTCGCCTTTCCTTTCCCTAATTCAACACAGCTCATTCTCCAAACTGGACGCCTTGTGTCACTCCAAAAAGAGCTTGAAACCTCTGCCTCTCTCCTCGTCAACAACGCCTCTTCGTCACATGGACCTCATCCCCCTTTGCCGGCCAACATCCTCAAAAACGCCCTTTCCCAATTAACATCCTCACCAAATTATACTCTCTCACCTTCCACTTTGATCTCCCCGATCACAAAACGCAAACACCAACTTTTTACATACCCCACCACCCGCCTTCACCTCAAGGCCCAACGACTGGTATTGACCATGTCGAGTGCTGTAGCCGTCAGTTCAGGATTCACTTGGGCTGGGTGGATGGGACATCTAGCTCATAATGTTATCCATGACCCTGGTAGCCTTTGTGGCACTATCTGGTCTACTGTCGGGCTGGGTATGGATCCGATGACAGGGATTGGTGTGGGTCTTCTGTGTCTCGTCGCAAGTCTGAGATGGGCAGTCGCAAGATGGGAAAAGGAGAAAAAGCGGTGGTGGACTGACTGGGAAAGGATTGGGATGGGGCTCGAGAGGGATTTAAAGGTGATTTTAATCTTCTTGCTTGTATCGATTTTTTCTGAACATGGATCTCATATACCCACATCTAGGTGTCGGTGGATAGAGCGTTGAGAGATCAAGTCGTCGTCGTTGCTGAGGCTGCTTGCAAAGGTCTTGCAGAGCTTTGTGAGAAACGGCAGGTCGAGGTGGATAAAGTCAAGAATGAAGTGGTGGAACTGCAAAATCAGCTCAAGGAGATCACTTCACGGACAGATATCCTGATGAACCAGTGACTCGCAATATATATCATGGTACCAGATGATGACAAGCTTTTCTTAATATCAAAAAATCATAGTGAATCTCAGGTCACTCGCAACCGATCCAAAACTTGGAGGGAACAAAGAGGAAACAAAATGGAAAAGAGAGAGAGGGAGAGAAAAAAGAAACGCATTATATTACATAGAACAAGGCAAGGTCAACGCCTCAGGAGAGAAAGAATGGCTCGTCTAAAACCGAACACGCAGATGGGTTGTCAGATATATTTATATATATAGAAACCAAGTTTGTTCGGTCTTGACGATTGTGTTCTCCTTTCCGATATCACCAAACCCCCATGAGGACACGAGTGACAATATAGCCCTTGAACTTCTTATTAGGGCAGAACGACACGTTGAAATGCCCATGTCTACAAGCCAACCATACACAACCCCCACCCCTACGACGGTTGAATCCGCTTCTTTTTTTTTTTGTTCAATCCAAGGTTCAGAAATTGATTGGGTCGACAGCGTTTTTCTTGCTGCCGAAAAAAAAGAGTCGGTTCTGATGATGATGGTCGGCATTCAAGCTCTTGTGGCTTTGCTATTTTCCCCAGTCTTTGATAGCAAGCCGCGGGGCCGTTTTGATGACGAGAGATGGAGATGTTGCTGCAATGGTTAGACAACGGCAAGGCTCTTTTTTTCTACTTCAGAATTATTGCTTCATCCACAACTGGAGTAAGAGGCGATCACTTGTTCTCTGCGCATGAAAAGGCACAAAAAATCAAGCAGAGAAAGTGGGGGTTGTTTTTGTCATTAAGCGTCAATACCTTAGATGCAACATTCTCACACTAACTGCCGCTAGTTATTCGCTCTGCCTGCCGTTATACTCGTGGTTGCACGTCCCTTTTTGGTGTATTTTTGGTTTTCCAGGACCCATAGTCGCCAGCACTTACTGTGGCGTCAAACAATGCAACACATGCTACAACTCGTATACTAAAACAATATATGCCCT
>Ga0153938_1000394_pt1 | contig 17627 bp, 14 predicted proteins | sample TSNY022MetaG_FD_104740 | JGI IMG/M metagenome (GOLD analysis project Ga0153938, IMG submission 104740) | Attine ant fungus gardens microbial communities from New Jersey, USA - TSNJ022 MetaG | ecosystem: Host-associated > Fungi > Mycelium > Unclassified | place: USA:New Jersey: Brendan T. Byrne... | reverse complement strand
TGCTTCTTCTTCACGTTTTACCAATTCACTTACATAATCCACCTTCTTAGGAAGATAATCATAAAATTCTTTCATGACATCACTAACTATTTGAACTAAAGTAAACATAAATGCTTTATCAATCCCAATTTGTTTACCATAACGAATGGCTCTTCTTAAAATTCTTCGTAACACATATCCTCTACCAACATTATCAAACATAGCTCCATCACTTAAAGCAAAGGTTACTGTACGGATATGATCTGCAATCACACGATATGCCATTTTGTTTTCTTGATAAGAAACTTTTGCTAATTTTTCTACTTGTTGAATAATTGGCAAGAAGAAATCCGTATCAAAATTTGTTTCACCATCTTGAATGACACTAACTAATCTTTCTAATCCCATACCAGTATCAATATTTTTTTGTGGTAATTCTTCGTAATCTTCTCTTCGTACTCCATCTTTTGCATTATATTCAGAGAATACTAAATTCCAGATTTCAACATATCGATCATTTTCTAATTCTTCGTAGAATAATTTAATTCCGACTCCCTCTGGATCATATTTTTCTCCACGATCATAAAATATCTCAGAATTTGGACCACAAGGACCTTCACCAATTTGCCAAAAGTTATCAGCTGTTTTAAGCATATGTGAAGGATCAACTTTCTTTACATTTACCCAATAGTCATAAGCTTCCTCATCATGATCATGTACAGTAATATATAATTTATCCTTATCAAAACCAATATATTTCTCATCAGTGAAAAATTCCCATGCAAAATCAATTGCTTCTTTTTTGAAATAATCTCCAATCGAAAAGTTACCAAGCATTTCAAAGAATGTATGATGTCTAGCTGTTAATCCTACGTTTTCTATATCATTGGTACGAATTGATTTTTGAGCATTTGCAAACCTTGATTTTTCTGGTTTCTTAGAACCATCAAAATATTTTTTTAATGCCGCTACCCCTGAATTAATCCATAATAAAGTTGGATCTTCATTTGGTATTAATGAATGACCTGGTTCAATTTTATGGTCTTTACTTTCAAAATAATCTAAAAATAATTGTCGTATTTCATTTCCTGTTCTATATTTCATTTTGCTCATCCTGTCCTTCCTTATTAAAAACAAAAAAAGCCGCTCCCTATAGGAACGACTTACTCGCGGTACCATCCTACTTCATATAGTAAATAAACTAATTATCTATATGCTCTTTTACGTCTTAACGCGACCAACGATGATGTTTACATCACACTCCAAAGTAGCTTTCAATATGTCTTTATCAAGGCTTCCAGCAATCCCCTTGTCTCTATTAAAAACACATATTTACTCTTCTTTATCATCGATTTCCATAAAATTATATCCTATATTTCTATGTTTTTCAAGAATTAGTTTCTCAAATTTACCTTTTAACAATTCTTCGTAGATAATAGCGATATAAAGTAGTATTAACCTAGATAACACCATACCCATAATCCCAAATAAACTACCAAAAAAGGAAACGCCTAATACACTAATGACAGGATGTAAGTCTGTTCTATTTTTTAAAATGATTGGTTGTACAAATGTCGACTCAACATATTGACAAATAATAACAACAATTAAGGCTTTTAACCCTAATGTAATACTGCTACTAAATCCGACAATTCCAACCAGTATCCCTCCAATATAAGGACCAATGTATGGTATTAAATTCGTTATCGTAATGAATAAAGCATAGACATAAGGATATTCAAAATCAATCAGGAATAATGCAATGATACTTATGATATATAGAAAGAAACTATCCCATAATAATCCTTTGATATATTCAAAAGTAACAATTGCGATTTTTTTTGAGACATGCCAAAACGTAACAAAATGTTTTTGGGGATATAACTTCATTACATTCTTTTTAATGTTTAAATAATCAAAAGAAATATAAATTGAAGCTCCTAATCCTAACGAAAATACCATAAATTGATCAAGAATTTTTTGAAATCCTTTCATTGATGCTTCGACTACACTATTCAATGTTTGTAAAACCAATTGATCAATATCGAAATAATCAAAAACAAAATCAAATTGATCACCTATCACTCCCATCACTCGTTGCTCTAACAAAGGAAGTTGATCAATAAATCCAATAATTTGTGTCACAATTGGTGGAATTAAATAGCGTAATGTAATAAAGATAACCACAAAACTCATAAAATAAACATATCCTACAGCAAACTTACGATCAATACGCAACCGTATGATTTTGCAAATGATTGGTTCTAACAAAAAAGCGATAAAAAAACCAATTACGATAGGGATACAAGCACTAATTAATAAAGATGTCATTTTAAATATATAATAAAATGTAAATACATAATAAAAAACAATTAATATTAATCCAACTAATAATACTTTTTTTAACTTTTTCACAAGATTCACCTATTTCAAAAAAAAGATAGGGCATAAACCGCCCTATTTTCATTGACTTTTTAGAATTTAAAGTTTTTCATCATTTTTTTCCTTGCATAATTTATCTTTCGATTCATTCTTCTTTGCATCTTTGAATCATTTAGTACCATAAACCCTGTAGCCATCGCTCCAGCAATCATTGCGGTTTGAAACATTCTATTCATTATTTTTTTCACCTCATTTTCTAAAAAGGTCATTACTATTATGTTGTTATTCTTCAAAATCATACAAAGAAATTTCTTTGTTAACATAAAATTTCTCTTTCAAACTGGTATTTCTATTTATGATATCTTCTGTTTTTAATGCTTGTATAAATGCCGTTTTATCTCCCAAAATAAATAACGCTTGTTTTGTTCTAGTAATCGCTGTATACACTAATTTTTTTTGTAGCATTCCTCGATACTCTAACAACACTGGTAACACGACTATCTTAAATTCACTTCCTTGTGCTTTATGAATGCTAATACAATACGCATGCGTAATGGAATTAAAATCATTATTGCTGTATTCAACAATCGTTCCTTCATAATCAACAATCATCTTATCTTCTAAATATTCAAACCCATCTTTCTTTTGAATTTCTAATAAAATACCAATATCACCATTAAAAACATTATCTTCTAAGCGATTTTTTAATTGTAATATTTTATCACCTTCACGAAATATACGATGATATACTTTGATTTCTTTTTTAGAAATATGAGCTGGATTCACAACCTCTTGTAATGTTTCGTTGATGGCATCTATACCAGCAACTCCTACATACATTGGTGCTAGAACCTGAAAGTCATATAAATCATAACCTTCATTGATTGCTTTATTAATAATTTTAGCTGTCAAATCGCATATATTTACAGAAATGCAATCATAAAAATTAATATCCTGATAATCATCAAAAATCGCAAATGATTGAAATTGATTATTTCTAATTTGATGAGCTAATTGGATAATCCCAGATTGCTTATTTTGTCTAAAAATATGTGTTAACTCTACTGTTTCAATTAATTTTGTCGCAATTAAATCTTTCAATACATTTCCAGGAGCAATCGATGGTAATTGATCTTGATCGCCTATTAATAAAATTTTAGTAACATAATCAGTCGCTTTTAATAGATGAGAAAATAATAGAGTATCCACCATAGAAAATTCATCAATAACAACTAAATCATATTCGATTGGATGAGCTTGATCATGTGAAAATACTTGTTCTTCTAAATTCCATTTCAATAAACGATGTATGGTAGAAGCAGGTATATCACTCAGATCACTCAAACGTTTACTAGCACGTCCAGTGGGAGCTATTAAAGCAATTTGTTTACCTGGTTGTATTTTTCGATATAAGGCAATCATTGCCTTTACAATCGTTGTTTTACCAGTTCCAGGACCTCCCGTTAAAATCATAATATCATTTTCAAGGAACGCATACATCGCATCAATTTGATGTTCATCATAGGTAATGTTCCAATCCTCTTGTAAATCAAAAATAGCTTCTTCTACATCTTCAAAATCATATTCTTCTTGACTTTGATTCATAAAACGCTTTATTCGATTAACAATGATCGTTTCAGCTTCATAAAGCGAATTAGGATAAATGTTGGTTTCTTCCATCATAATAGAAGAATCTTCTTTTAATAATTGTAATGCTTGCATGAATTTTAATTCATCACTTTGCACTTCTTTTGAAAATATGGCGAATAAAGCATCTTGCTTTAGATAAGTAGAACCAGTTTGTTGACAACTATTCTTTAATAAAAATAATAATACTGCTTTTATTCTACGCATATCACTATATTCTACACCTAGAGATAAGGCAAATTTATCAATCGTTTTAAAACCAATTCCATCAATATCATTGATAATTTGATAAGGATCTTGTTCCACTTTATCTTTTGTTTCTTCTTGATATCTATCCATAATTTTTAATGCCATTTTTAATGTAATATGATGTGCCATGAAAAATTGTAATAAATCTTGTTGATTTTGATTATCACACAATACTTGATAAATCATATCTCTTTTTTCAAATGTCATTCCTTTAATATTGTTTAATACTTCTTTATTATCTTTAATTAACTCTAAGGCTTGATCTCCTAAGTGATCTGCAATTTGACTAGCCAAGACTTGACCAACTCCATTAAATAACGAGGAAGATAAGTAATTGATCAGTCCTTGTCGATTGTCATCAATGATAACTTGATAATTTTCTATTTTAAATTGTTTGCCATATTTTGGATGTGTATAGAATTCACCACTAAAACAATACTCTAAATCAACATCAAAATGTTTCATATAACCACTAAACAACACATCTTTTTCCATTTCTGAGGCTTCTATAACACCGACAATAAAATAGCTTTCTTCACTAAAAAATCGTACTTGTTTTATTTTTCCATGTAATTTCATATATAGCCTCTATAAATAAGTAATCTCTTGCTTATTTTTATATACTTTTTCAATGGTTCCACCACCTAGACAGATATCTTGATCATAAAAAACACAAGCTTGTCCTGGTGTTACAGCTTTGATTGGTTGTTTAAAATAAACCATTGCACTAGTTGCATTCACAAACCTTACATTTACTTGATGATCTTTTTGACGATAACGAAATTTAGCAGTACAGGCAAACTCTTGGTTTGTTATTTTGCCAGATATCATATTGATATCTTCAATTAGAGCACTATCACTTAATAACCAATCGTTTTGATCACCACTAGCAACATAAAGAATATTTTGCTGATAGTTTTTTCCTACCACAAAACGAGCACCACCTGGTCCTCCAATATGTAGACCTTTTCTTTGACCAATGGTATAATACATAATTCCTTGATGCTCACCTAAGATTTGATTTGTGGTAATATCAACGATATGTCCATTTTTAGCTGGTATATAATTTTTTAAAAATTCTTTAAAATCTCTTTCTCCTATAAAACAAATTCCTGTACTATCTTTTTTATTAGCAACAGGTAGTTGTAAATCTAAAGCTATTTGACGTACTTCTTGTTTTGTTAAGTGACCGATAGGAAATAAGGTTTTGGATAACTGTTGTTGATTTAATTGACATAAGAAGTAGCTTTGATCTTTATTATTATCAATTGCTCTTAACATCATTGATTCATTTTCATTATGGATCACTCTTGCATAATGTCCCGTCGCTATATAAGAAGCCCCTAGGGAGAATGCGTAATCTAAAAATGCCTTAAATTTAATATGTTTATTACATAAAATATCAGGATTTGGTGTTCTACCTCTTGCATATTCTTCGATGAAATATGTGAAAACATGATCCCAATATTCTTTTATGAAATCAACTCGTTTTAATTCTATACCTAAACAATCAGCAACTGCTTTCGCATCATTGTAATCTATTTCTTGAGGGCATATATCATTCGTATTGCTTGGATTTCCTAATACATCATTATTTAGTTGACTGTCCCAGTTACGCATAAAAACAGCGATGACTTCATAACCTTGTTGTTGTAATAAATAGCATGCAACAGCAGAATCAACACCTCCACTTAAACCAACAATTACTTTTTCCTTCATTTTTATCCCTCCATAACGTTCTTATTCTATCACTTATTAGCTAAAAAATAAATCTTTTCGTTGTCTAATTAGGAAAGAAAAAAAGAAATACCTAAAGATATGATACTTCTTTTACTTTTACTATGAATACATTTTCACTATTTTTGCTTTTCAATCGTTTTTCGATATGATAATGAACGTCGTATTTTCATCACATTATCTTCATTTGGAAAATAGATTGGATTGCTAGGGTTCTGCTTAAATAATCTTAAAATATCAATAGCATCTTCCATCAAGGTATCTAATTCCATACTACCATAAATTTTAGGTGGTAATAAATAGACCGGTAGTTGGTTCTTAATATATTTTTGATTATATTCTTTGACTTGATATTTTTGATGTGGACAAACCATAATAATATCATATCCACTAAAATCACGAGCGGCTAAACTAAATGGTTTAAAATTAACTTCTACTTGATCTTCCATATGTCTTTCTTTGATTTCTTTATCGACCTTCACAGATAAAGCACTACTTGAAAATCCTCCTAAACAACATACCAATATACGTAACATTTTACTCCTCCTTATCATGTTCTACTTATTTTTATACTATCTCATCTTTTATCTTATGTGCTTTTCGATAAGAAACAAAACGTTGCACTCGTAAGATATCTTGTTCACCTTCAAAACAAAATGGATTAACTGGATTGCTAGCAAAACTAGCAAGAATATCTTTTGCATCTTGATAGACTTCTTCAAGATACATTGTTCCATACATTCTTGGAGGTAAGACATATACTGGAATATCATTATGGACATATTTCTGAATGACTTCTTTTACTCTATATTTTAAATGCGGACAGCACATAATGACATCAAAGTCTCTCATTCTTTCATAGGCCAATGAAAAGGGTGAAAAATCAATAGCAACCTCTTCTTCTAGCCCTTTTTCTTTAATCTCTTTTACTACCCTAATAGCTAACGCACTACTAGAAAAGCCTCCCCCACAACATATCAAAATTCGAATCATATTTCCTCCTTCCATAAATAAAAATCCTACCCACTTGTAGAATCTTTATATTGATTTGTTATTTAGCTAATCGAGACATTGGTAACATAGCAGCTCCAATCGCTCCGCAATCTTCTAATTCAGTCGCTAGTAATTGAATATGTCCTCGCATACCGACATGAATTTTTTGATTAAATTGTTCTTCTAAATTCGCAAAGAAGTATTTCTTAGATTTCATAACTCCTCCACCAATGATAAAACAATATGGATCGACTATATGGGCAATATCTGCAAACATCGTTGCTAATTGTGAGACAACTTCATCAACAATTCCTTGTGCAATTGTATTTCCATTTGCTGCTAACTCAAAGACATTACCAGCATGAGATACAGCACCATCACCTAATAGTTCTTTTCCTTTTCGAGTAATTGCAGTTCCACTACCCTCTGCTTCAATTGCTCCAGGATTTAATGTGCCAAATTTATAGCCATTATTTTTTACAATGATATTACCAATTTCACCAGCATGCCCTCTTCCTCCAGAAACAAGTTTCCCATCAACAATTAATGCTCCACCAATTCCCGTTGATATAGTGACATAGTAAACGATCGGATAGCCTTTCCCTGCACCTAACAACGCCTCTGCTAATCCTGCAACATTCGCATCGTTATCAATAAAGGTAGGTAAGTTATATCGATCTGCTAACTTTTGACAAATTGGATAATTTTCAAACCCTGGCAGATTAGTAGCCATGATCATCACACCATTGACAGTATCTACTGGCCCTGGAACACCAATTCCAATACCTTCTACACCATTGATTCCACCACATGCACTAAGGTCTAAGGCATCAATTTGACGACAAATTTTTGATACGACAAAATCTGGTCCTTTTTCTCTTTCAGTAACGTCTTTTACTTCAGAGTATACGTTACCTTCTTCATCTACTAAGAGTGTCCGTACATTCGTTCCTCCTAAATCAATTCCAATATAAAATTTCATTTGATATCCTCCTCAATCAATACTATCTTTATTATACATGATAATTAAACCGGTTTCAAAGATATTTGTTCTTGAATATGGTTGTTGAGCTAACTTCTATGATGGAAATAAGGATTTCTTTATTTTTTCTAATTTTTTTGGTAATCCTATTTCAAATTCCTTGCCTTTTAAATATTCTAAACATCCAAAAGTATAAGTAAATGTAAGTTTATAAGCATGAAGAAATTGATAATTGAGTTGATATTGTTCTTTCATCATTTTATTTAATTCAAAATTGCCATATTTCTTATCGCCTATTAAAGGATGATGGATTGCTGCCATGTGGATTCGTATTTGATGTGTTCTTCCAGTCACTAATTCTACATCTAATAAACTATATTTATCATTATAAATGATTGGTGTATAAATCGTTTTCATATACAAAGCATTCTCTTCTTCCTTTTTAGCTAGCCGAACAATTTTAGCGACTTCATCTTTGATAACATAGCCTTCTAGTTCTCTTCGTTTTTCTAATTTACCTTCCACTATGCATAAATAATTCTTTTTAATATAGTTCCGCTTTTTCATCATTTCATGTAATACTTTTGATGCTTGATAACTTTTAGCAAAGATAACTAAACCACTTGTATTTCGATCAATACGATGAACGGGACCTGGTGTAAATGTAGATTCTTTATTATTATCAAATTCTTGTTTTTTATATAAATAATTTATCACTTGATTATTTAGTGTGTTAATTTTTTCAAATTCATCTTCATGAACTAATAAACCACTAGGTTTATTAACAATCAAAATATGTTGATCTTCATAAACAACATCAAAATTCTGTGGTAAATCATAAATTGTTTTAACCGCAGAATATTCGTCAAACTTATCCTCATATAAAAACAACTCTAGCACATCACCAGTTTGTATGATGAAACTTTCATTAACACGTTTACCATTTACTTTAATATCTTTTTTGCGGATTAGTTTGTAAATAAAACCACTAGGTGCATTCGGTAAATACTTTTTTAAAAACCGATCAATTCGTTGTTGATGATTGTTTTCATCAATTATTATTTTCTTCATGCTATCACCTACTACAGTATACCATTTTTTCAAAAAACTTCTATGCTTTTTTGAATGTAACCCTTTACAAATATGTTTTGCAATGCTATAATATGAGCGTATAGTGAAGTGCATTCACATATACATACCCCCTATTATCACCTTTACGTGAAACAATACAATAAAGTGACCTCCCCCGGTCACTTTATTATTTTATAAACAAACTCACTTTTTCTTATTTTATACCTTTTAATCGGCATTTTTTCGATTTTTCGAAAATTTCATTTTACTTAATTTCAACTTAGATACTGTACTATTCAAGCTAAAAATGTGACAAAAAATGTGACAAAAAAAAGAAAGTAAATTATTCTAAAAAAAAACAAGTAAAATAGACACATAAGAAAAAGATATCTAAAATCTATATTAGGAGGTTCTTTTACTATAGCAAAAAAAGGAAGTAAATTTAATTATTATAATTATGAGTTTAAAAAAATGGTAGTCGAAGACTGTTTCACTCCTTGTTTATATAGACATCCAACGCTTTTCTGAAATATTCTCCGCATTTTTTCAATTCAGACATTACGGTATCTTTTCCATATTCGTTGGTATGCCAATCTTCTCTCCCTCTGCCCTCAACATCAGCTGGGCAAACCAATAATTCGGCTTTGGGATAAGCCCATTGATAAGTCATCAAACAGCGCCTTGCATGAAAAGACTTACAGCAGATAATGCCTTTTTTTATTACAAGTCCCACAGAGTCTGTGACCTTTCGTGAGTTAAAGGCATTGCCATATGTACCACCCTCGCAACTCTCATTTTCCTTAAGTATAACGGCTTCATCGACACCATTTTTTATCAGCACATACTTTAAAAAATCCCACTCGGTTTCAAAGTCGCCGGAGTACAACTCCTTTTTTGTTTTTGTGTCAGGGAATAAACCTCGATTCACGTTATACTTCTCAGACGGAATAACATAAGGGGCAAATCCTTGTTTCCATATCTTTGCCGCTCTCTCAGCGATTTCTGGATTAGAGCCGCCAGGGATAAAAATGATGTCTGCTTTCTCAGGTGCATCATTAATAAAAATGTAGTTTGTTATATCAGTTATAATTCTCATATCGTGAAATACTCCTTTGTTTTTATTTTACGTATCGTTCGTGCTCGTTGTTCCCATCGGACAAGGGGGAAGGCTCACGCCAACAGACAGTACGGGGATAGCCCTCAGCTAAGCCCTCATTTGCCTGTTGCTTGCTTGCAATTTGATTTGTCATTCTTTCACGAAGTTGTGATAGCGAAATACATTTTAGGAAAGGCAATCCTCTACAACCAATAAATAGATAATAGAAATTGGTTTATTTAATTGGAAGGTGATTAATGTATTCATCTTCTTTTTTTACAAAATTTTTCTTCTACTTTTTCTTCTTCCTAACAGCCATTCCTGAGCGGTCAATTAATGTATATAATGTTTCAAATACTACTTTATTAATTTTTTTATTCGCCACTGGAAGAAGTGAGGCTAAGGAATCAATTGGATCCTTGATATTAGGACACTCAATAAACTGGACAATACAACGATTTCTTGTCATAAAATCAAAAACAATTTTTCTAGCGTGTGGATAAGATAGGAAATACACCATTAAAACAAAACGATTTCTCTTTTCAAAATAACAATGACATGCTATTTTATAAACTCTATCATCAATCGTTACCATATGATAGATTGCCTTATGATAACTTGCTGATAACTCAATGACTGTATCATACTCGTTCCATAATAATGTTACTCCTTTATTATTAAAATCCATGCTAAATCCACTAGGTCCAGTACTCAAACTACCATTTAGTGCTTGTATAATAAATGGAACAAACCCAATTGTTCTTGTTTTAAATTGGAACGTCGCATTGCGTATTTTCGCTTCATAACTTGAACGAAGAACTGAATTAGTTGTGATTAAAGAAAGTTCTTTATTAAGATTCATCAATTGACGATAATAAGCACTATGGAAAGATAATGTTTCATCAATAAAATACGGGATTAAATCTTGATAAATTAAGTCCATTATTTTTTGACTATTATACGTTGATGCTGTTGTGATTATCACAACATCTAATTGTTTAAATAAAAATGCAAATTGGCCATACACTCCATCTAAACGGTAATTCTCTAAATCATGACAAAGCCATACACCATAGCCATAACCACAAAGATAATCTTTGTTTTGGTTGCTGTGATTTTTCGTATCAGCATATACTTGAAACATTTTTTCAAGCCAGAATGCTGGAATAATTTCATTACCATCTTGATAACCATCATGCATCATAACATCTGCAACTTTCGCTAAATCCTCACTTCTTAAAAACAATCCCCACCCTCCTGCTTCATATCCATCAATTGAACAATCCCAATCAGGTTTTTCAATATCTAATTTGCTGAATAATTTTTGATATAGATAGTCAACCAGTGACATGCCACTAACTTTACATGCAATCACACTTAACATATAATAATTCAAATTAACATATTTAAAGACTGTCCCAGGTGGGTGAATAAAATCTGTTTCTAAGTAGGCTTCAATCCAATTATCATTAAAATAAAAATTAGGTTCCTCTTTAATACCTGCTGTCATTGATAGCAGGTCTTTTATTTTAAGCTCATTCAAATTAGGATCATCTCTAAGATTATAGTCTCCAAAAAACTCAGTGATTTTATCCTCAAGAGATATCTTATCTTCAGCTATTAAATAACCAATAGCTAAGGCAACAAATGTTTTACTAACAGAATACATCATATGCTCATTATCTTTGGCATAAGGATAGAAATATCCTTCATCTACTATCTTTGAACGACGAATGATGATATAACTATGTAATTCAATTCCTTCTTTTGCTGCATTAGTTAAGAAGTTTTTTATGGCTAAAGTGCTAATACCTTCATCTTCTGGTAACACTTTTTCAAAATACATATTAAACCACCTTTCTTTCTTTATTAACATTTATATGTTATAATGAAGTTTGCTTTTCAAATTTATTTTATGCTATTTATCACTATTTTTCAAATAATACTATAAAAGAAGAGGAATAAACAATGCTCAAGATTACAGATCGACAAATATCGAATTTAGCTGCATTTCCAATAGTTCAACAAAAGGGTGAATTTTACAACCGTATGGGATGGGTTCAAAATGTTAAATTTAATAAATTGATTAAAACATACAAAGGCGAAATATTTGATGATGATATTTATGAATGCTATGTTCGTTTTAATCATAATGACGATATTAACAGTTTTTCATGTACTTGTCTTGAAAGCAAACGATACCATGGTGCTTGTAGCCATATTATAGCTTTATTAAAATATATTCAAACTCATGCTTTACGTCAGGAGATTCAAAACGAAATAGTGACTAGTACCAAGCAAGCAATTATTAATTTCCAACCAACTTCCACTATTAAACCCAAAAAAATACCTCTGAACATTGAAATATTTTTAGAAAATCAAAATTCCTATTATGGGGAATACTTATATACTTCATTTTTGAGTTTTAAAATTGGCTTAGATAGAATGTATGTATTAAAAGATTTTGCTGCTTTTATTGATGCGACAAGAGCAAACACAGCATTACGATATGGTTATCAATTCACTTATGATCCTATCGTTCATGAATTTCCAGATTTCTTTAAACCAATTTATCAAATTATTGAAGAAATCTACATGATTAGCAAAGACACTGGTCAAGCCTATGAATTTTTTAATCTTAAACGTTTTCAACTTCCTTCCTATTACGAAAAAAAAATCTTTGAGTTATTAGAGAACCAATATATCCATATTTCTATTAATGATGATCCTTCTATCCTAGTCAAGGTAACCACACAACAACCACCTACGTTAGTAAATGTGGCAAATTATGAAGAATCAATCGATATTCAATTCAATGAATTAGATAACTTTATTATTTTATCAAGTAATAAAGATATTATTCTATACAATGATACCATCTATATACTGAATTCAAAAAATGTAGATTTCTATGCTCCATTATTAAAAGCAACACAAAATGGTGTGCATACATTATCATTTGATAAAAAAGAAAAAAGCAACTTGATTACTAAATTCATTCCACAAAACGAAGATAATCTGCATATTCCTTCTGAGATTAAAGATAAATATATCAAAACTTCATTACAAGCATCTTTATATTTGGATAAAGACGCAGCAAAGTTAATTGCAAAACCATTATTTAGTTATGGCGATGTTTCCTTTAATCCTTTTTCAAGAGAAGAAGTAATCATAGATAATAATATCTATGTTGCTAGAGATCAAAATAAAGAAGAATTCATTTTAAAACAAATTGAAGATAGTGAATTTACCGTTAGTGTTGATAATATTTATATTGATGATGATGAAAAAATATTTAACTTCATTCAAAATAGATTACCTTTATTACAAGAACAGATGGATGTTTATTATTCTGATGAATTCAAAAATATCATAACATCAAAAACACTATCCTCTTCTATTCGATTAAGTGAACATTTAGATTTCTTAGAAGTCAATTTTTCATATGATGATATTGATTCAAATGAATTATATAACATTTTTAATTCTTATAAGAAGAAAAAGAAATTTCATCGTTTGAAAGATGGTAGTTTTTTATTATTGAATGATGAAAGAACAAGATCCTCTTTAGAAGCAATTGATTACTTAGATATTAATAAAAAAGATTTTACTAATGGATCCATCCACTTAGGTTTATCTCTAGCACCCTATTTGAAAAAATATTTTTCAGCAGCTTCAACAAATGATGCTTTTGAAGAACTTATTACTAAAATCAAAAATCCTCTAAAACAAGATTTTATATTACCAGAAGGTTATGATCAAATTGCAAGAGATTATCAAGTCATTGGTTTTAATTGGTTAAAAACATTAGCCTATTATCATTTAGGTGGGATTTTAGCCGATGAAATGGGATTAGGTAAAACATTGCAAACGATTATATTTCTTGTTTCCGAAAAACAACAAAAACCAAATATGAAAACTACCTTAATTGTTGCTCCTACCTCTTTAGTCTATAATTGGCAAGCAGAGCTTGATAAGTTTGGAAAAGAGTTAACCTACACGATTGTTTCTGGATCGATATCACAACGTAAAAAGCAAATAGCTACAGCAAGTGCATATAATATTGTGATTACTTCCTATCCTTTATTAAGAAAAGATGCAGAAGCATATGAACAACTAGAATTTGAATATATGTTTATTGATGAAGCCCAATATATCAAAAATGCTGGTTCATTAAATGCAAAAGTGACTAAAAATATGAAAGCAAAATGTAAGTTTGCTTTAACTGGTACACCAATAGAGAATTCATTAACAGAGTTATGGAGTATCTTTGATTATATATTACCTGGTTTCTTATCGAATCATCATCGTTTTAGAACAAAATTTGAAAATCCAATTATTAAAGATAAAGATCAAGAAGCGTTAAATGAATTAACTTGGATGATTCAACCATTTATCTTACGACGATTAAAGAAGGATGTTTTAACAGAATTACCAGATAAAATTGAACGTAAGATCGTAATTGACTTAAATGAAGAACAACAAAAATTATACTTAAGTTATTTAGCGAATACTAAATCATCATTAGCAAAGCAAATTGAGGAAAAAGGATTGCAACATTCTAGAATGCAAATATTAACTGCTTTAATGCGTTTACGCCAAATTTGCTGTCACCCATCCATGTTCTTAGAAAATTACCATGGGGAAAGTGCCAAATTAGAAACATTAACTTCTATTATCTATGAATCCTTAGAAGTTGGACATAAGATATTGGTATTTTCACAATTTACATCCATGTTAGGTTTATTAAAACCTGAGTTAAACAAAAATAATGTTTCCTACTTATCTTTAGATGGCTCAACCCCAATGGAAGAAAGAGGAAGATTAGTGAATAGTTTTAATCAAGGAGATTATGACTGTTTCTTGATTTCGTTAAAAGCTGGTGGAACCGGATTAAATCTAACAACTGCTGATGTCGTTATTCATGTTGATCCTTGGTGGAATCCAGCAGTAGAAGATCAAGCAACCGATCGAGCACATCGAATTGGTCAAACAAAAATCGTTCAAGTTTTAAAATTAATTACCAAAGGAACAATTGAAGATAAGATCTATGAATTACAAAATACTAAGAAAGATTTAATAGAGAATATCATTAAACCAGGTGAAACATTCTTGAATGCGTTAAGTAAAGAAGATTTATACAAATTATTTGATAATGAATAAAAAGGAGAATACAACAATGATAAATAAAGAGTTCTTTTATGAAATGATTAAAACTGCTTCTGTTTCAGGAAGTGAATACAATCTACAAAGAAAAATCATCAATTATATGAAAGATGATTGTGATGAAATTATTAGTGATGACGTTGGAAATGTTACGTCTATTATTAATAAAAATAGTCCAATCAAAGTGATGTTATCTGGACATATTGATGAAATTGGTTTGATTATCACTCACATTTTAGATAATGGAATGATTAAAGTAGTAAAAGCTGGTGGAATTAGAATTGGATTATATATAGGACAACATGTTAACATCCATAACCAAAAAGGAGTTGTTGGCGGTGTTGTTGTAACAAATGAAAAACTACAAAGTAATAAAAAATTAAAAACTAGTGATATTACCATTGATATTGGAACCACTACTAAACAAGAAACACTATCATATATTGCTGTAGGTGATACTATTACAATTGATTATGACTATCAATTATTAAAAAATAACCGTATTAGTGCTAGAGCTATTGATGATCGTGGTGGTGCTTTTATCATTTTAGAAGCATTAAAATTAGCAAAGAAAAAAGGTTGTAGCATTGGTGTGTATGCCACTACTTCTGTAGGAGAAGAAACCAATATGCGTGGTGCTCATTGGGCAGCAAGCCGAATTCAACCAACGTTGGGAATTGCTGTTGATGTTACATTTGCGACAGATTATGAAGGAACAAATCCTGAAAATAGTGGTTATGTGCAAATTGGAAAAGGTCCAGTATTATGTCATAGTAATGTCGTGAATCCTATTATTAATAAAAGATTAATCAAAGCTGCAAAGAATGCTACGATTGATTATCAATTAGAATCTTATATGGGTAATACTGGAACAGATGCCGATAAAATTTTATTTGCAGGACAAGGATTTCCAGTTGCTTTGGTTTCATTACCATTACGATATATGCATTCCTCAATTGAACTTGCTTCTTTAGATGATATCGATGCTTGTATTGAATTATTAAGTGAGTTTTTATGTCAAATAGAGGAAAGTATTAATTTGAATCCATATCAAGAAGAATAAAGATAAGAGAAAACGAATCTATACTGTCTGTTTTATGACAGTATAGATTCGTTTTATTGTAGTTAAAATAGTGATAATTATTATAATAAAGCTCTGGTTTTTGATACATCCTTTTTCATCTATGCCATAGCAATTTTACCATTGATAATAGTGCTATAAGAACTAATACATATAATAAAGAAATGTCAATTGCGTATTTAAAATTTATACGTAGTATTTCCATAAGAAGCTTAAGAATAAAGGAAAATATAATAACTATTATGGTAAGATTTATTTTGCTATATTTTTTTGTGATTGATTCTATAGTATCCATGAATTTAATCATTTTATCTCTAACTGGTTTAATCCATATAAAAGAAGAAATAATTAACCATATAAATAGCCAAAATATTGGAATAGATACAACTAATAAATCTGTAATCTCTAGTTTATTAGTAAAAGCATATTCAATTACATTTGAAAAATAAGGAAAGAAAACAGCAATTATTATAATGATTATTTGAATACTAATTAATTTTTTCATATTGTTTCCAGCTTTCATTGTTTAATATTTAAATACAATAGAGTTTTTTATTAAAATCATTCTGCTTATTCTTTGCTTCTTGTTACTATATTTTTCATTATGTTCCCCACCAAATTGCTTGAAGAATAAGCTTTAATATATTTCTAAATCGCTCATTCTTTATACATACTATAATTAAAGAGGGAATAAAAGCAAATAAAGAAAATATAACCAACACTACATGGATATTACTTTTTATTGTATCTGCTTTAACAAAAAGATATACGTAATAACTAAAACAAATAAAAACGACAAATAGAAGAAAATATTGTAGTTTCGATTTCTTCATAATAAACTCAACCCCTTACTTTATGCTATATAAGATGATAAGAAATAAACACTAATAATTTTAATTTTTATTTGGTTCTATGCTTGTTGATTGCTCATAATAAAAGTCGTGTAGATTTCCCTGTAAAAAAGGGAAACTATTATTAAAAAGTATGATAATGCCTATAAACGTTGTTTTCCTTAACATGATTAGAATCAAACATAAACTATATAATAAATATTGTATCACTATTACCTTATCATAACGTTTCATAATCTGTTCATTATTTTTCCATGTCTTATAAACCCAGATAGTCAATACAATTTCGAATAGTACTAGAATATTACAAAAATAACAATCATAATAATTTGACCGTTCCTAACATGTAAATAATTTCTAAAGCAATTCCTATACAAATTGCTTTTTTAACTA
>Ga0153938_1000393_pt1 | contig 17666 bp, 18 predicted proteins | sample TSNY022MetaG_FD_104740 | JGI IMG/M metagenome (GOLD analysis project Ga0153938, IMG submission 104740) | Attine ant fungus gardens microbial communities from New Jersey, USA - TSNJ022 MetaG | ecosystem: Host-associated > Fungi > Mycelium > Unclassified | place: USA:New Jersey: Brendan T. Byrne... | reverse complement strand
TTATATAATATCTGAGATAAAATAATTGTATTCTTGAATGCTATACTGAAATTAAGATGCATCAGTTATGTAATATATTACTTGAATAACCTATGACAACACTACATATTATTACAGAGAGTAGCTACATTTATACCAGTCTATCAAGACTGAGTATATAAAGGACTATAGATACTGTTATGATTTCATTTATCTTTTATTTTGATTTTCAGATAATTAGATAATAGGGAGTCACATGATTAGGATCATATGACATGTTATGATTATCACAATCAGTCACACAGTCACATGACTAGGGAACATTCTAGTAGATTCTATTAGTAGGTTAGGGTTAGTAGTATAGACCAAGGGTTACCTATGAACTAAGGAACTACAATGTACAACTAGAGTACTTATACAAATCCCAGAATAGAAGTCATGGTACAAGTGTTCAGTCTACATCATGATCCTATAGGAGTAGACAATTTAGGAGGTCAGGAGTGGAAATTATAAGAAAATGAATATTAAATAATACCAAATTTTCAGTATATGACAAGAAGTAAGTGAGTAAAGTTAGTCAATAGTTAAGTCAGCAAGTTATTGAAAAAAATATTAGAGTGCACAGAAAGTTGAAGAAGGGAGCATAACAGACTGACTTTAACACATACTTAACCATTCAGAATTAGTAGAGGGATCAAGCCAGGTCTATGGCCCAGATGAAAACCTTGTATATAGTGCTAGGCAAATATCCAAAATAGCCATGTCTTTGACAATAAAACAATAGAGCAATAGTCATCATGCATTAGTCTACTTTAATAACAAAGACAATAAAATGATAGTCAGTCCACCTCAATGCAGAACAGTGCACTCTGTTGTAGTCAATGCACTGCAGTGCAGTGAATGTTCAAATAGTGCTCAGTGTGCCAAGACTGGTCAAAACCTAACCAAACAGCATAGGACTTGTAAATGAGGCAATACGCCATCGACAACGATAAAACACGCGTGTAAGGCCCCAGTTGGACATAATATACCACGCAAATCTTGCCTCACCTGACCCTGGACGAACTAGACACATTCATACAGTGTTACATCCACACCTTTCTGTTCCGTGCGCCGTCAGTCCTTTAAAAGTCATGGCTGCCATCACACGACCACCTATTGCTCCTCCGATGCCCAGTATATCAGCTGCTGTACAGAGCCCTTTGCAGCCCTCGAGCGACCAAGTGAGTTTGCCGTTTTGTTCCAATGTTCTCATTTTTACTCATTCAGTCCGGCTGCTCTACTGCAAGGTGGTGGTGCTGTATGTGGTACGAAATCTGTCGGCTCATTACCCTACACTCCATCAATCCCCTTTGAATAATTCAGATGGTTGCAATGGCAGTGATAATATTCGGCTTTTGGAATGTACCCGTCATTCGGAACTTCATAAACCCTCTGAAGCTGTTCACCATCGGCTGGCATGAACTATGCCATGTAATGGTTGTGAGTCTCTTCTCCCTATGAACTGAAATGATTCAAAATGCTCCCTTCAAGGCCATCCTGACAGGCGGTCGAATATTGAAGATAACGATAGATCCGCATGTGGGAGGAGCCACTTTTGTAGAGGGTGGTATCCCGACGATGATTCTCTCGGCTGGCTATATCGGATCGACGCTGTTTGGTGGAGTCTTCATTCTTGCAGGATATACCACCCTTGTGGCGAAGATTATGAGTTTTGTGCTAGGCATTGGTCTCCTCATGCCGCTTGCGCTGGTGCGCGATAAGTTGTAAGTCGTATCTGCTATTCCACTTCTCTTGTTCAGTGCAGTCGAATCAGGACCATCGTGCTTACATTTGTATATGAGGGATTATTGATTGGATTCTGGTTTATTGATCATGCGTATGTTTCTGGCTTATAGTCTCTAGAAATTACAGGGCGCTTCCCAGCACACAGACAGGCCCTGCGCTGGTATTGTTTATTCATCGGTATCATGAAGTAAGTTTCCAGCTTCCTGTCCAAATGCCGGTTGCTTACCCTTGATAGTATCCTATTTGTGATCTGTGCGTCTGTTAGCTTCCCTTTGGGATGTCACCTAATTTGAATAGGGGACGTGGCCGACGATCGCTTTTTCCACAAAACAAATGACTCTGATGCTACACAATTCAGTCTACTGTATCCCATAATACCGACCCATGGTATGTCATTTCAGAACGTATTGAAGATACACCTCACGACTTGATATCAGTTTGGGCCTTGTTCTGGATGATGTTCCAGTTCGGGGCACTTGCGGGATTCTCCCTACTAGGGATTTTCGCTTTCAAGGTACGAGCACGTGGAGCCTCTTTCTTGTTGTACGTTCAACGCCTTTCTTAGATGTCCCAGCAAGAAATGAATGCACAAGCGGGTTTGTGGACATTTATCTTTGAAAAACTAATGGTATCACTAAACGTTGTCGTAGCTATATTTCTCCCTACATGATTTCCTCAAAATCCTGTTTGAAAAAATTGACTGCTTCACTTTGTATGACTGCTGCGTTCATGATGTTGGTTGTCTCTGTAGGTCACTTTGAGCATGCATGTATGACGTCTGTGACAATGTAGTAATCATTTACAATGTTTTTATGTATATTAATATGGATACATAGTGTCCCTTAAAGCGAGTCCGGCATTAGATCCAATTACCAATGAGTGAGGTCAACAAAGAAGAAAAAAGAATCAAAACTGCCAAACTACTTGCGAACTGCTCGGCGTAGGAGACCTGCCAATATAAGCCCACCAACCGCTGCTGCACCACCAGTTAGTGCCATGCCAATATAACCCTCTGCCCGGTATGATCAATGCCTGTGCAATGACGAATGCAAAGCAAACACACCTCTTGTCACAGCCTTGTCAATCAATTGTGATAAAGACTGCGCCTGTAAGTTGGCTGGCTCCTTTTCGAGCAGAAGGGCTGCAGTACGACAAGTAGTTTAGGAAACAGCTGAAAGTCAAAAGATTTGACCAACCATTAAATCGTTTGGCTTCCTCATAGTTTCCCATTTTATAATGGCCAAGTGCAAGGTAGAAAAGACATTCTCGTCGTCGAGTAGGTTCTGCCCTAAATATCTCTTGAGGAAGGCGGTGTGTGGTCAACTTGCAAAGACTTAAAAACGCAAAAAAAATCACCTTGGAGCAACCGAACGCCTTCAATCTGGTGGTCACGCACTGGACTTTTCACAAGACCCCATGCGTAGTTAAATTTGGTCTGGGTGGTGACGTGCGATTCAGAGAGTTCCTTTTGGTACTGGCGTCTAAGCACCTGGAGACAAAATCAATGGCAGCAGGAAAGCAAAGAAGAATACAGACGTCAAGTTCATCGTATGATAGAGAAACCTCTGCGTCAGCAGCGTAAGGCAGTTCTGTGGCCATTGCCCCTGATGAGAAAGGATTGAGATGCGGAGTTCGAAATTGAGCTTTCTTCCAACCACAGCGAGGAAATCCAGAAAATGGGTGGAGATGACTATGGTAAGCATTTATTCCCTCCTACCTCTCGGCTCTTTGTCTCTGGTCGCTCATGGTCCTATGTGGATCACAGAGAGGACCTGTTCTTCCTTCCAATACAGCTTTTCCTCCCGTCTTCCCATGTCATTTCTAGCTAGCAGCACAACTATGCTTTGGACCTAGAAAATCTCCTGACTCTGCGCTGGCCTCGCACGACACTTCATAGCTCCTTGTACAGAGACTAAAATTTACAGTGCCCACTGCTTACTCACGCGTCTTTATTCATTCCCTTCTGTTTACATAGCTGAACGCGGGTACCGCGAAGAACGCAATCGCTCGTCCAGGCATGATGGCAGGGAACGAGATGGCTATGGCCATAGGGAAAGAGACCGTGAACGCTATAACAGGAGAGATGATGAGCGACGTGACCGCGGTGATCGGTACGGGCGTGGCAATAGGGATGATGATCATGGCGGGGGAAGACATGGACCTCGTTATGATGACGACCGCCGTCCACGTAGGGAGGATAGAGATGGTCGTGGTCGAGAGGACCGAGGAGACAAGCGGGGCGTTAGAGGTCGTGTCCGTGAGTCACAAGAACGTCGCTCGCCGACGCCCGAAGGCTGCCCTCCCCTCGCCCAGCGGAAGCGGAAAGCCTCAGGGTGGGATGTTCACGCTCCGGGCTACGAGCAATATACTGCCATGCAAGCCAAACAAACAGGTATGCCTTCCTTGAATCTCCTGTATTACTATTGACTGTATCCTATCAAGGGCTTTTCAACCTTCCTGGTGCCAACCGCACGCAGATACCACCAATTCTCAGCATTCCTGGGTTACCTCCTCCAATGCCTGTTCAAAGTTTTGGTATGGGGATAGGTGGCAATCCTAATTTGTCTCGCCAGTCTCGGCGTCTGTATATTGGGAGCATTACCCAAGAAGTGAATGAGCAGAACCTTGCAGATTTCTTCAATGCTAAGATGATGGAGATGAATATCGGCACTGGTGCTTCTGGAAACCCGGTACTTGCTGTCCAGTGCAATTATGAAAAGAATTATGCATTTGTCGAAGTGAGTCAAATGATGTTTCGTTGTGGGCCCAATCCGCTGACAGTGAACTGCAGTTTCGTAGTGCAGAAGATGCTACCGCTGCTATGGCTTTTGACGGCATCATTTTTATCAACGGACCATTGAAAATACGTAGACCGAAGGACTATGGTGGCGACACAGTCCCATCTCCTGGAGTCCATGTACCAGGTGTTGTTTCGACGAACGTCCCTGACTCTATCAATAAGATCTTCGTTGGTGGCCTTCCCACCTACCTCAACGAAGAACAGGTTATGGAATTACTTAAGAGTTTCGGCGAGCTTAAGGCCTTTAATTTGGTTCGTGAAAATGGGGCTGGAACTTCAAAGGTGTGTCGAAGCTATCACATACCGTGGCTCATCGTTTTTATGCAAGATTTATAGGGTTTTGCCTTCTTTGAATACACTGATCCGACAGTCACCGATGTAGCTATCCAGAGTCTTAATGGCATGGAACTCGGTGATCGATACCTCGTTGTGCAACGTGCCTCCGTTGGGGCGAAGCCAGGAACACCTGGCATGATACCCAACCTACCCTATGATCAATTCCCTGAAATACCTCGACCAATCATGCCGGCTGGAAAGGATACGTCATCCACTGATGCCCGCATCTTATTGATGCTGAACATGATAACACCCGAGGACCTAGTCGATGATGAGGAGTATGGCGACCTCTATGAGGATGTGAAGGATGAATGCTCGAAATATGGCGCGCTTGAGGATCTCCGGATCCCTCGGCCTATCAAAAAGGACAAGTCCGGAAACATATCGACTCAGGACGCTCACCGGATGGATGAGGCTGCGGGTGTTGGTCGGGTATACGTCAAGTACCAGGATACAACATCGGCCTCGGCAGCACTCAATTCGCTAGCAGGAAGGTCATTTGCTGGCCGTTCCATCATTGCAACCATTCTATCGGATGATAGTCAGACAACACCTCCATTAAGCATCATCTTTGCTCCTCAGCCAGATGCTCCTCCTCCGTTGCCGTCGTCGTAGCGCCTTCCATGTGTTGCTATAAAATCATGCTTTATTGCGTATCTGTTGAATCACATATATACATGTTAACAGTTGTCTATTTGTTAGCGTTAGACTCACTGAAATGAAAGGGAGCTAACTACGTTACATCGCCGTTGTGTTTGTCGATTCATAGATCAAAGTTGTGGACATTGTGGGTATGAAATTATCCATACTGTGTAATTACTGCAGAAAACCCTAGTTTCTACAAAAACGTACCATATCCTTGACTTTTCTATATGGCCATTCTCGTCCTCATACTTGGTTGTCAACAAACACAAGCATAATTTATGTGCTCACACCAGGGGCTTCATTTGCCACAGACATTTATTAAAGTTATCAGCAAGCTCTAGGGTCAATGAATTCGCGTCCAAAACTCATTGATAACTTGACCTATCGGACTGACCCTCTGTGCACTCCATTTTGCCCCAACAATCATTGTTTCTAAAAGGATAAATCTGGACAAGTAATTGGAGATTAGATGTTAGACAAAAAATAGATCAATTACAATTGGGGACTAGTATATAGATTGATGAATTGAAAAAGTCTGACCTTTTCATTGACCATCCTGTTTTTTGTAGTAACAAGTATATGTTTAGTCTGGGTTAACAAAAGACAACTTTATAAGACAAAAATTTTACCTCAGTTCCTGAAAGTACAGGACTGAGGTCCACAGCTTACACTAGGAGGTAAAGATTATCTGCTGACTAGATAACAAAAATGTCATAAAACCTAGATCTGAAAGAAGTTTTAACAACACCTATTGGCACCATTTTTATATGGAGGGTTTACGCCAGAGAGGGACAAGTGACCGACGGATGCAGAAAGAGTCACGGGCTATTCGGGAGGATAATCACGAACAAATACATGGGATGTCAACCAGACTAGTCGAGGAAGGACGAGATAATTTTGAGATATGACGAAGTTCTTGTGTAAGCGGTCCTCAGTTCAAGTAGAGAATTTGGAGCTGGTGCTCGTGTCTTATGATCTAGGCTTGGTTCAAGACTCATGATAGATGAATATATCTGCGAGTTTACATTGGCTATCCCCAAGTTTACACCTATACGTAGTCATAATATCTCATCCTATTCTGAGTTGAACATGAAGACCGTAGTCCCTGTGATAAGGACAATTGTGACATTTGCAAAGCGCGAGGGAGCGGATGTGCAAGCGAACAATCACCAAATATCATTTGGTCGGACGACCAGCACTACGGTCATCTTTCCTCTGTTGGAGCTATGCAGGTCATCATTGGCAGGTTTGCATGAGAGGGAATGTCCTGCATGCTCACCCAAGCCTTCTTGCAATCTCTATACGCCTGGAAATAATCTCGACAAGCGTCTTTTGAGTGATTATTCCGATCCAAACAATCCATTGATGCCTTGGACGCCTCGGCGCAAGGACTGGTTCAGCGTTACAAACATCTCATGGAAGATTCTCAAATCAAGACGAACTCAATGAAATGAGAAGGAGCTTGTTTTCCCTGTAGTAGAGAAAGCAAAGAGTCAAACATTTGAAATAGAGAAGATTTCCGGCCTCACTGAGAACTGTTCACGATAATTTAATGGTTTAAGCCCTGCCTCAGGCAATGGTAATCCTTGTGATTTATTTTTGTCCACTGCAGTTGCATTTTCAATATCTGAGGGCATCTGAGGGTGTGGCATGAGCTTTTTGAGTGTGATATGAGAAAGTCATAGTTGCAACACACAGGTGAGAAACCAGAACCCTCGGCAGCACTAGTCCAAAAGATACTTATATATGAAGCTGACATAATTGGAACAAATAAAATAACTTATCGTGGTATGCAGAACACACTCTCGACGCTCTCGACGCTCGTGACCATCACACAAAGACTGGTTGAGAAATCACTGTGAAACACAAAGCTCCTTCAAGTCATTGGCATCAACCTAAACTCCGTCGCCCCTTTCTCTCCAGCGTTAGTCAGAGGTTTGAACCTACCATGCGGGAATCTGTGTTTATTATGAGCTACATCCTGCTCGTTCCGTTCTGTGGCCTAGCACGTTGCTGTGTTACGCAAATTGCTCGCGGGTCAGCTGTTTGATATCAAAATGGTTCGCTGAAGAACGAGTGTCTATTTCTTGCTATAACACTTCCTCCTGAAAAGTAAGAGAAGCAACTCAGCAAGAAAGCGGACAATCATGATGCATGTCTCTACAATTGCCGGTACAGGATACTGGAGCTCTATTGGGTGGTGTTAAGTAAAGTTCGACGGACGTGGTGGCATATCAAACTCTGGGGTACTGTACCCGTGCGAGCAGATTCAAGGGCTCTAAAATAATGGTATGCTTGGCAATCAGCTGTTCCCGGTCTGACTCACGTCCAAGATACCGGTAACTTATATGCTGAGATTATTCTCGTTACGGACCCGTTTTTGATGGTCCTATGTAGGAATTTAAATGAGAACAGGGCCCTTTCGAGAAATGAACAGAATCCCTGTCTATCTATATGCCTGAAGGTCTTACTTGGTCGTTCTAATTATCTGATGCTCATGCAAATAGTTTGTACAAATTAATAATATTGTTTACAATGGTGATTTATATTTCTTGAAATCCATTTGGACAATATACTTCCCCTTACCATTGCAAGAAATGAGTGGGTAGTCATGGATGTTATGTATCGGGAGCAGAGTGAGAAACTTGATTGAGCTCAGTGAAGGCCGGCATTGCACAGTTGCCCGATCGGTTGCCATGCTTTGATTTTGTGCTTCGCATCTGAGTGGTTACACTACACGCAGCGACGCGCTCAGAATCCAGGTGCCCACAAAAACGAATCATATCAGGTCAGGAACAAAGATCCGCTGTCGTAAACCCAAGGCAGTCCATGTTTACCACACCAGATGCTTGGCTCTACAGTCATTGGAGAAATGGCAAGCGGACACTTTCATGAGCACTATCACAAGGTGGAGTTGGCATCAGTGACATGTGCTGTGCAGGTCTTCTGATCCCCAGCTGTTATCTCTCCCTTCACCTTCCTTCATGAGTCTCGACCAAAACCTTTTCACTCTGCAATTTGTTCCTCACAAACAATATAACAATGTGATTGATCTCGTAGATTCGTCGGGAAATTTGCACTATCGGAAACAGAGGATCACTTCCTCAGAATATAAGATCGAGGTTTATGGTAACTCGCACTACTCGTCTTAGTCCATTGTCCTGATCCAATCTAAACATAAAGACCCTCTGTCTGAGTCGCTCCTAGTCACAGCTACTGCTCCGTCGGCAACAAGCAAGACCAAGATCCTGGAGCTGAAGAACCCTACACAGATCGTGGAGTTGAAGTACACGGGCACCATCTCATTTAGATGGAACTTTAAGTGGGAAGAGTCAGTGTTGAGTCCTTTCGGACTGGGGTATATGTATGTGATTAATTGGAATCACCAGGCATGAGTTCGAGTGGAAGCGCGAAGAATGTTTCATACTTCGAAAACCTGACCCTCCTGTTCTTGTTGCAGTGACAAAGGAACCCAATGGCAGACTGAGAACTTTTACTGTCCAGATATTGGATTATAATCTACATCGGTGAGCTCACTCCAGTGTACATGCTTTCGTTTGGATTGCTAGACGAATTTAAAGGTTCGACATTAATGACCGGAAAGGACTGGAAATTCTTATTTTAACCACCCTCATGACCTTCTCGGACTCTAATGAAGTCCATCGTACCCCCGTAGCCACACCACCAGTACCCGAGATTATTTCTAATGCGGACCCCCAATCCTTGGAAAGCGCGCTAAAGCTTCCGCCCAAACCACCTGCTAAGACTGGTGTAGATAGGGTTGCAGAATTGCAAGCAATTCGAAATGAATACAATGAAGTCACCGTTGAAGACGAAGGATCTGTAAATGATTATGCCCAATATTGCTCTATCCTACTTAATGTATGTGTTCTCATGATCACACACTCTCAGAGCCATTTCATCGTTGGGGCAGGACGATGCGGTACTTTTTATCACTGTGAAGTCAGCAGAGGCAAAACATGTACCCAAAGTTCTTCAAGTAGTAGAAGAGACAAAGCGAATACGCCACAAAACAGGTACGTACACGAAGGAATCCCATGTCTTGTTTCCCAAATGGTTGGTGTCCAGGTCTATCCGACAACGAGGAGCTACATCAGTATGTGCTCTATGATACCAAGCCTGAGAAGAAGAGACCTCGTATAATAAATTTGGATGATGACAAGGACAAGACCAAGTCAGAAATCAAATACGAACCTCCCAGTAGTCTCACAGTCCATATGAGTAAGATATCCATGCCAGAGTTACAACCAAAAGCCCAACAGGAGAATAGTGGTAAGAAAGGTAGGTCAGTGTCCACTTCGTTTGTAGTTCTATCTCTGAATGCCCTTCTAGCGCGTGCACGATCCCCTCAACAAACTGAAACGAAGACCAAACTGTCTCATCCCACTATCGCTGTCAATAAATCCTGTTCATCTTAGAACTTCTCTCCGTCGTTATCTGTGGCACCATACAATGGGCAACCAGGTGCAATGATAACAGTCTTCGCCCTCACCCTCCCCTCATCCACATGCAACGCCACATTTGTCTCTCTGGACTAAAACAACGCTTAGTGAACAAAACAATAACCAATTCAAGTCCGGCGTAGTGACTGGTCTGTTAAATCGGCTTCGTCTCTGATAACTTATTATTCTTCCACCACTACACTTTCGTGTGGTTCTATCTTTGATCTGTCAGATGCCTGATCAAATCCTCTCGTTGATACAGAGGTGGATATGCCTGGCATGTAAAGTCTTGGTATTTCACCCTTAGTATCCAGTCAAGTTTGATGCAAGGGCGCAAAGTTTTGATGGCCAAGTATTACCCTTCAGATTTGATCTTGACTTGATGACGCACAACAAATCAATATCTACATTGTCTAAACATTACTTCAGCATTATAAAAATATAACAGATGTAATATCCAGCCTGTCCACTGTCAACTTGTCTTTTCCTAACATCAAGAGCGAGTGGATCAGATACGTAGTCATAGTCATGGTGTTGGTTAGAGGCTCATACTCTTGCTGTGGAATCTTCTCCCAACACCTCCACAGCACCTGGTACCGTCATTAAAGTGGAACAAAAATTACAACTGATTATGCACAATTCGCTCGCTTGATGAAGTGTGCTACAGTTGTCGAAGGAAGTATCAGAGATAGACAAACTATTTGACGTTTTGAGCTGAAATTCGAAGTGAGCAATGGTTTATTTTGTCTTGTTTGTGCTACAAAGCTGACTAGTCAGCAATTATTGAACGCTGACTGTGGCCACGGCCAATTATCGGCCCTCTCTTTTCTAGCTTCATGCACATATGTCTTTTTCCCATTCGCCGCAGATTGATATAGACGAAAAACACGAACAAATTGCAGAGTATACCTGGGGTGAAGAATCATATGACGGATTGGGCGATGCGCTCCAGGAGGGCGGGGATGAGCTCAACGACGAGACATTCGGCGGTGTTAGTACAATTGGTAAAGCTTCGTAAATCTAACTCGTCTGAATCTCTAATTTTAACGTGCTTGCAATGTTCATTCGTATGATCAGAGGAAGACTTTGACTTTTCAAATCCTGCCCTGCCGGATGATCATCGCAAGGTCCTAGAGGCATCTGCTAGAAGTCATCAATCTATCTTACAGCAGCAGGCTACCCATGATCACCATGCAGTCGAACAACCGCAACAGCGTTGTAAGAAGTTGATTAGTCTGTCATTGGCTTTATGTTCATGTCAAACGCAGCTGTCCAGTCTTTGGAAGCCATTTGGGATAATAGGTCTCCTTTCTCTGTTCTCCCAAAACCTAATGGAGTGGGACGCTCAGTTTTATCTGGCCTACCTTCCTCCCGGACTCCTTCTGCTGGCCCTTTTGGATCTGCAAACCATTCCTCTATTCAGCTGCCGTCTCATGGGCACGTCCAAGAAATGGGAAAGGTACCAATTTTGCAAGAAAAAGAGGCGGAGATGGGCTTCGTTGCTCAACAAAATCGCCTTCACGGGACTACATCTAGACAGCGACTGCATCAGGAGCAGCAGCACATGCATGAAATGCGTCTGCGCCAGCAGGAAGAACGATACATGTTAGAACTTTCCCAGTCGCGACAAGCAGAGGCTCCTCGATCATATGAGGACTTCAGGGTGACAGAGCATGATCAGCATATGTTAGAACAGGAGCATCGTCGAATTTTACAGGAGCAGCAACGTAGGCTCTTGCTTGAAGAGGAACAACGAAGATTGCTACTCCTTGAACAAGAACGCGAACTTGAACGCCAGCAGTTACAAGAGCGGCACCGTTTGCAATCACAACGCCTCTTGCAGCAGCAGCACCAAACACCCCCTCCTCGGATGCTTCCTGTCTCGCAGTCACCACGATTCTTTGAACATCAGCGTCAGCTTCTGCAGCAACAACAGCAGCAGACACAAATGGAGGACCTTCAACGTCAGCTCCTGAACAGTCTCTCTCTGCAGCAGCAAGGTGATCATGAATCGAGACGGCGTCCGAATGAACACGGAATGCAAGCCCCCCAACTTCTGCACCAGCATCAGCAGCGCAATCAACGCTCGCAGTCACCCTCTGTTAATCAATTCAATGATGCAGGTACTCCTCAGGATCTTGACTTCCAAAATATTCAGCTTCAGCAGCGACTCCTTTCAGAGATGGCGCACGCCGAATTCATGCGAGAAATGCAGGTGGGTAATCCGAAGCAAATTGGGCAACAGGATGCGTTACGGGCAGAGGCAATGAGGAAAATTCTCGAAGCGGAGAAGATGGAAGAGAAAAGGCGTAGAAAAGCAGCGAAGATCGCCCATATGGTAGGGCTCTAGATCCATTTCGGCTCTCCTCTGCCTTGTTCACTGACATATCCTAGTCTCGCTATAATGACTTAATGACACAATCAGACAAGGATTTCATTACCCGTATTCAGGTTTCCCAACTCGTTACCCAGGATCCATACGCAGATGATTTCTACGCGCAAGTGTATGGTGCAATCCTGCGTTCAAGAATGGGTCTTCAATCGGATGAACGCGTGCTCAAGTTTGGCTCTGGAGGGGGAGTCGGGCTTGGTTTAACTTCTCAAAAGGGATATCGTCGTCCCAATGCTATACAACGTATGGAACAACAAGTCGAGCGTATTGTCAGCAACGCAAGAAAGAGAGAAGAGGAGAAAGGCTTGCATTGTGAGCTATGACCGTTTCATTCACGGTCATCTTATAGACTGATGGTGTTATTCAGCTATTCATAGCCTGCAAGGTGCTCTTGGCAGGACATCGGGTCGTAGCTATAAGGCTGCTCCTCGACAACTTTTACAAGTAGACTCTACACCTGGTTCCTCTCCAGTTATGTCGCCGGCCCATGCGCATGTTTCCAAAGCATCAGTACAGTCCAAAGAAAGTGGTGCTGCGGAGGCTGCTAAGCTTGGTCGTGCTGCTTTGGGAGATGCCGCAGATGTACGAATCTTGTTTGTCTCAGTGATATCCTCATTGATTTTTGTGCTACTTTTCAGAATGAGAATCTGGTTCATAAGGAACCATTAACCAGACGCGAGATTCTCATAATTGTTGAAGAATTGTACAATCTCATTCTCAACGTGGAACAAGTCAAACGAAATCAACCTCTTCCTGAAGAGGAACGAGAACGTCACGATGCTTGGTGGGCTTGCTGATTCACGTTCAAATGGTGTTTCTTATGCTCAGAATTGGACAGGCAACAGGAGTACAATGCTCTCATGGACAAAGTCTGGGACGAGTTGCGGGTACTTGTTCCTCTAGAAACTAGGTCCGTAAATACCGTCGATCCTCGGTTCATGTTGTGAAAAGTCCAATTATTGATTTTTTTCCAGCAACCCACATCCTTTCATTTCTATTCTGGGCCCAAGCAAAGGCAAAAAAATTCTGCCCCGTCTCACTCGCCATCTCACCTCCCGGCGCATGTTGACGTTGTTAACTCTCCTCGTCGCCTGTTTCGACCAATTGGACGTTGTAAAAGATGCTCCTGTGCTTGATTCTCCCGACGATACTCCGGAACGAGAGGAAGTTGAGCGTCAGACGAATGCGTTCCTTGCGAGTGTCATGCAGAGCATACTTCCTATCGTCGCCAAGTCTAATTTGTGTATGATTACGGGTCTGTTGGGGCTTTTGTTGGATCGTAGTAACATTGCTGCTGTGGCGAGAACCAAAGTGAGTTTTGTTGGGCTTGTATCGTCGTTATACAGGTTGATCGATTTTTCAATAGCCTGGTCTAGCACTGTTGACTCTGTTTTTGAGTCGTGTGGAAGTGATTAAACAGAGTATCGCGAGTGGGACCCAAGATATTGCCGAAGTTCCGTCAAGCAAAGAAGCTCAGCAGTGGTAATGTCGTTTTTGTCGTTTTCTTTTTTGCACCCCCGAACTCAAGTGAGAAACTTTTCTTTCAGGAGCAACATGTTCAATCACCTATTCGACCTCCTCGCTCCACACATGCTCATACTTTTCCCCTCCTCTCGCATCGTCCAACCTGCTGTTCAGAGCAGCAGCCGACGACCGTCATCAGTCGTATACGATAACGCTGACCAACACGTTTGGCAGTTCCTCGCTGCGTTCGCACTCCATGGTAGCCTGGAACAACATCAGGCCCTCGTCACGATGCTCCGTGAAAAAATTTTAGACGACCTTTTGGCTGTGAGTCGGGGATGGTTCACGACGGAACAAGACAGAAACACAAAGTTGGGTAACGTCAATCTATTCTTGAATGCACTTGGACTGGATTGCTCGCAAATTTCTTTATCTGGTTTGGGAATGTGATCTTTTTTTTCTTTTTCTATCCGGTGTACTACTATATGTGTGATGCATTCCACTCTCGACCTACACATTTTTGGATGATTTATTGGTCTTCCTTCTTCTTTGTGGTGCTCTCCATATGTCGTCTCTTCCAATTCGTTGATGATGATGACGAGGTATCAACCTACTTTTTTTTAATATTATGGGCAACAGTCCTCTAGACTGCAGATTTGTGATGTATTATACACTGCTTATACTACAGTAGTTGCTGCTGCATGACATATTTCGCTCGCTCTCGTCCAGTCTGAATCAGGGAATACAATGTCGTAAGGCTACCAGTGAGATTAAGAACAGGCAGGTCTTCAAAGTTGGGCAAGCGTTCCATCGGAAGGTCAAGCAGTCCAGTACTAGTCTCACCATCAGACGACCAAGGAGATAACTGAATGAGAGGAAGAAGGAAAAGTCCTCGTTTTTCTGGAGACGGCTTTCTCCGCACATGCAAACCCGCTTCAAGATGATTCGTCGAAAGCGAGGCAAAATCAGCATAGTTGGGGTAAAGCATGACGTATCCGTGTAGATAAACAAGTTCAATGAAAAACCTCTTCCAAGAGTGAGTCCATCTATTGGATCGTACAGCTGGAACTATGGGTTCTTCGTCTTCGGAATCATCATTGTCGTGTTTAGCGTCAATGGATGCGAGACGATCGGAAAGGTAATCATGGAATTCGCGCCAGTGCTCTGGAAAATAGACTGCACCCCAGCTACAAGGGATGGAAGAGAGGTATGGGGTATTCATTGGGATTTTGGTTTCAGCGTAAGAAGAAAAAAGAGCTCGGGCGTTAAAAGAACGCCTGCCCTCTGGGGGAAGCTCAAGGTTTTTCTGTTGGTACAGGCTAATGCCGAATAGGTAGGGAGACATGTTGGATTTGGTTCCGTAGCTTTGTATGAGGGTTAGCAGTCGCATGGATCAATAACAGCAAAAGTTGATACCGATATTTGAGAATAGCCATTTTAATCCAAGCATAGAAAAGGGGTGAAAGTTCAACATCGTCTTCTAACAGTAATCCATAAGAATGATTACCGTGCGGATACCATGACTCCACGATCGCAGGTAATAATCCCCCATGTACGATCCGCTGATTTATCTTGACATGAGATTCAGGAAGCCAGGAGAACCTCTGAGCGAGGCGTTTGGTCTCAGGATCCGCGGAGGAATCTATATGGATAGCGACATTCAAATCTGTACCATCACCAAAGTATAGAGAGGAGGAAAGGGACTGTAGAAGGCGGTTGAGCGATTGCGGGCGGTTATGAGTGATGATGCTGAATGTGATTTGTGGAGCGTGCCAGCCTGTCATAAAGGTGAGATTATTAGTAGAGAGTGCAGGGTACAAGAATAGATGTAGACACTTTGAAGTTCGGATATGGAGAGCGAACCGATCCAATCCGTATATGCATATTGAGTCAAGGGTATGTATATGCGTGTGATATTGGCATCCATGAGCTCACGAGTAGAGAATAGGCCTTCCAGGAGAGATTTGTCTTCCTGAATCGAGAAAAGAACTTTGATTTGAAAATTGGACTGCAAGAGCCAAGGCGCAAGTGGAAATCCATTTTGTGTCTTGGGTATGGTTCGGTGGACAATGAGACGCCGTGGACAATCGGCAAGGCTGATATCGGAATCTCTCACCAAGGCCCCAGAAAGAACGTCATTCCGGTTGTAAAGAAGGATATGGAGGACATAGCGTTGTGAGAGAAGACCACATACCAGCTTACTAGCAGATTGCACCATTTTCGCAGTCGGAAAGAAAAAAATGACAGAGTCCCTAGGAACAGCAAAAGTCTTGAGACTCGACGTGGGGACAAGGAGAGGAAACCTGGGTGAAAAGAGATCCTGTCCGGAATAGATAGATGTCTGCCAATTTGTTGCATTCGGCAGCAGCGGAGCGACGAGGTCATAGGGCCCGGAAAAGGTCGAGTCGAGGAATACACCATCCCGTAGAGCCTGCAGAGCGGGTCCGCTGATGTCATCGATGCCATTCTCGTCGAGGACCAGGACCCAGTCTGTCAATGCTTCTGAAGCTCGTCTGAAGACTTCGTCTTGGAAGATATGGGAGGAAGAAAGGGGTATGAGTGAAAAGCTGAGGTTTATGTCTGGGTGGTACAAGGCTTCTTGTTTGATGACCTGAGCAAGATGAGGACCTATCTGCGAGATGAGCGTTTCGGGACAGAGAAAAACAAGAGACGCGAGCTGGGGTGAGGGCGTGCTGGTGAAGGGTTCAAGGAGGATATTGAGACTCTGCAGAGAGCGCGTTGAGAGAGGGATGTATGCAGTGAACAACAAGGACACTGGCGGGGCATTGCTGGGCACGACGGGCTTGGGGGGTTTGAACGACAGCAAGATGTAGAAAACGAGGAGATAGGAGGGGAGGAGAAAACAGCGAAAGAGGAAGGCGAGTGAGTAGCGCATAACACACGGAAATTGACAAATGAGATTAACCTCTGTATTAAAATATCAAAAATACACCGCAATGATGGAACATCAGATAAAAAGTATCACAACATGCCACTGCACACAATCCAGCGTTCCTCAGGACCTAGAGACGTTTTGATAATTCAGACTGGCGGATGGGTATTCTGCGAGGAATAGGCGTCCGCATTCCTTGGCCATCCAGCTGCAAGGGAAGTCAGACAGTGGGAACGGTGACGATGCACAACGTACACTAAAAGCTCGTTGATGTAGTCTCGCAGAAGGAAGATACTCTCTCCGTCAAGAGCCGAGAACGCAATCATTTGTGGAAGAGACACTGGTGGGACGAAGATCATTCAACGGCTGCCGAGAAAACAAGCCACACCCACCTAGCATTCTCAACAAATGTTCCGCCCCATACACCTGGCTCATCTCCTTCTCTGTTCCCAGAACAACATGTCCACCCGTGATGTATTCTTTGCGGATAGTAGCATACTGGGGACGTTCGAAGCGGTATAGAAGATTAGCGCCGAGAGAACGATCAAAGTAGCATGTGAGCCCAGAGACAATCGTAGGGAGCACCAATCTGGGTTCGCGAAGGCTATTTGGGAAAAGATGTGTATGAGCGAACGAGTGGGAGGGAAAAGAAAAAAGTGTACCGAGCAGGTTTGGGGTCGAGTTTGAGCATGTAGTCTTGCCACTGCTCAAGCAGCTCTTGGACGGTAGGTGATCTCGGGAGCGGGGCAACCAGCTGCCAGCATTTCAGGCCTCGAATGAGAGGAAATTTGACACTTTTTTTACCTGGTTATTTTTTGTGATGGCCTCCCAGTCATCCACCAGCATCACTTTTAGAACGTCTGGGACGCTCAGTTTCATTTCCGGTTTCTTGCTAGCGTCGTCCTA
>Ga0153938_1000392_pt1 | contig 17669 bp, 24 predicted proteins | sample TSNY022MetaG_FD_104740 | JGI IMG/M metagenome (GOLD analysis project Ga0153938, IMG submission 104740) | Attine ant fungus gardens microbial communities from New Jersey, USA - TSNJ022 MetaG | ecosystem: Host-associated > Fungi > Mycelium > Unclassified | place: USA:New Jersey: Brendan T. Byrne... | reverse complement strand
AGGAAAGCCATTACTTTTCTCAGAGTCCCCAACGACGTCAATATGGGTCATTTATATCCAAGAACCTAAGTGGGGCGGAGAAGTCGCTATATATAGAGTGACTCACGTGCTGAGTATGTATAGCATCCATTTATGGACGAAACGCTGGATTTTCTACCGCTGAGAGATGCTTATAGCAGTTCTTTCATCGAGACACCGACACGAAATAGACTTTATGACTTCATCCCTTCTAGCGCATTCTGATGGCACACTGCAGGGCGAGTTTCTCACCAGTTGGAGCATCCAAGATTTGAAACCACACTGGTTTCAAGCGCACTGCCTCGCATGCTTCTGGAGTATTATTCCTTCTGCCTTGGGGCCCCATGATCGTATCGTCCCTACGTTTCTTGACTTATAGGGTCTTTTTCATGACAAAAGCTGATACTTCCAAGATAATCTTTCATCGATGCCCTTACAGACAAAAAGGTACCTAGACTAAAGACAGTAAGGTAGGAACAAAAACCGCCACTGGCGCAAAATGATCTCCCAAAAAAAAAAAGAGCGTCGCAGAAAGAGAGAGCGCATCAAGAACCAAATATACAGCAGGAGGTATCGGTATCGATGAGACGAAGCAATTCTATAAAAAAAAGTAAAGCAACACTGAGAGAAAAAAGGTGAATTGACGAGCGTTCTCAATGTCAATGTCCATGACCGTGCCCTCGAGTGATGTCTTGCCAATTGGTGATACTCCCAACCGTCGGCAGGTAAGCTCCCGGACCAAGACTCAACGGCACCTCCAAAACTTCCACTTGCAGGGATTCAAGATCAACCACCGTACCATTCGTCTAAAAGATAAAGGAACAGAAATCAGTTCACAGTCAATCCCACATCACACTACAATTCCATCCAACTCACAGCACGCACACGCCACTGCAACTCATTCTTCAACCACGGCGCCACCAACTCGGACAAAAAACTCCCAAACGTCGACTTATCCGCAATAGCAGGATTAAGCGACACAAACCCCTCTTCCATCACCTTATCCATACCACACCTCGCACATTGCCCACTATGTACAAACGCATGATGGGCGCCTACGAATTGGGGACACGTCAACCAAGTACTCGCATCCTCCGGTACCGAACCGAGGAAAAACACAACAGAGAAGCTGCCCCCGACTTCGGTTCGATCAAACGTGACGCGGGCGGTCCAATCTGAGTATTGTCCTCCACTACCACCAGAGAAAATCCCACCGAGCATATCCAAGAGACGATTCTTGCGCGACATCAGTTTGTGTGACCGTTTTGTGGGGGGGAGAGACCGTCGAGACGACGCTTGGGACATGGGCGCACTTCCAGGTCCGTATAACTGGTTCACCTTTTGCGCGATAGCACTCTGTAGCGCTTGTGAATTGCTGGTATCGAGCCCTTGAAACTCGGGGTACGTGTACTGCAGGGCTTCAATATCCGTGACTTCAGTCGAGATCCAAAAGTCAGTTTGATTTCTCCAAAACGGCGTCAAAGCTGTTATTAGAATCCCGACGTCAGATTGAGTTTCGGGGGGTCGAGTTATTTCAGCGTTTGTTTTTTTACTCACGTGTGGTAACATTAACAGACGCGCGATAGGGCAAAGCCCATGTTCCAAAACCAGCATTACCGGGGCTGAGCCATACCCCAGGATGAAGCGCAGACCACAGCGTCAACATCCTATCTACGGCAGCATGATGATGGAAGAAAATAGGATCAAAACCTTTTTTGTATCACAAAAGATCAGCTGTTTTTAGAATCTCTGAATTAGAGCGGCGTAAACGGACGCACCGGCCACAGTGGGATCCGACATCTCCCCATTACCACCCGTCAACACATGAATTTGGTCGTGAACTGACTCTAGACTGTTCGCAGATCCATACGTGCGATCGTGATTACTGAATTCTTTCCAGTCGGCGATACGAGTGAGCATCTGGTACGTGTTCGAGGTGATAGTTTTCTGCGAATGAGACAACGTGCTGTGCGTACGGCCACGGATGTCAATCAAAAACATGCACACAGGAGAAGGACTTACTTGATCAAGAGGGGCACATTATCCGTCGCATCCGACCCAGGCCCCGTCGGCTGCCTCAACGTCCTCGGCCAATTATTATACGGCCTCGCCATATCAGACGGCATCGGATGAAACCGGTAACCTCTCAAAGGATTCGTCACATTGCTCCTCTGCCCACTCGGCATCGTGATCTCCACCTGGTCGAGACTGATAACTTGCGGAGGGGGAACGATGTTTTCCGCCCAGTCCCAGTACGCGAGCCTCAGTTTGAGGGCGGCGTCTACCCATTGTGCTTTGTCGGAAGTTGTGTACGTCGCGGCGATTTGTTGGGCATGTTGATTGATGATTTGCTGCAAACAAAAAGAGAAAGAAAAAAGAAAAAAAAGAAAAAGAAAGAGAAAGTCATCACCAGCACGTGCACTAGAAGGCTGAAGAGACTCACCTCGACGAGCATGGTATACGGCCTATGCCAAGTCGGGAACAACGTAGAACCATGCGTACAATACCCAGCCGCTTGAACTACAGGATTGGCTTGAAACCCATTAACCCCATTAGCGCCGTCATAAGCTATAAACGGATAGCCATGGATGCCAGCGACTTGGAACCACGAAAGTATATCGTTCTGGTCAGCATTCTGCATCGCGGCTACAGACCAGACCAGACCAGATTCAATTCAATAGATTCAATAGAGTAAAGAGAGAGAGAGAGAGAGAGAGAGAGAGAGAGAGAGATCAGCGTAAAAGACTGAGCTGATGAGACATGAGAGGGAGGGTGTACGCACTCAAAGCTTGAACGTAAAGCGAAAAAAAACGATCATTGTTAACGAGCGTGTTGATTTCGAGACGAGGCTGAACACCACCTCCAAGCGGAGCAATGAGATGGTGAGCCATAAAACTCTAGCTTAAATAATAAAAAAAGCGTAAGTGTGAGTGTGAGTGGGAGTGGGAGAGAGAGAGAAAGAAAGCAAGAAAGAACCCCGAAGAAAGAAGAGGAACCCCTGAAAAAAGAGGAACCCCTGAAAAAATAAACACAATGGACAAACGTAGCAGAGCCGAATTTGGCATTTATAAATAAAACACATTTTGATAGCCCGGGCATCTTGGGCCTTCAGAGGCTGACGACCCGACCCGACCCCTTATTCTATCTATTGATGTCAAGTTTCGTTTAGGAATGAGGCTAACCATATCCAGACTTTTTTCTACGGCATTAAAGCGACGCTGGCGAGATGAAACTTAAACGACCAGGCCTCGACCGTGATTAATTCAAAGATTCACACAGGGTATACAATGTTCTATACAATAATACAAGAATCATCCTCGGCATTTCTTCCCTGTATTCCCATCTCTGCAAAGGTAGTAGGGCCGGTTTTAGATGGTCTCGGCGATGACGACGACGATGATGGCGGCGGTAATGGTGGTGATTGTCGCTGTTGCCGTTGTTGCTGTTGTTGTTGTTGCGGCTGTGATTGCGTAGGAGGTGTAAGAGGTGTATCCGTAAGACTATACACCGTTCGTCCCGCTGCGCTATTTTGTCTCGACTGTTGTGTAGGCGACGTGAGGGGCGCATCCGTAAGACTATAAACCGTTCGTCCTGTTACGCTACTCTGAGGTCTCGGTTGCGCTGAACTAAGGGAGGCTTGCCGCTCAACGACATCATCAGACCTCTGCTTGGCCATCGTCCTCTTCCTAACCAACTTATCATCAGTAATAGAGTCATGTTCCTGTCTAGACAAGGCACGAGGAGAAGGCTGAGAAAGCGCAACAAGTCTCTCTGCAGCATCGGTATTGCCGTGCTGGCTAGCTCGAGTATACCAGCTAATGGCTTTTTCAATATTCTTCGACTGGCCAACACCGACTTCAGCATAGTACCCCATGGCGAATTCAGCAGCAGGAAGACCTTTTTTGGCGGCTTTTTCTGCAAAGGTAAACGCGAGGGCTTCGTCCTTGTCGAAACCAGCACCCGGGGCATCCGTGTCCGCGAAACCACAGAGGAACCACTTGCTGAGCGCCATGTCTGCCTCCGGCTCGCCCTGTTGGCTAGCAAGGCTGTAGTACTGGACGCTGAGGAGAGGATCGAAAGGAAAAGGGGGCTGGGCGTATTCATAGGCATGGCCGAGCTTGTACTGGGCAGGCGCAAAGTGGAGGAAAGCAGCACGTTCGAGGTATTTGCGGGCGTCTTGGAAAGGATCAGCGGTGAAGGCTGCGAAGGCGTGAGCGGGGATGGACGCCTGTGTGAATTCGTTCAGGAGGAGAAGGGCATAGGCGTAGGCAGGCTGCGGGACTTGGACAGTGGCAAGACCAGCTGCTCGCTGCAAAAGGGTGATGGCAGCGTCGATGTTGACGTCGAGGCCGAGCTGTCCCAGAAGATGTGCCATTCCCATGCGCTATAAAATATCAGAATAAGCTAGACACCACGGATAAAGACTCACATAAGTACAGCTCTCCACTCCCCACTTCACCCCCCGCTCAAAGCACTCACGAGCTCGCTGGGTATCCTTGAAGTTCTCATAGTCCCGTCCAAGTCGGAACCAAGCGGCATGGTACTGCCCCCGCGCAGCAGCCTCAAAGTCACGGAACGCAGCTCGCGGATTGTGCCCAACATACCTCGGATATCCACCCGTCGCCGCAAACAGCGCACGCCAGTACACGGCCTCTGCTGCGTACAGTGGCATCGGCGTCGCTCCCGTGCTCGCCAGCTCCAGGATCGTCCTCACAGCAACCTCTGCCAACCCCTGCAGCACACTATCCCGCACCATGACAGGCCCAATCGCTGGATCCGTGCTGGGATTGGGGGTCTGTTGCGCGCGGTCGACCAGCAGCAGCACATCTCGGCACCACGCTATCCTGAGGACGGGGTCGTGCTGCGGATTTTGGATCGCATGCACTGCGCCCTCGAGATCGGCAATCGTCGGAAGAGGGGCGGTCAGAGCAGGGGCGGAGGCGGGAGGCGCGACGGGGAGGAGGGGCGGGGGAGGCGGCGGCGGGGGGAGCGGGGGCGGGTGGTAGCGGTCATAGGGATTGGGAGTTGAGTAGTCAGCTGCAGCCATGACGGCGGAGTGCTGTTGACAGGCTTCCTTATAACGCTAATCGATCCCATCACAGATCATGTGGGTCGTCTCGTATCATTTTCCAGACAATCTTTTTCTCAGCGACAATTATCAACAACATGTCATGTCTGTTTGACGTGCCTAGTATCCTGAATGCAATATATTGCCCCTTTTGGCTGTGAGAGAACGTAATATTGCCATTCTGGGGCTAAGCAGCTGGTCCCTGCTTCACTAAAATCGTGCTAGTTATATCCATATTAAAGAGCGTGAGATGTTATACAAATGCAGCACTATGAGTCGCTTATCCTGTTTTCACCACATTCGTCGTAACCGTAACCCCTGTAGGATAAAGATCATCCTGAGACGACCCTTCGTCTCTATGTTCCGATTTGATGTCTGTCAACTCGACTTCCTGGCGCCTGAATATGATCGAGCTCGTCGATGTCCCCGTAGGATGCGTTGTGTCAATTTGTTCATTATGATCGAACATGGTGAATTGCTGGTCCCGGCTCGCTGAAGAGCGCACCAGAATGACGTTGTACGCAATCCCGGTCGCTATCAGTGTCTTACAGCACAACCATCAGTCTCTAAACATAACGTATATATATAGCAGTAGAACACACCATGTCGGCTGTTGGATACATTGCATTGCTTCTTGTTGCACTCACAATAAACGTCACAAGCACACAGGCTGTGTACGCAGCCCCCGATTCCGCAATCACCCGCATGACTTTTTGTAAACGGCGCGGTCGATAAACCACAGACGTCATAAATCTCTCACTCTGTCTCTCCACTTTCCATATCCGCCATACCAGTACACCTAACCAAACCTCAGCTCTCATTCGCAATTGAAAAAAAAAAAAAACAGATGGACGACTGACTTGTTGTCAAGGTGTTTTGGACAGCCGTGATGGCGAAGAAGGACAGCCACCAGGGCTGGATCTGTCTCGAGTTGAGCGTGATATCTCGGTCCGTTCTTGGATTCGCTTCCACTTCGATAAGCTTTGCAGCCATGGCTAGATTCCCAAGATAAAGCACAAGCGAGGGAATAATAACGCGCCATCGACGTCCATAAACGACCCAACATCGATATATCTACCAACTCCTCTCAGGAAAAAGCACAAAAACCGTAAAAACGGGTGATAGCGCACCAGCACGAAATCACCAATGATCATAGCGATAGTTTGATTCACTGACTGACGATGGTTAATGCGACTTTCCCTAACGAGGGTAGAACCCGAAACCCAAACCCGAACCCAAAAAGACGAAACCACCACTCACACGGGCAATATTAACCCAATCCGCAATATTCCTAAACTCCCTCTCCGGATCCTCCGAATCCACAAACGCACGAAAATTATGCAAGAGCCCCAACGCAGTGTCGAACGTGCATATAACAAACAGAACAAACGCGATAATCGTCAACATCCACCGAATCTCATGTGGTCGGCGCCATCGCTCTTTCCCAGCACCAGTGCCGGTGCCAGTGCCGGTGATGAGGAGTGTTCGGACGCAGGATGTACATGTTACGAGGTAAATCCCGAAAAATAGTGTTTCGCAAAAGTTTCCAGAGAGCTGCGCGGCGGTGATGGGGAAGGAGTCTCGCTCGACTGTGTCATTACTATTCGACATAAGGTGGGGGGCCTATGCCTATTGTTGGAAGCGAGGAGGGGGAAAGGAATGCAAAGGTATCATTCCAGCATCGTGACCGCGTTTATAGAGCCGTCACAGCAGAGACACAAATAGCTTTCCGATAATAACGCAGTTGTGCCTACTGCTTACTCCGCTGCGATGGAACAGGACCCCCTTTACCGCGAACGAACTGAATTACACAGCAAAGCAGAAAAGAAGTGTAGATGAGTACCACAGCTAAGGATCATATCATAATCACGCGCTCTCACCTTATTCGAATTCGAAAGCTGATCGATACCCAGACCTATGGTGCCTGGTCCAAGTTTACAGACGATGAGTGACTGCTACGACTCGTTTTTTGTCAGATCATCATCACTGTGGAGACCTTATGAGGGCTTCGTAACCTGCACCTTCATACCTATCAAAAGGAAACTATCGACAATCGCGCTGGGCACAGGCAAGAGGAAACTGAATACGAGCAAAAGGAGCTGGAATGGAGTGGATCGAAGACTCGCACGTTCCTGGAGATTTGGGCAAAGGTGGAAGGTTTAGTTTCAAGGAAGGAAAAGAGGTCGGACGAGTACCACAGTCGATGGTAGTACGAATTTTTTTTCTTTGTAGATCGGTGAGGGCAGTATTGCGGTTGTTATCTCTATCTCTACCAGAAACTGAAACTGAAACTCTAGAGCGCGAATCTCTTTGTCCTTTTCAGGTGATTTGACGAGAGTGACAGCTGATTTGAATTCCAAATATGATCCTTGCTTGGAAGCGGGTACATCGGGATTTACAGTATCCTCTCACGCGGTGAACAAACAGCACGCGAAAGACGTATTACCCTACTCCATAAAAGTGCAGCATAAAGCCTCTTTCACGATACAGCGACCAAGTCCTCAGTATCATGAAAGTCAAGAGTCGGAGAGCATTTCACACGGATCAAACCTTGCCGATGAGAACACACACAAACTTTGACGCGACTTTGACAGAACATGATCGAGCGCCGATATCGAAGCGAATGTAGGGATGCTCGTTTCCTTATTTCTATATTTAATTCTTACAATCAATTCTCGAGTTTACAACATTAAAAATCCTTCAGCAAACAAGAAGACCCAGCGATCAAGAAGACAGACCGCAGGCGTCAAGAGGTCGTCGTCGTCAATTTCGTCACCTTGACCGAATTCAAATTATCTCGAGACGACGCTCGATCCGCTTCTGCTTCTGATTCAATCGTTGCCAACTCGACAACTCCAGTCCTCGGCAAATTACCAAATAACACCGCTCCAGCAGCACATTGCTGTGCTCCGACTTTGGTAAAATGTTGAATGCGCCTCTCAGAAGAGCGGGCAAGGATCGCGTTGAATGAGATTCCGGTCACGATGAGTGTCTGGAGAGCGTTCAGCGTCGAGGAAGAGGGGCAAGCGAAGATGCTTACGACGTTTGATACAGGGTACAGAGCATTGCTTTTGATCGCACTCACAATGAACGTGATGACAACACAAGTTGTATAAAACGCCCCCGATTCTGCAATGACGTGAATGACGTTGCGCAAATGGTACGACTGATAAAGTGGTTCAATCTGATCTAAAAATACTTGAGTCCGCTTCTCTACTTTCCAGATACGCCATATCAATATAACTTGTTCCCAAAAAAAAGTCAAAAAAATCACTCGTTCTCAAGAGAACATTCAATCGGAACAAAAGACGTACGCGTTGTCAGGGTGTTTTGAGCGGCTGTTAGAGCGAGGAAGGAGAGCCACCAAGGTGTGATTACGTTGATGTCGGGTGTGACGTGTGGATTGGCGTGGATTTGGATGAGCTTGATGGCCATTGCGAGATCGACGAGGAAGAGGGTGAAGGAAGGGAGGATGATGAGGTATTGACGGCTGTAGATGATCCAACACCGGAATACCTGAGAAAAAGATTGTAATGATATAAAAGTAAAAAAAATCGGGAATACCATACCAAAATGAAATCGCCGATGAGCATAGCCATGACTTGGTTCACTGACTGGGTTTCAGTGAGCACAGACCTGTTGAGGAGGAATACATAATACATATCCACTCACGCGGGCAATGGTAATCCAGCCCGATAGGTTCAAAAACACCTTCTCGGGGTCACTCGAATGAACAAACGCTTGGATATTATGCAACAGGCCAATAGCAGTATCGAACGTGCAGATAGCGAACAACACGAGAGCCGTCGTCGTCATCAACCAACGAATCTTGAGAGACCGACCCCATCGGCCCTCTTGTCGCGTCCACGCATCCAAGAAGACTCGGACGCAGGATAGACAGGTCACGAAATAAATGCCGTAAAAGAGCGTTTCGCAAAAGTTGCCGAGGAGTTGGGCTGTGGTGAGTAGGAAGGGGCCCCGAGGGACTGGTCCGTCCGACATGGTGTGCAAAAAGGACGGAGAAAAAAATGTGTGTTTTTTTTGGGTATTTGGATTTCGTATGTTTTGCTGACAAACGTATATAGGGGGTTGTTACTACATTTAGTTAGTTGTCGCTTAACGTAAGTGAGTATCAGTGTTCATCTCGTGTTTCATCGTCTGGATTAAAGAGAATCCCTCGAGGTATCAACAGGAAGTCATTTCACTCGACTTCGAGTGAGATGACTTTCTGTCAATGCCTACCTTGAAGGCCACTTGAAGCAAAGCAGATGTACTAGTAACACGGCGAGTACCCTAAAATAGTTGGTTGCAAGCGTTATCTCAGGTTTTAAGCACTGTCAAGTTGCACATCAAGACTGATCAAATCATGCATCAAGTGTCACAGAACTTGAGAGATATCAAACTTTTAGATGCTTGTTTTAATGACATACTTGATATGGCTTTTCAGAGGCCATCTCAATCCACATCCGTTTGGGTTAGGAGAGTACAATTTCAGTTTCCTAGAAAGACTCGTATCAACGAGATTCTTAGGGAGACAACTACTGAAGTAGTCTAGTCGGTTCGTCAGTCAACCAATTGAGTTTCCCTGCTGTCACTCAGGCAGCCACCTAACCCTCGGCCTGAAGGACAGATGTGATACATTTCGGGAGGTACTATACTAGCTGTCACCCAAAAAAAAAGCCTACGGCATCAATTTGCCAAGATCACAGCCACCAAAGTTTGCCAAGCGCTCTTTCATTGAGTGCCGAGTTTTTCTTGGGCAAGTGTAGGTTATGCTGTTCAGGCAGAAGTGGATGGGATTTTTAAGCACTAGAAAATACAGTTGCGTCATGGTACGATCCCCATCCGTTAAGAGTTCAGATTGATGTCCTTTTTTGGTCGTCGACTGTAGCAGGGAGTCGTTGAAGTCAACGAGATTTTTTTACAAAAACCGTGGTGTCCAAGTCTGGATAGTAGGTTCAGACGCAGTTTTTTTCAAAAAAAAATACATCGAATCCGCGATAAATCGCACCCAACCCAACCCAGGCGTTCTGGGCTATTGCTTTGAGAACCAGGGAAACTCGAGCCGTATTCACTTTACTACCTTCACCAAGACAGAGCTGGGTAGTATAGAGCACATGCAGGTTTTCTGTGCCTCTGTCAATGAAAAAATCCGTCGGACGTTGATCAATGCTCGTCATATGCTGTTGGATTGATCACAGTAAACAAGCCCAAAGCAAACGGAGCACAAATGTGATCTCGTTGATCATCCCGGACATAATAATCTAGTATGTAGATGAGATGAGTAAGCACTGGTTCACTTGTTGGAGAATAGAAACTCTGAATCAAAAAAGGTCATGGTTAGTAACTTAAAATACATTTCTGCCCACATAAATATACTGGTTGGTACTCACGTGAACTCGAACCAAACACACAGAGCTGTTAGATTCGCAGGAAAACAGCCAGCTTGATACCTGTGAAGCATACCCACTTCTGAGCACTATCGATCGAATGCTGTGCGATGGTTGTTATCCACCTAGGCAACTTGATTTGTGATGATGCTCTTCCGAGCTTGGTTTCTCTTGGCCTCTTTTAGCTTGTCCAACCTGGGTCCAGGACAAATCCATGGGGCCGCGCCCTCACACCCATCACAATCGTCACAAGAATGCATCGCGAACGAACACAAGTTCTTGATTGCCAAAGCTACAATAAAATCTATGAATAGGTATTACGCTCGCTCTTTCACAAACTCTGGGCTTTATATACATTGTCCATGATCCTCTGGCCAACTTATAACCCCTTCAATGAATAGCAGGATGCCACTGTTAACACGCTCAACGCAGGCAGGACGGACCATCCCCTGTACCACCGTTGAATAATTGGTTCGTCTTGCTGTCTCTCTTTTTTTTCTGCTAGCCCTTCACACCCTTCTTAGATTGACGGTCATCTCTCCCCTTTCGCTACTCGTTATGATTCTCCTGCTCAAGACCTTAACTTTCATGCATTCCCCTCTCCCTCCGCCCCAGACTCGTCTCCCAACAGACGGTCTCACTATGTAGGCTGCCGGCGAAATTCACTTCAACCCGGCCGAGTTTCTCCTCCAATCTACTTTTGCCTCTTCACGTCCATCCACCTACCAAGCCCTCCTTCTCATGGGTTATCACGAGATCGGCATTGGTGCTATGACATTTGCAAGGACCTTTATTGGCACGGCCGTCCGCATGGCTCAAGATCTTGGTATGCACCGGAATGTTGAGGATTGGAGATGCCCTGCTCAAGATCGGGGTCTTTCTTCTATCCCTAATTTAGCACCTCGAAACTCGAAGAGCGACGTCGGATTTGGTTTGGCTATGTCGTCATGGAGTAGGTCGACTGCGCGTATGTACAACAAAGCGACATCCTATCACAACGTGTATCCGCTCAATAGAGCTTCGGTGTTTTTGTGTTCCTATTTGGTATCATGCATGTCACCAGCTGTACGTCCTTTTTCATCCTTCAGCTACCTGGTCTTTGTCAATCATCGTCTAGTTTCAGCTCATCCACTAGCCCATGTTCGTCTTGGCCAATGTCTTGAAGCACTGATTGCGATCTGATCAAGTGCCGAGAGAGCACACAGAAGTCATTACCACTGGTCAACATTGGATTGATGAATCAGCATTATGATGACTCTGCCTGATGCACCATGTCAGATATTGAAGTCTGGGATGCTTCCTTGAGTTTGGGATCCAATGCCCCTTCAGCGATTCAATGACTTTTTGATTTCTAGACTGGATATAACACTCCAACAATATCATTCAGAACCCGCTCAAATTTTACAAGTGAAACCTGTTCCAGAGGATTCAGGTAAGCTATCAGCAGCCGCATTTGGTTTCGCAGTGGCAACTAGACACAAGGGAAGAAAATCAGCGAGTAGAAAGCGTTATTTCCATACGTTTCCTTGCAGCAATGCAACTGTTCTGGTCAATACGGACGAAGGTGGTCTATAATATGATGAAGCGATTGGGGACACTACAATAAGCGTGAAAGATATCACTTACAGTGTTCATAGCAGCGTTGAGCAAAGAAGTATTTTTAGAGGTCAAGTGGGTAGAAGATTCTGCTCTTTAATGGTCGGTGTGCTCGACTATTTATGCTCTTCAAGGTCGGAGATCAATCCATGAACGACGTTCCTTATGGGAAGGTACTGAGATCTTATTTCTATGTCAGAGGGCGCCCGATGGTGGAAACCTGGAAGTTTTCTATGATGGCGTTGAACAATACTGAAAAAAATAATTGAGATCCATGGCTATGGTCAGGAGCTCGTTCCATTTTAGCGGAGACTGTTATTAATGCTATCATTAGTGTATCATGCATGTTTAATTGCCCATTCAAGTCCGGTGAACAGGATGCTTGGCAGCCTAGAGCCTAGGTTCGGAGGATACGAGTGTAAGTCCATTGTTAGTCCATTGTCCACCCTTAGGTACAATGCCTAGGATCATTCATATCTGACCTAACCCCAAATTTTTCTGGTGCAGATTCAATCAAAAAAATAAGTGCCGGGTGATTGGGTCGCGGTTAAAGAATTTGTGAAGAAAACCAACGCACGGTCTGGAACAGTGGGATTGTACTTGTTATGTGTTAAACATTTCCTTGACAAGGGCAAAGAGCACTCGTCGTACCTCCTGGTCCAAGATAGAGGATTCTGGGGTAAGGGTATTACTGACTTGGGTATATATAATTACGCTTAAGTGATATCATCCAGACTAATATCAGACAATCTTGGCAAGTGGGAACTGCCATCGTATATCTAGTCCAGTAAATCAAGATTTTTTGAAAGGCATTGAAGGCCTCATCGAAGGCCTCATCGAAGACCTTTACGTGTGGTCTGTCCACAGCCACAATTTAGCAGATTATAATTGATCCAACTGGGATGTCTCTTCACCCAAGCTACACTCCTCACAACATTCAGCATATCAATTTATAACCATTCATCGATGCATCATCCAGCTCGCTCCATCTTTAAAAAATGAGCTTTTTTTTGGTCACTGCAATACTTGGTTGGATATCTAAACTCCAAGGAGTTCCCGAGTTTACGTTTATAGATATCTCCCCAGCTACATGCCGTCGTTTTCAACTTTCTACTGACAGCTCAATTGACTCTCTCGTATCGACCTCTACACGGATGGGTCCTTTCTCATGACCAAAGTCAAACAGTTCCAGTCCAGACCAGGTCATAGGTGTTCATGCGATTCCGTGTTTCTGCCACAAATCATTTCTTATGATTATGATTTCCTTTGTGATTCTGCTCATTCAGGTATCTTTTCCGGTCAACGTTCCTGTACATGTGTATCAAATACTTTGATAGTTTTCTTTCGTTCTCTACCCATATTTCTTGTGATTACATGAGGTGATTGGAGGTACAACCACACCTTTATCATGAGGGCTGTGTCCAAGCACCCTTTGCCATATAGAATCATTCAATAAATTAGTTGATTAATTTCCCAGGAATTTGAATGGTGTCTAATAGCAAGGGACATATAATATTTACAACAGTGTGTGACATCCCAATCACCGGTGCAGTACATATTTAGGTTCAGACTCCAACATCCATTTGTCTCCTTCATCATATTCATCATGGATCATATCTTGGGTCAATCCTTAGCACTCAAACTCTTTTGTCTCATGGATCATATCCATGATCAACTTACTCAGCTTCTCCGAAATGAAAATACTTTATTCAAATTCTTTCTGATCTTCTTAATTGTGGTGCATATCTATTGTTGCAGATCGATCAGGAAACAACCATCAAGGGGCCAGTTGTGTAGCTTGTATATTTTTGAAATCTCATCTTTTTTGTATCTTCTCACATCTCTTTGTTTTATAGAGCTCCTGAACCTTCCAAACAGGGACCTAGAAGCAGCTCATCCAACATAGCAGTTGGGTGCAATTGGCAGGACATACCTACTGAAGAAGGTAATGGGTGCAACTTGAGAATGATTGCACAGATGATCTGACTTAGATGTTTCTGAAATCAACCTACTCTCAATCTATCGTTTGGGGACAGTTCGTTGCTGGTAGGTCTGGCCCATGTGTATATGGTTATTGTCTAATATACACCTAGTTATGATGACAAATCTCATCCACATCCGCCACCAAGTCAAACTAAGAACAGCAACAAAGGATTGTGCAAGAAATACAACAAGTCCAGCAAGCACTCGACCGATAGAATATCACTTAAACTCAGCAGCCGCGCTATTGGCGAAGCCGAACTTGAGGCCCTGCTGTCTCTATCCACTCCGTCAGGTGCCGCAAGTCCCTCTCAACCCATATTTGACTTGAACACCAGTACCTCTGCCATTGAATCCACTCCTGCTGACAACCCATGGGCTGCCGAAGTCAATGCTCTAATGTTTCCATCCACCCCTCCAGATGCGGCTGAACAGTTCACATCATCAAAAAAAGCACTCAAAACAAAGGAAAAGGGCAAAGCGTAATACCTCAAATTCCTTTATTCGGCGCTGTACTGACCTCGCATTTAGGTTCTGCACCCTCTCACGTCTTACCTGCATTGAGCGGTAGCACCTCTGCTACTGCGGTTCACGATACATTGGCCACCGAACTTGAAGCTCTATCCATGTCAGGTGTTACAAGTCCTTCTCAACCTATCCTATCTGGATCGAGCACCTCTGCTACTGAACCCACTACAATTAACAATACATTCGCTGCTGGACACGACGTGTTACAATTTCTATCCACCTTGTCAAGTGCTGCAGGTCCCTCTCATCCTACATTTGATTTGAGTGCCAGTACCTCTACTGCTGAATTTACTACGGTTGACGATACATTGGCTACCGGATATGAAGCGTCACAGTTTTCATCCCCTGTGTTAGGTCCCTCTCAACCTATCTTCGACTTGGGTGCCGGTACCTCTGCTGATGATGAAGCCGCCGAACTCAAAGCCCTGCTATATCCATCCACCCCGCCAGATGGCACAATCCAGTTCACAGAAAATGGCTCAAGATGAAGGAGAAGAGCAAAGGCATCGTCGAGACAAATGCTCACAACCAAGTCGTCGTCGTATCCATCAATTCAGAGAGAGCCTAATCTCACAGCTGCTTTGTTTTCTTCTGGGTCAGATAGCCAACCATCAATGGTCACTATCAATCCCTTTTTGCCTGGAGATAGGGCAATCAACGTTTCAGATGCCCTTGCAACAGGTTCTTGTTCAAGTTCAATGAGTTAGCTTCGGCTGGCAATGTCAATGCACCTCAGTCGTTTACGTCTGTTTCTAACACCATTAGCGGTACATCAAATCCTTTCAATGATGCTGGGACCTCAAATATCTTTGGCGGGGCAACGATTGGTGCGGACAAGCAGGCAGAGGCCATCCTCTCTACCCAAATGTCAAAGCCACTATTTGATCTTAGAATGACTGGAGGATAGTCCAGGATGAGTTGCGAAGATCCTGTACCTGTGCTTGGCATGGATGCAGGTTCCTCTGCTGTCGGCACGATGCAATCTACTTCCTCAAGTCTATTCAATACCCCTGGTTCCCGACATGAAGGCACATCGGGGTCTACGAACATCTCTGGGCGTCGGCTACCCCCATATCTGATAGCTCACTTCAAACAATTTGTTGAGCCCAAACGGTGCCAATGTTGGTTTCAGTTCGGCACCAGCCTCTACTGTTCTAGATCAGATCTCATCAGCTTCATCCGGTAACATGCTTTCTATACTCTTCTGCAGTACTGGAATTGACAGCACTTTCAAAGTGAATACCACAAACCCTGCAACAGCAGTCGATGACATATCAAGTTCAACTTCAACCTTCGCACCCGGTAGACCTGCGTCAGTGGGTCTCACTGTTAACCAATTCCCACCGTTTGCTTCGAGTAGTTCTAGCGGCACTGGTAGTTCCGATAGTACTGATGCTTCTGAAATGCCACCAGAGAATATGGGACCTCAGTTCGCATTCAAGTCTTCCCTAGACAATGTATGTAGTATAGCAGTGATAATCCAATGATAGTATATTTCAGCAGTTCGCTCAACAATGAACCTATCAGCCAAATATGCTTACAAGACAAAATTGTAGCAATGTACATGCTTTTCTTGTTGTATTGTATAGTCAGTCCTCTTTAAAGTCCGCAATAGTTGATTAATTACTTGGTCAAAGATGATACCAGACTCATGTAGCTCCATGCAAGCCCCTAATGTATGTCTCTTTCCCTGCTTGAACCGCTTTCACAATGCCCTTATCCCCAAATTTTCGAATCAAATCGTATAACAATCCATCACGACTCCTTTTCATCACATTCTGTACAGTCACATGTATCCACTCCCATTGACCCGTGATAGGACTCGTATACTGGACCCGACCAAGAGGGATGGTCACCTCTGGCAGTCCGGCCATTGAAGCAACGTAATGGAAGAGCTGATCAGTCCTTGAGCCCTCTGGTGACAACATGAGGATTAACTCAGTGGCACCCTCGAACCCGTTAAAATCTTCACGCCGGAACGAAGGCCTCCCACCAGTGGCAGCATCACACATGAAAAGGGGATATGCACAGGTCTTTGGGTTTAGCAGGAAGACCTGTTCATCAAGAACAGCACCAAGCCTATTCTGTAAGGCCAGAGCTTCGACGAAATCCGATTACATGAGCTTCTTCCCTTTCTTGAACATCCTTTCAGGTACTGTGTCGAGTTCCAAGTCGAGAGTATTCTCGGCACCAAATGTATCAACGTAGGCACGAATGAGAGGCTTGCCGACATCGCGCCAAGTGCGCCATCCTGCCAGGGTATTGGAAACGAGTTTCTGGATGGGTTTGGAGGGGAAGAGAGGGGTGAATGTGCCGGTCATGTCGATGAGCTTTGCAGTGATGCTGAGATGTTTACGAAGGTGTTTGGAATTGTCTACCGGGTGCTAAACATCCTTTTTGGCGAGTGGAAACGATCAGTGGGGTAGAGCAAGTGTATTGGTTGGCCTTCGATTGACCATATGCGGTCTGCATACCTGGAGCAAAGTGAGTGGGGCTTTGAGACAGGGGAGAGGCTCACCAGTTCTTTCCAAGAGCCTCGAATATGATGGGTCACGAGTGAAGAAACCTATCGTTCCGAGAGTGCAACAACGCCACTCATGTCTAGCGTCTCATGAGACGGTCTCAGCCCAAAGGCACTGACAAACGCTGCCGGTTTCCTGATACTCCCTCTCGTGTCACTGCCCGCGATAAAGTCCAACCAGTGATAAGCAGCTATCGCGCACGCACTGCGGTGAACTCGAGGCTCCCGCCAGCCAGATACCCATCACCTCTTGGACCCTGTAAATAGTCAATATCAACGAACTCCCAAAGCTGGGCGCCATGTGCGAACTGGGATGTGTGGGTCTTACCGATAAGAGTGTCCCCAAGATCGTTGGACTGAGAGAATTGTGGCCTTGGCCCCGTTGTATGTTGGAGGTAGGCTATCGAGCCTGCGCCTGTTCGGAGGCCTTTGACATCGAATATATATTTGACGGTAAATCACATGCCTCCCAGTGGCAAGGACCTAACCAGACCAGGCAGATAGACAACTCGGAACGGAAACGAAATCAGCACCTGGTCTGCTGTCGAGGTGAAGATGGTCGCGATGT
>Ga0153938_1000390_pt1 | contig 17693 bp, 22 predicted proteins | sample TSNY022MetaG_FD_104740 | JGI IMG/M metagenome (GOLD analysis project Ga0153938, IMG submission 104740) | Attine ant fungus gardens microbial communities from New Jersey, USA - TSNJ022 MetaG | ecosystem: Host-associated > Fungi > Mycelium > Unclassified | place: USA:New Jersey: Brendan T. Byrne... | reverse complement strand
TTAAGGAGATGAAATCTTATGAAAGATAAGAAAATTAATTCTTTTGTCTATTTAATTTTTAGTATTCTTTTTTTAGAAATAATAATTAAAGTCTTATTATTTAAACACTTCTTTAATGGTTTAGGAAGTGTCATTTTGTTTAGCTTCTTTTTTATATTCATATTTACTTTAATCACCAAATTATTTAATGATAAAATTAATAAAAGAATATTATTAATCCTAATGATCCTTTTAACCGTTTGGTTTGAATTTCAATTTATATTTTATGCTTTATTTAACCTGCCATTTTCTTTTACAACCTTGAGTTTAGCAAGACAAGCACTAGACTTTGCAGATATTGCTTTTAATGCAATCTTTCAAAATATCATTGGCTTTATCCTTTTATTAATACCATTATTAATATTAATAATATTTAGGAAAAAATTTGAAGTGACAAAGTTTAAGCAGAAGGAATTATATTGCTTTCTTTTCCTAACCTTTTTTTCACTATGCACTTGTTTAACAATAGTATATTCTGATAAAAACGTTTCAGGTACCTTAGGAAATTTATATTATAAGGTTAATAATCAAAGTAAAATAATTGATAAATTTGGTATATTAACTGCCACAAAAATCGATTTAAAAAGATTATTAACTGGATTTGAAGAATCAATAATAATAGATGTAAACATAGAAGAAAATCTTCCTGAAGAGTTAGGATTTAACAAAATATATAATCTTGATGAGTTGATTGAAAACGAAACAGATCAAACTATTCTTTCCCTGCATCAGTATTTTAATTCTATTGAAGCAACGAATAAAAATGCCTACACTGGAATGTATGAGGGGAAAAACCTAATCTTTATTTTAGCTGAAGGATTTAATTCAATTGCGGTTAACGAAGAATTGACGCCAACATTATATAAAATGGTGAATTCATCATTTGTATTTGAAAATTTCTATTCTCCCGTTTTTTTAAGTACAACAGGTGGTGAATTTCAAGCAACAACTGGTCTTATTCCTACTATGAATATTTTAAATACATATACTAAAAATCAACAAGTAATGAGCTATGGCCTTGGTAATGTCTTTAGTAATATTGGCTATAATGCTTATGGTTATCATAACTGGACTTATACTTATTATAAAAGAAATATTTCAATGGCTTCCTTGGGATTTACTAATTATATGGGATGTAATAATGGTATGGAAAAACTAATTAATTGCAATTGGTTGCCAAGTGATATTGAAATGATCGAACAAACCGTCCCGCTTTATGCAAATGAAGGGCCATTTGTAACTTATTATGTTACAGTAAGTGGTCATGCTCCTTATGTTTTGAATAATGGAAATAGTATTGCCTTAAAAAATAAAGATTTAGTCTCAGGATTAAATTATAATACATCAGTAAAAGCCTATTTAGCTACTCAAATAGAATTGGATAGAGCATTAGAAAAATTAATTACGATGTTAGATAGTGCTGGCCAATTAGACGATACAGTGATTGCTTTAGTAGGGGATCATTATCCTTATACACTGACAATGGATGAAGTTAATTCATTATCTGATTATAAGCGTGATGATACGATAGAAGTAAATAGAAGCAACTTTATTCTTTGGAGTAGTGATACAAAAAAAACAATTGTTGAAAAAGTTGGAAGTCAAATAGATGTATTACCAACATTACTGAATCTTTTTGGAATTGAATATGATTCTAGATTAATTGTTGGAAAAGATATACTAAGTGATGCTCAAGGACTAGCCATATTCTCAGACAGAAGTTGGGTAAGTGATAAGGGGTATTATTATGCAAAAAGTGAAAAATTTGTGGCTAAAGATGACAATGAAATAAAGGATAATTATATTGAAATAATGAATAATAGGGTTGCAAATAGTTTTACGATTAGTGAGAAAATTATTAATTATAAGTATTATGAAAAAATGTGGAAAAATTAAAAATCAGATAAAGTTAGGAGACCTTAGAAGTATGAAAGAAATAATCTATAATTATGACAATTTAACAAAAGAAGATATTGATGAAACAGTAATTAGAACTAAAATATTGTTAATTAATTCAAAAAGGGAAATTTTACTAGGATACTGTAATAAGATATATCAATTTCCAGGCGGTCATTTAAGAGATAAGGAAACGCTAGCAGACTGTTTGCAAAGAGAAGTGAAAGAAGAAACCGGAATGATTATTAATTCATTTAATCTAGAGCCTTTTTTCTTAATAAGACATTATAGTAAAAATTATAGGGGAACACAAAAAAATAGATGTAATAAAATTTATTATTATTATTTAAAAACGGATGAAACTTTTAATCTTGAAAATGTCCAATACGATGAATGGGAAAAAGAAGGGAATTACGAATTAAAATATATTAAATTGGATGATATCGAAACAGTATTAATCGATAGTATTTTTGATAATAATCTTAACAAAGGAATAGTTGAAGAGATGCTTGAAGTAATAAAAGAATTTAAATTAAGAATAAATTAATTAATCTTAAATTTGTAATAATAAATCATCTATAACATAAATTTGAAATAGGTTGAGTTTTATGAAAAAATTATTAGTAATACTAATTACCGTTTTATTATTTGTTCCAAAAGTAAATGCAGTGAAGATTTAGCACCAAACAGTAAAAGTGCTATTATGTTAGAAGCATCGACTGGAAAAGTTCTATTCGAAAAAAATTCAACAGAAACGATTAGCACCAGCTTCAATGACGAAAAGCATGAGTATGTTATTAATCATGGAAGCGGTTGACTCCGGAAAATTATCCTTAGAAGATGATATTATCATATCAAAAACAGCTGCGGATTGGGTGGAAGTCAAATCTTCTTACAAGAAGGAGAAACCTACAAGCTAAAAGATTTATTAAAAGGTGTAGCAGTCGCTAGTGGAAATGATATAACAGTGACAGAATGGCAGTAACCACTTTTAACAGAAAATATATGAGATCCAAAAAATTAAAGTATCATGCTTTAAATTATTGTTATAAATTATATATTGATTTAAACGATAAAGTAGATTTTGGTATAAATCACACAAGAATACTATTCAATAATGAGTAGTATTTTTTTAAGTCGAATTACTTTGATTTGAATCACATAAAAACAGATTTACTTTCGTGCGATAAAATGTTATAATTATCGCATAAGTGTAATGAAAATGATTTTGACTTGGAGGTAAGGAAATGAATAAACTGATTATTATAAAAATAGGTGAATTACAATTTGGAGGGGAATTTTATGAAAGAACTTGAAGTTTTTGAAAAATACAATAATATAATGACAACTAAAGAAGCTGTTTCTGAAGGAATTACAAAAGTTAATCTTAGAGTGTTGTTAGAAAATCAAATCCTAGAAAAGGTTAGTTTTGGTGTGTATGCAGTTAAAGGAAAATATATTGATGAGTTTTATATCTTTCAAAAGAAATACACTAATGCGATATTTTCTCATAATACCGCATTATTTTTTCATAATATGACAGAACGCACACCAATTAGGATGGATGTAACAATTTATAATGGGTATAATCCATATCGTTTTAAAGACTATATTAATGTTTTTACTGTGAAAAAAGAACTATTGAATCTTGGTGTTGTTGAAATAGAATCACCGCAAGGATTAATTGTAAAAGCATATAATCTTGAAAGATGTGTCTGTGATCTTATTAAAGATAAAGATAATTTAGATTTGGAAACAGTAAATAAAATAATAAGAAGTTGTGTTAAAAGCAAAGATTTTGATGCTAGTATAATGTTTGATTATGCTAAAAAACTTAAGGTATATGATAAGGTTAAACAATATATGGAGGCAATAATATGATAAATAGTGCTCAAAAATAAAATGAAAGCTACATTGATAGATCGTGATAAGACAGTTTAATTATTATGTAAAAATTATGGATCGTGGAGAATGATAATAAAGGAGAATGAAAATGATTAAGGTTATTGCATTTGATTTGGTTGGAGTATTAGTAACTGAAAGAGACATTGACTTGACTGAAGAAGAAAATAAAATCGAAAGATTGTTTGGATCAAATAGAAGTGACGCGGATTTTTTATTAGAAGCAAGAAAAATTATTAGGAACGATGCTTTACTAGTGAGAACAATTCAATCAATTATAGACAAAATTTATAAAGTTAAAGAACCGGATTTATTTAAAAAATTAAAACAAAAATATAATAATATAAAAATAGTGATTGCAACAAATCATGTATCATATATCAGAGAGTTTATTGGAGAAGAATTTGGTATTGATTACTTAGATAATTTTTACATATCCGCTGAAATACATAAAATAAAACCAGAAACAACTTTTTATGAACATCTTTTATCTAAATTAAATATTAAGAATGAAGAATTGTTATTTCTAGATGATTCTCAAGTTAATATAGATGGTGCTAGAGAACTTGGTATACATACGATAAAAGTAGATAAGGAAATGAAACTATACGAAACTATAATAAACTGGCTTGAAAATAGTAATTAAAAGATATTAACAAGATATTATTAATCGATAGTATTCTTGATAATAATCTTAACAAAAGAATTGTTAAAGAAATGCTTAAAGCAATAAAAAAATTTAAATTAATTATTATTAAATTGTAATAATAAATCATCTATAACATAAATTTGAAATAGGTGAGTTTTATGAAAAAATTATTAGTAATACTAATTACCATTTTATTATTTGTTCCAAAAGTAAATGCAGCTGAAGATTTAGCACCAAACAGTAAAAGTGCTATTATGTTAGAAGCATCGACTGGAAAAGTTCTATTCGAAAAAAATTCAACGGAACGATTAGCGCCAGCTTCGATGACGAAAATCATGAGTATGTTATTAATCATGGAAGCAATCGACTCAGGAAAATTATCCTTAGAAGATGATATCATCATATCAAAAACAGCTGCAGATATGGGTGGAAGTCAAATTTTCTTACAAGAAGGAGAAACATACAAACTAAAAGATTTATTAAAAGGTGTAGCAGTCGCTAGCGGAAATGATGCCGTCGTGGCTCTAGCTGAAAAACTAAGTGGATCAGTCGAAGCATTTGTTATTGCAATGAATCAAAGAGCTGATGAATTAGGTTGTAATGACAGTAATTTTATCAATCCTCATGGCTTAGATGCTGAAAATCATTATAGTTCAGCTAAAGATATGTTACTGATGGCAAAAGAATTAATTAAGCATGAAAAGATCTTAGAATTTACAAGTATTTATGAAGACTATTTAAAAAAACCAGATGGATCTAGTATCTGGCTAGTTAATACGAATCGACTTGTCCGTTTCTATGATGGCGTAGATGGTTTAAAAACAGGTTTTACTTCCACGGCTGGCTATTGCTTAACTTCAACAGCAAAAAAAAATAATATTCGTTTTATAACTGTTGTCATGGGAGTAGAAACCAGTGACAAGAGAAGTGAAGATACTGTCAATCTTTTAAATTATGGTTTTAATACTTTCAAGTTAAATACAATTTTAACCACAAATGAAAGTCTTGGAAAAGCCCGGGTTGAAAATGCTGATAAAGAATTTGTTGATATCGTCTTAAAAGAAAATATCACTGAGCTTCTAAAAAATACTGATGATGTAAAAAATTATACTTATAATCTAAAATTAGAAAAATTAGAAGGTAATATCAATCAAGGCGATAAAGTAGGAATTGTGGAAGTTATAGACAATGAAGGTAATATTATTATGGAAAAAGAAGTTACAGTGAAAGAAAGCTGTAAGAAAGCAAGTTTATGGCAATTGATTAATCGTAATCTAAAAGAACTTACGAGTGGTAAAGTCCTTATGAAAAACTAGAATCATTTTTGATTCTTTTTTGTTATAATTTAAAAAGATATACCTTTAAGGAGAATGAAAGAATGAATGCAGAAAGAGATAAAGTATTTAACTTTTTAAAAGAAATAAATATCCAATATCAAATAATAGAACATCCCGCTATATTCACCGTTTTAGAAGCAAAGCAAATTAATTTGAAGGGAACAGGGTGTAAGAATCTATTCTTAAGAAATCAAAAGAAAACAAATTATTACTTAGCTATTTTAGAAGAAAATACCAATTTAGATATAAAAGTTCTTTCAAAGAAGTTAAATGAATCTAGATTGAGTTTTGCTAGTGAAGCGGATTTAGAACGAATCTTAAAAACTACCAAAGGCTCAGTATCTTTATTTAATATTTTAAATTCAAATGAAGTAATTGTTGTTTTAGATGAAAAATTAAAAGACAAAAATGATTTGCTATTTCATCCAAATGATAATACTGCATCTATTGTTATTAGCTATAATAATATTTTGAGAATATTAGAAAATAAAATGATTAGCCATGTAACCATTAAAATTTAAAAGTTTGCTAGTTAATAAATATTGAATATTACTAAAATATATCTTTTTTTTACTTTTCATTGACAATAAATTCATTGTAAGAATATATAATTTTAGAAAAAAGGTATATAATTTTAATGGAGAGTGACAAAATGAAGACAAAAACAGAAACCAAACCAAAACTGAAAAAAGGATTGTTTTTTTCGATTCTCTTTTTAATTACTTTGATATTAAGTGTTGTTGTCACTGCCTTTTTATGGCGATTAGATATCTTACCAATTCTTTATTTTGGTGTTGTCATTTTATTTTTAATTATTTTTAATGGCTTAAATCTTAAACTACTAAGGAGTAAGAAAGGTTTCAAACGATTTATTGGAACTTTTTTAAGTGTAATAGCAATTACATTGTTTTCTGGTATAATCTATTTTCAATCTACAACATTAGACTTCTTAAAAAGTATTATGGAAACAAATTATCATTTTGAAAGATATTATGTTCTTGCATTAAAAAATAACAATATAGAATCATTGGAAGATTTAAATAATAAAGAAATTGCAATTGGATCTTATGATGAACAAGAACTTGAGAAATTAAAAGATAAAATAAAGAAAAAAACTTCATTAAATTATATTGAAAAAACAAATGAAGATTTGGCAAGTTTACTTTTAAATAAAGATTATGATGCAATTATTGTAAATGAAAGTGATTATCAAATATTTACTATAAATGATGAAGATTTTGTTGAAAATCACCAGATTATTGAATCTTATGAAATAAAGAGCAAATTGGATGATACTAGCAAACATGTTAATGTTACAAAAGAATCATTTAATGTTTATATTATGGGCGTAGATACTTACGGAAAAATAACAGGAAGTACCAGAAGTGATGTCAATATGGTAATGACAGTAAATCCAAATACCAATCAAATTTTAATTACTTCTATTCCAAGAGATTATTATGTTGACTTAGATGGAAAAAACAGTAAAGATAAAATAACCCATGCAGGAATCTATGGCATAACAACTGCCCAAAAAACAATTGAGAGTTTATTAGAAATTGATATCAATTACTACGTTAAATTTAATTTTAATGCTTTAGTAAAACTAGTTGATGCTATAAATGGAATTGAAATAAATAGTGATTATGCTTTTACTGCCAATTATATCGATGAACAAGATAATTATAAAACCGTTAATTATTCATTTAAAAAAGGAATTAATTCTTTAAATGGAAAAAAAGCACTTGCTTTTGTTAGAGAAAGAAAAGCATTTGCTTTAGGAGATAGAATCAGAGCGAATAATCAACAAATAGTCTTAGAAGCTGTTCTAAACAAACTAATGCAAGGCTCTATTGTTATCAATTATAGTGATATATTAGGTGTTGTGGGTGATAACTTTGTTACTAATATGCCAATGAACAATATAACTGATTTAATTAAGCTACAAATTAAAAATAATAATAGTTGGTCAATTGAAACTCAAATTCTAGAAGGAACAGATAGTAGTGAGTATACATTCACTTATAAAAAAGCCAAATCATATGTAATGTTACCAAAAGAAGGAAGTGTAGAATTAGCTAGAGATAAAATCAATCAAATAGAAGGGAGTAGCTAAATGAAAACATTAATTTTATATGCTTCTAAAACTGGAACCACAGAAAAATGTGCTGAAATCTTAAGAGATAAAATAAAAGATGCTACAATTCAAGATTTATCCTTAAAGCAAATCGATCCTAGTCCTTATGATTTAATTATTATTGGTGGAAGTATTAGAATGGGTCAATTGCATAAAGAAGTAAGAAAATATCTAAAAAATTATAAGGATATTTTACTTAATAAAAAAGTGGCATACTTTATTTGTTCAATCGAAATTGATAAAATAGAGCCTTACTTTGAACAGATTGATAAATCTTTGTTAAATAAAGCAATTACTTATGATTCTTTTGGTGGAGAGCTTGATCTTGAAAAACAATCAGGTCTAGATAAATTAGTTATTAAAATAATATCAAAGCAAAAAGAACAAATTAATACAGGCATTTTAGAGAATAGAATTGATCAATTTATATCTAAATTAATGAAAGACGAATGAGTAATTCGTCTTTTGTGTCGTTATAACAACACTTTTATCCTTGTTTGTCGAAATCGTATAAAAAAGATTAAAAATAGTCTATATTCATATAGTAAGGGAGATAGAAAAATGTTATTCATGAATATTGAATACAATAAAAAAATCTTATTTGTTAGATTAGATGGGAAATTAATCAGAAAAAATACTTACAAAATAAATAACTACTTAAAAGAAGTAATTATAAAACATCGAATTAAATATCTCGTATTTAATTTAGAACAACTAGAAGAAATAGACACAAGTGGTGTGGATGCATTATTAAATATAAAATATGCAATCAAAAAAAATCAAGGAAAAATGTTGATTTGTAAAACCCCAAAAAATATAGAGAGAAACATAAGGAAATTAAGAATAAATTCAATCAAGAATGAAGCTTTAGCAGTCCAATCAATCCATATATAAAAGGTGATAAATAATGATGACAATTGAAGAAATTATATTAGAAAATGAATGGTTGATAAAAAAAGTTGCTAGTAAATTTTATAATGTTGATTATGAAGATTTGTATCAAGCAGGTAGAACCGGTCTGATTAAATCGTATCAGTCTTATCAGATGAATGGAGATACAAAATTTTCAACATATGCCTATAAATCAGTCTTTGGAGAGATGTATCAATTAGCTTTAAAAAGCAAAGCCTTTAAAGTTAATCCCAAGTTATTACAATTATATAAGAAAATCGAAGCAACCAGAAATGATTTAACTCAAACTTATGGTCGAGTTCCAAGTAATTTAGAATTATCAGAATTTTTAAGTTTAGAATTACAAATGGTTGAAGAAGCATTAATGACAAATACTTATATTTCTAGTATGGATGAAGAAGAAAATGGAGAACGAAGCATTCATGAAACCATTTCTTATGAAGAAAATATCTCATTAGATGATAAATTGAGTCTAAAAGAAGCAATCCAAGAATTAGATAAAAATAAAAAACAAATTATTATTCACCGTTACTTTGAAGATTTAACGCAAATGGAAGTTGCCAAAAAAATGCAAATGACCCAAGCTATGGTCTCAAGGTACGAAAAACAATCTCTTGAACAATTAAGAAACTATATTGGACATTAGGAAAGTAAATGATTAGTATTATGCTAGACGATTAGAATATAAACACACTTTAAGCAACCTTATAAATCAATAAATAGGGATTATAGAAATCATATAATCTCTTTTAATATGCTATTAAATAATCACGAAAATATGGTATAATAGTTATATATTTAAAAGGAGGTTAAGACATGGAAAAAGAATTAAATGGTGAATTAAATAGTTATGAAAGAGTAGAAGAAACAAAAGATACTTATACAAAACAATTATATTGGAATATGGCCATTGGATTACAACAAGTAGATAGTCTTGTACCTTCAAAATATCTTATAGAATTAGCAAACGATAATATTAATGGAAAAATAAGTAGTTATGAAATAGAAGAATTACTAAACAAGTATTATGAAAAACAAAATATGGCTGATAAGAAAGTAATTGATGAGCACGAATGTGATTTAGTAGCAACTAGAATAGTAGAATTATTAAATGATAAAAACTTCTCTTTTAGACCAATTACACTAAAAGTAATTCATGAATATTTATTTAAAGGTATTTATGATTTTGCTGGTAAATATAGAACTTATAATATAACAAAAGAAGAACCTATTTTAAAAAACGACACAGTTATATATGCATCTTTCAATGAAATTGAAACAACGTTAGATTATGATTTTAAACAAGAAATGGAATATGATTATTCTAAATTAACACTACAAGAACAAATTACACACATAGTAGATTTTACTTCAAGAATATGGCAAGTTCATGCTTTTGGTGAAGGTAATACTAGAACAGTTGCAGTTATGATTGAAAAATATTTAAGAAGTCTTGGTTATAATATAAATAATGATTTATTTAAAGAACACTCAGTATATTTTAGAAATGCTTTAGTAAGAAGTAATTATTCAAATAGAGCAAAGAATGTTTATTCAACAAATAAATACTTGATTATGTTTTTTGAGAATCTTTTAACTGATAAAAAACATAAGTTGAGTAATAATGATTTAATGATCATATAATTATTTGGTGATGAAAATAATGAATAATATTAATATATAAAACAAGTAATATTAATGTATTGGAGGGATAATATGAACAGGAAAAAAGAAGCAAAAATGACAACTACAGAAATAGAAAAAAATATAAAAAAAATAAACGATTCTATGGCTCAGGAAGGTATGCCACTTACTAAAGAAATAAAAGAAAATATTCGTAAATGTTTAAGTGGTAAAAGTACAACCGAAATAGAATGCCAAAAAGTGATTGAAAGGTATAAGCAAATCTATGGATGATAAATATAAATATACCTATGAAAATGATAATGAATATTGTTATCCTAACTCTGATGTTTTGAAAAATAAACTTAATATTACAAATGATAAAGATTTATACAATGCTGAAATGGAATTAGTTGCTTATCAAACTACCAATTTAGTTCAAAATCCAATTAAAGGTGATTTTGATTTTGAACATTTAAAAGCTATTCATAGAAGATTGTTTGAAAAAATATATAATTGGGCTGGTAATCCAAGAACTTGCGCTATTGCTAAGAAGGATTTATTTTGCTTACCGCAATATATAGTTATGCAAATGATATATTTAATAAATTAGCAGAAGATAATTATTTTGTTACTTATGACTATGATAAAAAGTTAGAATGCTTAGTTGATTTATTTGCGGATATAAATGCTTTACATTCATTTAGAGAAGGTAATGGTCGTAGCCAAAGAGAGTTTATTGAAGAGCTTGCTAAAATCAATGGTATTTATCTTGACTTAACTCCAGTTCCCAAAAAGGATATGATAATAGCTAGCCATGAAAGTATTAATGGGGACTATGATAATCTTACTAAGATGTTTAAAAAACATTCTAAAATATTAAATAAAGAAGAACAATTTTATTATATTGAATTATATATATTATCAGAATCATTGATTAATAAATTAAAAGATATAGTTAATAATTAAATTTGATATTTGAAAATTTATATTATTATGCTATTATTTAGATAACAAAAAAGGATTGAAATTATCAATCCTTAAAATACCCTAGAAGGTATCTTTACACAAATTTATTTACAGACTCGTTTTCAAAGTTTATTTTATTCTTTATCATTAAGTCTTAAAGCTAAAGCTCGTTTATCTTCATCGTCATTAGAGAGAATTTTTCTAACCATTTCCCAATATTCTTGTTTTTCCCTAATATATGCCTCACTTGCTTCTTCTCCAAAACTTGCTTTAACTAATTCTGCGATTGAGTCATGATTATATTCTCTTGGACACATTTCTTGAGCCATATCATTTCGATATATTATATTTCCATCTTTATCTTTAATATAAACTACTGTAAAATCTTTGTTTATAAAATCATGCATTCTATATATGCCAGGACCATCTATTCTTAAACCCATATGTCCATCTAAACTTTCTAAAATATTTGAAAATTCATTAACTTTACTATTTAATTCTGTTGTAATAATATATCCAACTGTAATTGGTTTGTTTATTTGTTCTTGTAATTTTATAAAATAAAATTCATTTTTTTCTTGCATCTAATTTAAACTCCTTTGCTTTATAATTGATTATTATAACACTACATTGAGAAAAGGCAACAACAAATTTCTATTATATACTCACTTAATTATGGCTTTAAAATGGCTATAATCAACTATTTATGATTGTTCTTTGTTTCATTCTTCAATTTTGTTATTTATGTTGTTTTTTGTCTATTATAATCTCATAAACTATGTTTACAATCTTAAACGCAAATGATTTTGTGTTTTTTTGTATAAATAAATCAAATCTCTAACATAATAAAAATGGAGGATATATTATGAATAAAGACGAATATAAAAAATTAGTCGATGAATTCACACCGAAAGTAAGAAAATTTAAACATGCAATGGTTGCTTTCTTTGTTGGCGGATTAATCGGCGTCTTAGGACAAGCTTCTGTTCATGTATTTCAAAACTCGTTTGGAATGGAACTAAAAGAAGCTTATACCTGGTTGTGCATCTTAATGATTTTTATTGCTAGTTTACTAACTGCTTTAGGATTCTTTGACAACTGGGTGTCAAAAGCCAAAGCTGGATTGATTCTTCCTACTACTGGATTTGCTCATTCAATTACTGCTGCCGCTTTAGATTACAAGAAAGATGGATACATCACAGGTCTTGGTGCCAACTTCTTTAAACTTGCAGGAAGCGTATTACTCTATGGAATTATTGCTGCTTTCTTCTTTGCTATCTTGGGGGTGATTATTCATGGCTAGTATGAAATTTAATAATGTCTATATTAACGATAGCTTTACAGTCGCAGGACATATGGAAAAAGATGGACAATTAACGGGATTTAATCTAACTATGAATGATTTTTACTACAACGAAAATACATTTGAAGATGCAGAAGTAAAAATGCAAAAAGTAGTAATTGATAATTTATTATTAAAAAATAAATTAATTGAGCAAGATATTAGTTTCTTAATTTCCGGAGACCTATCAAATCAGATTACTATTTCAAATGAAGCAGCAAAACACTACAACATTCCTTTCTTTGGTATTTATAGTGCATGTGCAACATTCGTTGAAGGACTAATTATTGCATCTAAATTCTTAGATGACAAAAATGATAATAAAGCCTTAACAGTTACTTCAAGCCATAATCTTAATGCAGAAAAACAATTTAGGTTTCCAGTTGAGTATGGAGCATTAAGACCAGAAACCACAACATTTACAGCAACAGGTTGTGTAGGTACCTACTTATCAAAAAAAAGTGAGAAAGCACTTGCCAAAATTGAAGGTGCAACGATTGGTCGAGTTATTGATTTAGGAACCACTGATGCAGGTCATATGGGAGCAGTTATGGCACCAGCAGCAGCAGCAACCGTCGTCAAACATTTACAAGAATTTAATCGAAATGCAGATTACTATGATCTTATTCTGACGGGGGATTTAGGAGAAGTTGGATCAAAAATATTTTTAGAATATATGAAAAGAAATTATAATATAATTCTTAAAAACCATGAAGATGCTGGAACTCAAGTCTATGTAAAAAGTCAAGAAACATACTCAGGAGCCAGTGGACCGGTTTCCTTACCGCTCGTCTTGTTTAATAAAACAATTAAAAATAAAAAGAATAAAAAAATCTTACTAATCGCAACAGGATCTTTACATAATACGACATTAGTTAACCAAAAAAAAGACATCCCAGCTATTGCCCATGCAGTTAGTTTGGAGGTATTAAAATGATTTACTTATATTCCTTCTTATGTGCAGGAACACTTTGTTTAATTGCCCAAGTTATTTTGGATAATTCCAAATTAACAGCAGGACATATTACTAGTTTATTTACAGTTGGAGGAGTTGTATTATCCTTCTTTGGAGTTTATGAATGGTTAGTAAAAGTTTGTGGAGCAGGAGCAACAGTTATCATTTCAAACTTTGGACATATGTTATATCAAGCTGGAGTAGCAGGATATCACGATGTCGGTATTTTAGGATTTTTCTCAGGTTTATTGAAATTAAGTTCCGCGGCAATCGTATCAGCAATTATATTCTCATTCGTATTTGCAATAATATTTAAACCAAAAGATTAAGCACAAAGGTGTTTTTTCTTTTATTTAAATAAAAAAAGTAAAACTTAAGTGGACGAATGACGGCTTTTTTGTTATAATTTCTTTGAAGAGAATGAAGGGATCTTATTTATGGCAAAGAAAAAAGTAGAAGAAATAAAATTAAGTGAACAAGAATTAGTGCCAGCAACCATCGGGAATTTAAATGATCGAAATGGAACAACTGCTGTATTAATTTTCTTGTTTGTATGTTTAATAGGCTTTACCGTAGTATTACCTTATGTTAGCGAGATAATTACAGAATTTAATGCTGGAAATACAAATACATCAACACCATCCAATAACAACAATAATAACAATAATAATGACAATAACGATGATCATCCAGATGTCAATGAAGTTGTTTATTATGATTTAACAACAAATTTTAAGATTGAGTTAGAAGGATTGACAATAAGTAACTTTGTTCTTAATGCAGCTACTAATAAAATTACTTATACTGTAAAAAATACAAGTGCTTCCATCGATTTCTTTAAAAATAATCTTTATTATATAGAAATCTTCTCAGAAGATAATACGTTATTACAAAGAATAAAGGTGCCAACCACAAATGTTTCTAAAACAGTTGAAACTACATTAAATGGAGATCTTGACCCTAATGTTATTAATATTGCAAAGAAATTATCCTTTATATTAAAAACTGAAAATGATTATCCTAATGTAACATTAACCAAAGAATCAGAAGAAAGTTATAAAATGATTTGTAGTAAAAATGAATATGAGTTTACTTATTATTTTGATTCCGAATATAACTTAAATACAATTCAAGAAGTATATACTGTTGATATGACTGATTTTCAATATAATGAATTATTATCAACAGCCCAAATTTTAAGTGGTCGTTATAATACGTTAGATGGAGTAACCAGTACGATTGTCTCAACTACAGTTGGTTTCTCAATGACATCAACAATTGATTTAACCAAAACTGATCTAACCAATGATAGCAACAAGGCGATTTTAAACCACGAAGCATTATATACTTATAAAACACAAGCGAAAGTTATATATTTTGAATTATCATCAATGCTATATAATTGTAAATAAATAAGGAGGACTAGAAAATTATGAAAACGCAATTAGAATTTAACATCGATAATTTTGTCGGTCCGATGGATTTATTATTACATTTAATCAAGGAAACAAAAATGGATATTTACGAAGTCAATATTACTAACATTATTGATCAGTTTTTATCTTATATTGATTCCATCCAAGTCTCAAACATTGAAGTTTCAAGCGAATTCTTAGTCATGGCTTCAGAACTATTGCATCTTAAGAGTAAAAAATTAATTGGAAAACTTGAAACAGTTGATGATGGTGATGAGTTCTCAATTATTAGTGAAGAAGATTTAATAAAAAAATTAATTGAATATGAACAATATAAAAATATTATCAAAGAATTAAAAGTATTAGAAGAAAAACGAGCAGAAATTCATACTAAAGTACCTGAAAACTTAAGTCAATTTGAAGTCAATGAATTAGAAAATATTGATGAAGTAACTGCCGATATCTTAATGCAAGCATTTATTAAACTGCAAGAAAGATTACATTTTAATGAACCTGTAAATACTAAAATAACCCAAAAGGAATTAAGTGTAACAGAAAAAATAAAAAATATTAGAAAAGTTTTAAAAGAAAAAAAAGTGGTTGAATTTACAGAGTTATTTGAAACTGCAACGAAAGAGTATGTAGTTGTTACTTTTTTAGCAATATTGCAAATGAGTAAAAATGCTGAAATTGATGTAAAACAAGAAAATAACTTTGATCATATCTGGATCGAGGAAGTAAATCATGAATAAAATAGGAATGTTAGAAGGAATATTATTTGTCATGGGAGATGAAGGAATCTCTTTAGAAGAATTATCTGAATTGATGGAAATAAGTCAAGAAGAATGCAAAAATTTATTATTAACCTTAAAACAAAATTATGAAAACGAAGAACGTGGAATAAGAATTCACTATCTAGGAGAATCTTTTAAATTAACTACAAAAGAAGAACATAAAGATATTTATCAAAAGTTAGCCTTAAATCCTAATCATAATGGCTTAAGTGATCAAGCATTAGAAGTATTAGCAATTATTGCTTACAAGGCTCCAATTACAAGAGTTGAAATTGATGAATTACGTGGTTTATCTTCAGCCTTTTTAATTCGAAAATTAGTTGCCAAAGGATTTATTAAAGCTTGTGGTAAAAGTGATATGCCGGGAAGACCAAATCTATATCAAACGACCAAAGAATTTTTAGATTATTTCGGTCTTGCTAATATATCTGATTTACCAAAATTACCAGAAGCAAAATTAGAAGATCCAAAAGAAATGGAATTATTTACTTCTGTTTATAAAGAAGAAGTATAAAATTATTGTAAAAAATATAGCATAGGTGCGATAACGTTCCTGTTTTTTTATTGTAAAAAATCGAGCACCTATATTCTAAGCACTTATCTTATAATTAGACAAAACCCAAACAATTATTTTAAAATTAATTTTTTTCATAAAAATTTCACACTTCAGATGTATAATGATAATAGGAAGTGACTAAAGAGATGAAAAAAGTAGTAATGTTATTTATCTTAATCTTCAGTTTTATTAGTAATGTTTTTGCAACCACACTAGCTCCAATTGATATTACAACAACTGATATGACAACTCTAATAGAATATTTAAATCAAGGCATTATTACTTCCGAGCAATTAATTAACTTATATTTAGAACGAATCGAAACCTATAATAAGACTTTTAATGCTATTCTTTACGTCAATGAGAATGCAATCGAAGAAGCCAAATTAATTGATCAGAAAAGACAAAATAATGAAAGTGTAGGAAGCTTAGCAGGGGTTCCTGTTATCATAAAAACTAATATAGATTCAACCGAATTTGCAACAACGGCAGGTTCTAAAGCCTTAAGTGATAATTATCCAAGTGAGGATGCAGAACTGATTAAATTACTAAAAGGAGAAGGAGCGATTATTTTAGCTTCAGCTAATATGAGCGAATTTGCTTTTTCAGCACATAATTCCTATAGTTCTTATGGGAGTGTTAAAAATGCTTACGGAACCGAGTATTCTTCTTACGGTTCAAGTGGAGGTAGTGCCGTTGCACTAGCATTATCTTTTGGGGCTATCACCTTAGGAACAGATACCAATTCAAGTGTTAGAATCCCCGCAAGTGCAGCTTCACTTGTTGGAATTCGTCCAACTATCAATAATATTTCCACTGCTGGAGTAATTCCTTATGATACAACTAGAGATGTAGTAGGAATCTTATCTAAAACAGTAGAAGATAATGCAACTTTATATAGTGTCTTAACAAAAACAGAGGAAAATGATATCACTAATTTCGATTTAAGTAAGATCACCATCGGTGTCCCAACCGAATTATATATTGGCAGCAATAATGCATCGCTTCGGGTCAATCAAAAAACATATCAACCTATTACTGACCTGATGCAAGAAAAAATTGATTATCTCGAATCACAAGGAGCCACTATTGTTTATTTAGATAAGTTTATTACTTCGACTTATTATAGCACTGGTCAAAATACTATGGCAGGATTTACTTTTTGTG
>Ga0153938_1000389_pt1 | contig 17705 bp, 21 predicted proteins | sample TSNY022MetaG_FD_104740 | JGI IMG/M metagenome (GOLD analysis project Ga0153938, IMG submission 104740) | Attine ant fungus gardens microbial communities from New Jersey, USA - TSNJ022 MetaG | ecosystem: Host-associated > Fungi > Mycelium > Unclassified | place: USA:New Jersey: Brendan T. Byrne... | reverse complement strand
TCTTTAAATCTTTTGTAGAATGCTCATAAGATTATTATGCAGAAAAAGGCACAAAAAGAAATTCCTAATTCCCCTCATGAATGAGGGGTTAGGGGAGTTGAGGTGCCGAAGGCACTTTTTTTACGGCAACGTCATTCTGCCCTTTGTGGATAAATTCCCACAGGATACGGAGCTCTACCGCATTATGACGACAAAACCAGAAGAAGTGAAAGGAGACAACTGATTATGAAAAATGAAAAAATGTACCTGATTTCCGAGGATGCCTACCACAAGCATATTGATGATGAAGTCCATTTGTACGGGCTGCTTCACCAGCTTGCTTTTATGACCGGCAAGGTAAAGGACGCGGAGGATGTTGCACACATGAAAGACACCGCCATCCGCTACGGGCAGATTGCGGATGAACTGTTTGATGGCTGGAATATCCCCGGCAGGTACCTTGTTTATGGCGACAAGGCGGATTTGGAAACGCTGAAAAGCAAGGAGCTTGAGCACGTTATCTTTGACCCGGAGGATGACGGGGAGGATGACTTTTCCCTGCGCGGCGCATTGGAGGGATACCGCTTGCAGTTTGAGGATTTGGCGGAAATACTGGCGGAGACCGTTGCGGAGCTGGACGCATTGGGCGGTGAATAATGCCTATGGCGGAGCTTACCCATGTTAGCCTGTTTTCCGGCATAGGCGGCCTGGACCTGGCGGCGGAGGCGGCGGGCTTTGAAACGGTCTGCCAGTGCGAATGGGCGGACTTTCCGTATTCCGTCCTTGAAAAGCACTGGCCGGACGTGCCGAAATTCAGGGATATTACTACTCTCACAAAGGAGGCTTTTATTGAAAGAACAGGACTTGAAACAATTACCATCCTCTCCGGCGGCTTCCCCTGCCAGCCGTTCTCAACCGCCGGACAGCGGAAAGGATTTGCGGATGAACGCTACTTATGGCCGGAAATGTGCAGGGTTATTGACGAGCTGCGGCCCCGTTGGGTGCTTGGGGAAAATGTTGCTGGCTTCATCGATATGGGGCTCGACAAAACGGTATTTGACCTGGCAAAAGCGGGATACGCTGTTCTCCCATTCGTATTTCCGGCTTGCGGCGTCGGCGCATGGCATGAGCGCCAGCGAACTTTTATCGTCGCGGCTGATGTTTCCCACGCCCCTTGCCTCCGACAAGGGCACGAACCGGGACGCGCGAAACCTGGATGTGTACCTGTCGGAGAATGGTATTTTCCGCAAGAAGAACAAAAACGGGAGCATTTGGAGCCTTCCGCTGTCGGCAGCGGTGTTCTACCTGACCCCTGTGGCGTCGGACGGCTTCCGCTCCACGCTGAAACCGTCGGCCTACGACCCCAAAAAGAAGAACGGGAACCTGTCGGCGCAGATTATCGCAATGGAGCACCCGGCATCGGATACGGCGGCCTTGAACCCGGACTGGGTGGAATGGCTGATGGGCTTCCCCCTGGGATGGACGGACGTATCCTGTGGGCAAGGGAGCCGGACAGCCTCACCCGCATGACGGAGGAAACGGAAAACCGTGCCCCGCGTCTGAAAACCCTGGGGAATGCGGTTTGCCCTCCCCAGGCGTATCCCATTTTCAGGTACATTGCGGACATTGAAACCGGACGCTGTAAAGACTGGTGCGTCTTTGGAAAGGCAGGTGATGAAATCTGAAAGAGTATAGGGCACCGGATAAAACCGTGCAGAAAATGACCCGTGCGGGCGCGGAGGTACAGAACCTTGCCACGGGCGAGGCGGAGAATATCAGCTCCCGCCCAGCCGGGGACAATATTTCCGAACAGCCAGTGAATACGGCGGGTAAAGTGTTGGACCGCCTGGATACGGCGCATACCCGCCGTTCCTCCAAAAAGGCGGCGAAGAAAGCAAAGAAAACAGTTGACCGTGGTGTGGAGGCCTCACAGCGGCCATCCTCCCGGTTGCAGTTTACGGATGAAGAAAGGGCGGCGCCGGAATTGCAGAAAGCTATCCCCAAGTCGGATAAATCGGCGGACAGGCTGGACACGTCACGGGAGAATATCCCGAAGCAGAAAAAACTTGTCCGTGAGCGTACTTTTGATGATGTTTCCGGCAAGGGCAAGACCCGGCTCCGCTTCAAGGAGACGGAAAAGCCCCTTAGCGGAAAAATGAAGCATAATCCGCTTTCCCGCCCGGTGCAGGAGGTGAATACGAAGCTTCACGGAAAAATCCGTGAGGTGGAGAAAGAGAATGTGGGTGTTGAGGGCGGCCATGCCGTGGAGCAGTTTGGCGAAAAAGCCGCCGGTAAAGGATACCGTCTTGTTAAGGGCGGTATCCGGCACCATAAGCTGAAACCATACCGGGCGGCGGCAAAAGCAGAGCAATCCGCTGTCAAGGCCAATGCGGATTTCCTGTATCAAAAAGCCCTCCATGACAATCCGGGGCTTGCGGCCTCCAATCCTGTTTCCCGTTTTTGGCAGAAACAGCAGATTAAGCGGAACTACGCAAAGCAGATACGGGATACCGGGAAAACGGCGAAGAACGTAGGCGGCGTGGTAAAATCGGCGGCAGTGAAAGCCAAAGAGATTGCTGAAAAAACTGTTTCCTTCGTTACCCGTCATTGGAAAGGGCTGCTCGCCATACTTGTTTTAGGGATTATGATTGTGTTCCTTATGGCGGGGCTGCAATCCTGTTCCTCCCTGTTCGCGGGCGGTACTTCCACCGTCATAGCGTCGTCCTATCTGTCGGAGGACGCGGATATGCTGGCGGCGGAGGCGGCCTATTCCGCTATGGAGGCGGAGCTTCAAAACGAACTGGATAACTTTGAAAGCCTCCACCCAGGGTATGACGAGTACCGCTTTGACCTGGACGAGATCGGCCATGACCCCTATGTGCTGATTTCCATTCTCTCGGCGCTCCATGAGGGAGTCTTTACCATAGACCAGGTACAGGGCGACCTTGCCATGCTTTTTGAAAAGCAGTACATCCTGACGCTGACCGAGACAGTGGAGGTGCGCTACCGCACGGAGACGGACACCTGGACGGATGACGAGGGCAACACCCATACGGATACTTACCAGGTGGCGTATAACTACTACATCCTGAATGTGAAGCTGGAGAACTTCAACCTCTCCCATATTCCCGTTTACATTATGGACGAGGACACATTGAGCCTCTACAAGACGTATATGTCCACTCTGGGCAACCGCCCCGACCTGTTCCCCACGGGAACCTATCCAAACGCCTCCACGATTAAGGAACCGACCTATTATGATATTCCGGCGGAGGCGCTGGAGGATGAAACCTTTGCGGCCCTGATTGCCGAGGCGGAAAAGTACCTGGGCTATCCCTATGTATGGGGCGGGAGCAACCCGAACACTTCCTTTGACTGTTCCGGCTTTGTATCGTGGGTGCTGACGAACAGCGGCCTTTGCAACACGGGCAGGCTGGGCGCCCAGGGGCTATACAATATCAGCACGCCCGTAACCGCCGCGAACGCGAAACCCGGCGACCTGATATTCTTTGTGGGGACCTATGACACACCGGGCGTTTCCCATGTGGGTATCTATGTGGGAAACAATATGATGCTGCATTGCGGGAACCCTATTTCCTACGCGAACATCGGCACAAGCTACTGGCAGAGCCACTTTTACGCTTTTGCCAGGCCACCGTATAACTAAATTGAATTGGAGGTAATTTTATGGCGACTATTGATAAAATCCGAAGCGATATTGAGAAAACGAAAGTGAAGATTGCGGAGCAGCAGAAGCGGCTCCGTGAACTGGAGCAGAAAATCGTGGAGGAAGAAAACCTGGAGATTGTCCGCATGGTAAAGGCGGTGAAGCTGGACAACAAGGAATTGTCCGCTTTCCTGAAAGCCTACGCCAGCGGGCTTATCTCTCTCCCCGCCGATATGCGGGAGGAACTGAAACAGGAGGACAGCGAAGATGAAGAATAAAGTATTTATGCGTATGTTTACTGTTTTGATTGCCGCCCTTGTCTGTATGGGCGGCTTTTCTGTCACCGCCTATGCGGGCGGTGGGCCGGAGGACGGGGACGATGTTATCAGTGAAACGGCAGACACCGAACAGTCGGAGGAAACCACGGGCGGATATGAACCGGAAGCCCTGACCCCGGAGGGCAACCTTACTTTGGTGGACGATATTGACGGTGAAACTTCCGGCGACAAGCAGTTTATCACCGTCGTCACCAAAAACGGCAACTATTTTTACATTATCATTGACCGGGCGGAAGACGGCGATAATACCGTTCATTTTCTGAACCAGGTGGATGAGGCGGACCTTCTGGCCTTGATAGAGGATGAAAGCACTGCCGCTTCCTATACGGCCGCAGTTTGCGCTTGTACCGATAAATGCGCGGCCGGCGCTGTCAATACTGATTGTCCTGTCTGCAAAAATGATATGACAAACTGCATGGGAACGGAAGCGGCCAAACCGGAGCCCGAACCGGAGGCGGAGGAAAGCGGCGGCACGGGCGGTATCATAATTGTGGTACTTATCCTTGCCTTAGCCGGTGGCGGCGCTTTCTATTACTTTAAGGTGATGAAACCCAAACAGGGCGCTAAAGGCGGTACGGACCTGGACGATTTCGATTTTGAGGACGACGAGGACGAGGAACCGGAAATGTTTGAGGATGAACGGGAACGAGAGAACACGGAATAACGGCAGATAGGGAAAATCCGCCGCCCAAGATGGGCGGCGGATACTATGCAAATAAATCTATTTTCCCTCGTTTGCTGTAATCGAAAGGAGGTTTGCTTCTCGCAGCATTCCTTAGTCCCATTCCAATAGCTTTTCCATATACAAAAGCACCGGGGCCAAAAAGATTTGCATAAAAAGTATATGCTACCTTAGTTTCTTCATCCCACCTATTCCATAATTCAGAACTCAACACCATGTTTTCAGAATACAGAGGAAGTACCATAGAAATATAAAACTTAATCTTATCCATAGACGCTGATTGTAATTGGTCAAATAGATTATTGTAAATGAATGCTTCATTTTCCAAACAACTCAATAAAATATACGATTGATTTTGTTCTGGAAAAGTGGTTACAGCAAGTCTGTGCATAATACCTTTTCTCGTATGTTTGATTTTCTTTCCATTCAAATCATAATCGGGTGCAATATAAGCATAATTTGCAAATTTTATTTGTTCTGGCAATTTTACAACACATGTTTTGATACCAGAATGTTTTCCGCTAAGTATTTCATTATCAAAGTGGTGTTTTATGGGATTAAATTCTTTTGTTTTAAGTTGAAGCATTCTATACATTCCTACCATAGGTTTTGAAGTAAATGCTTGAGGCGTATTTGAAAAACAGTCCCGAAATGCCTCTACTGACACTAGTTGTTTATAGTATTCAAAGATAAATGCCTTATAAGCATATATGAATTTCATGCTTTCATTACATTCATCAAAATTTGGAGCACCATCTTCTATAAGGGAAAAGGCAATATTGTCATGGTAATCACAAAAGCATGTTTCTGTTGTAGCATCATTGGCACTTGTCTTGAATATTTCTACAAGTGCTTCAGCTTCACCATTATCCATTGGGATAATAATAGGTTTCCTTTTCGCATTTAGCATATAAACATGGCGTTCACTTCCTGCGAGTAAAGATATGATTTTGTTGTTTTGTAAAGCATGGGCATTCTTGATTTTCCCTTTACAATTTGCAGAATCGGGATGCAAGCAGCACTTTTTCATTGACTTACGCATAGCTTCCATTATTTGTACTTCGGGAGGTTTCCTTGTTTCTGTAACCGCTATATTCTTATTTTTGCAACACTTAACAAAAGAATTATTGCTACCGCATGGGCAAGGTTCGTTATCGAAAATTTTTATATATTTCAATGGGTTCATTAGATTTATCCCTTTCTTCTTTATTTACTATTTGTTTCTATTATACAGCTATGGAATATTTAAGACAACCAAAAGGAGGATAACCAATGCAACTAATTATCGCAGAAAAACCGAGCGTTGGGGCGGCCATAGCCGCCGCCGTGGGCGCAACGGGCAGAAAAAGCGGATACATTGAGGGAAGCGGCCTGATTGTTTCCTGGTGTATCGGCCATCTTGTCGGCCTTGCCGACGCAGGCAGTTATAATGAGCAATATAAAAAATGGAGGTACGGCGACCTCCCCATCCTGCCCGAACAATGGCAGTACACACTTTCCACCGGCAAAGAAGAACAATTCGCGGTGCTTCAAAGCCTGATGGAGCGCCCCGACGTTTCCGAGGTGGTAAACGCCTGTGACGCAGGCCGTGAGGGGGAACTTATCTTTCGGTTGGTCTATGAAATGGCGGGCTGCACAAAACCCATATCCCGCCTGTGGATTTCTTCAATGGAGGATACGGCCATCCGGGAGGGATTTGGAAACCTGAAACCGGGCGCGGAGTATGAAGCCCTGTATCAATCGGCGCTCTGCCGTTCAAAAGCGGATTGGCTGATAGGGATAAACGCCACCCGGCTTTTTTCCGTTCTCTATCACCGGACCCTGAATGTGGGCCGTGTGCAGACGCCGACGCTTGCCATGCTTGTGGAGCGTGACGGTAAAATATCCGGTTTCCAAAAAGAGAAATACCATCTTGTCCGGCTGAACCTGGACGGTTTGGAGGCTTTGAGCGAAAGAGTCTCCGACCCAAAAGACGCAGAGCGGATACAGACGGCTTGCCATGAACGGCAGGCCGTTTGTGCTTCCCTGGACAAAGAGAAAAAGACGGTGAAGCCGCCGAATCTCTTTGACCTCACCACTTTGCAGCGGGAGGCCAACCGTATCTACGGCTACACGGCAAAGCAGACTCTTGACTATGCCCAAAGCCTTTATGAAAAGAAGCTGATTACCTATCCCCGTACCGATAGCCGGTATCTTACTTCTGATATGGCGGATACGGCGGCCTCTGTTCTGGACATGGCGGCGAAGCTACCGCCCTTTGACGGATACCCGGATTTCTCCCCGGAGATTACGGCGCTGATTTCCGACAAGGACGTATCCGACCATCACGCCATTATCCCCACTATGGAGGCGGGAAAGGCGGACCTTGCCGCCCTGCTTGTGGGTGAGCGTTCTCTTTTCCTGCTGATATGCTGCAAGCTGCTGTGCGCGGCTGCTTCTCACCATGTGTATGAGGCGGTCACGGCGGTATTCGAGTGCGGCGGTTATTCCTTTACTGCCAAAGGAAAATCTGTGCTGCAAGAGGGCTGGAAAACCTTTGAACGGCTGTTCCGCTCCTCCCTGAAAGAAAAGCCGGAGGATGATACCGAGGATGAAAGCGACCTGCCGGAACTGGCCCAGGGTAAGATTTACGAGCGTGCAGCGGCTTCCGTATCTGAACACTACACTACGCCTCCGAAACCTTATACCGAGGACACGCTTCTTTCCGCTATGGAGCACGCAGGCAAAGACGATATGCCCGACGAGGCCGAGCGAAAAGGCTTGGGCACACCGGCGACCCGTGCTTCTATCATTGAAAAGCTGGTATCTTCCGGCTTTGCGGAGCGCAAGGGCAAGGGGCTTATTCCCACAAAGGACGGTATCAACCTGATTACCGTTCTGCCGGAGGTTTTGACCTCTCCGCTTCTCACCGCCGAATGGGAAAAGCGCCTGTCTGAAATCGCCGAGGGCGGCGCCGATCAGTCGGCTTTCATGGAGGATATTCAGAAGATGGCGGCGGAGCTTGTGGCGTCCTACTCCCATATCTCGGAGGACTGGCAAAAGCTGTTCACTCCCCAAAAGGAGCCGGTGGGAGTCTGTCCCCGCTGTGGGGAACAGGTATATGAGGGCAAAAAGAATTTCTATTGCGGAAACCGGGGATGTGGCTTTGTCCTATGGAAAAATGACCGCTTCTGGCTCTCCCGCAAAAAGGAACTCACAAAGAAGATGGCCACCGACCTTCTGAAAAAGGGCCATGTGAAAGTCCAGGGTATGTACTCGGAAAAGAAAGATACCACCTATGACGCTACGGTAATTTTAGATGATACAGGCGGCAAGTACGTTAATTTCAAGCTGGAATTTGAAAAGAAAAAGGAGCGCGGACATGACAGATAACAATACTTCTGATTATATTTTCAAGGCCTATGTGGTGAACACCCAGGCTTATGATACCGGGGAGCGCGACGCCGGGGCATGGCTGCACTTTCCTCCCTATGCAGAGGACATTTTCTCTGTCTTTGAGAAAATCGGCCTGCCACTCGACGCAACACCGGATATGTATTTTATGGAAAACTATGTGAGCAATATTGAGGGTTTGCGGCTTCTGCTTCCCATGTACGGCGATATTGACGAACTGGCGGCGCTGTCCCAGGGTATTTATGACCTGCCACCCCATGAGCGCGGCAAGCTGGACGCCATCCAAACTACTCCCATGCGGTTTACCGCTCTGGAACAATTCCGTGAATATCCGTGGAACGTGGATTGTTACTGCCTTAGTACGCAGCTCAGGAATGACGCAGCGCTTGGATGGAACTGGCTGGAACAGCAGGGGCTTACGGAAATCCCCAAAAGCTGTAAGGGAGCCATTGACCCGGAACCCTTTGGCCGGTATGTGAGGGAAAGGGAGAATGGCATTTTCACTGAAAAGGGTTATCTGACCCTCTCCGGCGACAAGTGGCTTCATGAGCGGCCGCTTCCGAGGCGGGAGGAAAAGCCATCCCTGAAAGTACGTTTGGAACAGACAAAGAAAGAATGTGCCGCCCGTGATACAAAGCCGGATAAACCGGCGAAGCACGGGCCGGAACTGTAAAGGAGGCGCTTATGTATAACTACGACCACGATTGTCCTTTTGAAGCTTATGTTACCAATCTCGGCAAGTATAACGAGGGGGAACTTGTGGGCGAGTGGGTGAAGTTTCCCACTTCCTATGAGGAAATGCAGAAAGTCTTTGAGCGCATTGGTATTGACGGTGTACGCTATGAAGAATGGTTCATCACGGACTATGACTGCTATGTGGATGGCATTTATGACGTGCTGGGCGAATATGAAAGCCTGGATGAACTCAATTACCTGGCGGCCAGTATCGAGGCTATGGACAAATCTGATTTTGAGCGGTTCGAGGCGGCGATAGGAATAGGCGACTATGCCCGGAGCGTCAAGGACCTTATCAATCTTACCGAAAATCTGGATAAGTACGAAATTTACCCGGATGTTCACGACCACGACGACTTGGGACGGATGTATATTGAGGAATACGGCGCTATGGAAGTCCCCGAACACCTGAAGAATTACATTGACTATGAAGCCTATGGGCGGGATATTGCCCTGGATGAAATCGGTCATTTTACCGGCCAGGGCTATGTCCGTGATACCGGGGACAGCTTCACCGAGTATTACGACGGCGACCGGGAGAACATCCCGGAGGAATACCGAGTGATGTCAAAACCGGAGGCGGAAGAACTCACCGAAGATGAAAAACTGGATATGTCAATGGAACTTGCCTTTGACCTGGACGAGTTTTTCCGGCAGAAAGACCCACAGTATGCCGCCGCCCATCCGGACGCCCACGCAGGTAAGGGACTGATTGCCGATTTGCTCCTGGAGGGAAAAACGGCGGCCATCAAGGACAGGTTGGCGGAAATGGCGCAGACACCGGAGGACGAGCTTCCCGCCCGTATCGGTGATTATGAGCAGGCCACCGGGTATGAGGCGTATCTTGATACGGACGTTGCCGCCATTCGGGAAAAGCTGGAGCAGGCGCAGGGAAATACCATGACTGTCCTTGTGGTGGAGCCCCTGAAAGAGCCGTATATCAAGGAGATTAACCCCGGCCTTTCCGCTATGCAGGCAGAGGTTGACGGGATAATTGCCGCCGCCTATCCATTTGACGACCCTGTCGCCGTTGTCTGCAACGACGAGGGTAAAATTAACGGTATGGAACTCAACCGTGCCCTACGGGACAGCAAGGGGCAGATATATGACATTGTTGCCGGAACATTTCTTGTTGTGGGGTTTGGGGAGGAAAACTTTGCCTCCCTTTCCCCTGAACTGGCGGAAAAGTATATGGAGCATTTCAAGACGCCGGAAATGTTCGCTATAGTGGACGGGGAGATTGCCGCTATCCCCGTTCCGGCAGTTGCGCCGGATGACTTTCTAACCGGGGAAAGGATTGCAACTCCGCGAGGGAGTTTTTCTTTGACCGATATGACGAGGGAGCAGATGGAGGCCGTTGGGTACGGTTTTCATCATAGTTCGGATGATGGCAGGTATCATATCATGGGAAACGGGACGCGGGCCTTTGCGATTGCAAACGAGAATGCCCGCACCTATGACATTTACCAGCTAAAGGATGGCCCCGACAGGCGGGATTTTGCTTTTGAGCCGTTGGACCGCCTCCATGAGCAGGGGCGCAGGGTGGATATGCAGAATTACGACAAGGTATATTCCGGCGCCATGTTCCCCGGTGAAAACCTGGAAAGCATATACAGCCGCTTCAACATGGACCGCCCTGAGGATTTTACCGGGCACTCCCTTTCCGTTTCGGATGTAGTCGTTATCCATCAGAACGGACAGGACGCCGCCCATTACTGTGACCGTTTCGGTTTTTCGGAAGTGCCGGAGTTTTTTGAGCCGGAAAACTACCTGAAGAATGCGGAAATGGGCATGGAAGATGATTACAGTATGATTGACGGTATCGTCAACAATGGCAAAAAAGAGGTTACGCCGCCCGGTACGGATGAAAAAACCTCTATTCGTGACCGGCTGGCGGAGGCAACGCGGGAGTGCGCGGAGCGCAGGCCTCCCGAAGTGAAGAAGCCGGAGAAGAACGGCCCGGAGCATGACCTATGAGCAGAAGCAAGGCGTGGAAATCGGAATGGGCCTTTTTTCTGGGTGAAAACGGCAGACGGCAGTATAACCGTATATGCAAGCGGTGTGTGCATGGCTGTAAGCAGAGTTTCAGGGCGGATTTGATACAATGTCCGAGGTACATGAGCAAGGAAGCGAAAAAGACCCCCGAAAAGGGTTGAAAAACGGCAAAATATTTCCCTGTATCGGCTTCAAATTAGGTGGGTAATATCTTTTATCACTTAGTTTGTTTACTTAAAAACACAAGAAAAAAGGGCGGACTTTGAACCTTTTTTCCGCATAAGAAACGGGAGCGTACCCATTGGTTTATCCCTTGGGTGCGCTCCCGCTATTTTTTTATAGTTTTAGGGCTTGACAAAACGGGTTCTATGGCTTAGACTGTAAGCAGGTTAGCTAACAAGAGAATGGAGGGATAATCTTGCCATCCAGATTTGGTGATTATATTTCTGATAGACGGAAAAAGTGTGATATTACGTTGCGCGGCATGGCAGAAGAATTAGGGATTGCAGCGCCTTACCTTTCTGATATTGAAAAAGGGCGTCGAAACCCCCCTAATATTGATATGCTCGAAAAAATGACGTCTATTTTGAAGCTATCAGAAGTTGAAAAAAATGAACTGTTTGATTTAGCTGGCGAAGAAAGGAATGAAGTTTCGCCAGACCTTCCGGAATACATCATGGACATTCCAGAAGCGCGCACAGCACTACGAAAAGCACGAGATAAGGGTAAAAGTGATGAGTTTTGGAAAAAGGTTTCCGAAACGCTTGATAAGGATGAGTGATATGTCAAAAGAAATTATAGATGCGTTCAAAAAAGTTATCGACAGGAACATACTGAATGTTGCATATGCCCCCTTATCGTCTTATATTGAAGATAATTTCAGCCACATTGACCTTACGTATAACTCGAACGTAATTGAAAATGTTGAGCAGGCTACTTTACTAGATTTTGAGCTTATCAGAGTAGCCGACGTAAATCAAAACGAGGATACGCTAATATTTCAAGTTGTTATCAGTGCTGAAATTGAAATCGAAGAAACGATACGACGAGACAGAGAAGTTGACAATGTGCAAAAGTGGTTTACCTTGACTTGCTACGCTGAAATAGACGACATTCCAGATTCATTTACGGTTAAGGCAATCAGGGTTTATTAGGGGGGAAGCCAGCAATGAAGCTATCAAACAATTTGGTACCTATTATTCAAAAAATCGAATTTGATGATGTTGCGACAAACTTCTTAAAAAAATATTGTCCACAGGCATTGGAAACTCCCATGACGGTACCGATTGAGGAAATCGCCGTTCAAACAATGGAGCTCCAAATAAGACGAATACACTTATCAGAAGATTTGAGTATTTTGGGACAAGTCTTTTTTAGTTCTGGAGTTGCCGAAATATATAAAAAAGATGATGATGAGTATGTTTACGAACAGGTTGAAAAAGGCACGATGTTTATTGACCCGGATGTGGCAACCGAACGAAATATAGGCAGCGAACGAAATACAATCGCCCACGAATGCGTCCATTGGAATATTCACCGTACATATCATAGTGTGCAAGTTATGGCTGGCGGTGAACAAGCTGTTGCGTTTAGATGTCCAACGGAACCGCCGTCCGAGCAGTTCAATTCAAGATGGACTGATGAAGATTGGATGGAATGGCAAGCTAACGGTATTGCGCCTAAAATTCTCATGCCCCGAAATATGTTTGAACAGTATGTCAATGAGCACCCCTTGTATTCTAAAATCAACGAAACCCATATGGGTTCATTATATCGGGATTTACTGATAGAAAATTTAGCGGACTTTTTTCAAGTATCAAAACAGTCTGCATCCATCAGGCTTTCAGAGCTTGGTTTAATATAGATATTTTTTTGCTCACTTGTTAGCCGAAAAGCTAACAAGCATAATTGAGAAAGGAGGGAGCACAAATGGCTAAAACTAACACAAAACAGACTTCGCGACCTGTTGCAAGCAAAGCATCTTCTCTATTGCGTAGTGGCCGTACTGGAGCCAAGACCAAGTCTGTTGCTGGAAGTGCCTTATCGCAGACTAAGCCTAAGTCAGGTAAAAAGTAAGGTGGTAACTCCACTAAAGTTACCACCCTCGAAACAATAGGGAACACAAGCTTGGTTACACCCTGCTCATGCCTCCAACGTATAGTAAACATTATAATTAAGATATGTTTACTTGGCAAGAGAAAAATTCCAAGTTGGAAAGGAGCACTCAATTTTGAGTGACAAACTATGTCCATTAAATATAAGTATTATCGATGCGTATGCGGCAAAAAGGTCATTCCGCTTACAAACCCTTGTAAATGTCCCCATTGCGGACGAGTTACCAGATTAAAATAAGGAGAGATTATATATGGCGTCTTTTAACAAGGCAAAACTTAACAGCGCTATGAGTAAACTTCGGTCAGCTCAGCACAAATTTGAGTCTGATGTGAGAAAAGCACAATCTGATTTACGACACACTCAGAACAAACTTGCTTCCGAACAGCGTAAACTTGAAAATGAGCTGAACAGGCTTTAGCTCTTAAAAAGCGACAGGGGCTAGGTTTTTTACAACTTAGCCCCTTTTTTATTATTATTTAATCTATGTAGGATAAATAAGAAAAGATAATTATAGTAGTAATAGTAGGCACTGTGGTAATGTGTATAACTGGCCGGGTTATGGAGCTGTGGTAAACGGTGTTTGCAGGCTGTGGGAAAGCCCTGTGCTTTTCCACGGGCTGTGAACGCTGTTTTCCATCAGTGGAATGGCCTGTTATGCACATTTCCATGGTGCGGTTTTTAACTGTTTCTCGCTTTCAAATGAAGCCCCATCATTAAAATAAATCCGAGTCCCATTACCACATAGAACCATATCATATCTTCCCCGGCGAAGATGTAGGCAAAGAAGCCGAACACAAACGCCCAAAATGCGGAAAGCAGCACTCCGATAATCCAGAAGCCCGGTTTTGTATTTTGCAGCCAGAACAGGAGCCCGAACAAAACTATCGCTATTACTATGCAGATTGCCGGGGGGACGCCCCATATCTGGTTGCAGACAATTCCGCTGATAGCTGCCAGAAATATACTGTCAAACAAAATGATATGTCCGAGGAAAATCCCTATCACGGTAAAGATAAGGCCGATAAATATACTAATCGCCCAAATAAGGCCGTATGAGAACAAGGCCGCCATATTACCTCCCCCTTTGCAAGTTTTTTGATTATTATTCCATTTCCATTATACACCGGAAGCAGACCCGCGCCCAGAGATTTTGTCATCTTTCCGCAAATTTCTCCCTGTCCTGCTCTCTTGGAACGGAAAGCAGGCTGTCAACGTTCTGTTTGATAACTCCGTACTCCCTGACCTCCTGTCGTGCCGTTTTGTATTCGGCATATAGCTTTTCTTTGTCGGTGGCGAGAGCGTCATGCTCCGCGTTCATCTTTTCGGCGGTAGGGAGCTTTTCAATCTTCATTTCCTTTAGGGCCCTGGCTGACGCTTCAAAGAGGATAATATCACTCTCATGCCCTCGCAGGAACTTTTCCTTGTCGGGGGATTTACGGTACTTATCATAAACAGGTTTGAGGTTCCTGTAAGTATCGGCGTACTTCATCAGCAGGGCGAGATCCGCCATGCGGTTTTCCGTGGACTTGATGGAAGCAAGGAGTCTATCGCTAGCGGCGGCAACGGCAGCGGTCTTTTCCTCCAATTCCTCATAGGTGCTGATACCATGCTCCGTAAGGAAATTCATGGTCTTGGCCGCTTGCTTTAGGTTGTTGATTTTCACCCAATGAGCGAAACCGGCACTCTCTTGGACTTTGATGTTATTCTGAATATCAATAAGCAGGTTAATTCGCTTATCATCCTTTTTCGGCTGCCTGGATGGGCGAGGCTTCCCGGCAATCCTAGCGGTAACGGCTTCTTCCGTATAATCGGCGCCCAGGGTTTTTATACGGGTAAACCTCTCTTGGCCGGAGGCGCGGCAGGATATGTACTTTCCCCGCTTGATTTCGTATCCCTCGTTCTGCAGGCGGCGGAGCAAATCCTCAAAGTCGGAGGACATGGGTATCAGCCGGTCAATGGCCGTTTTGAGTTTGGTCTTATAACTGCTTCCCGATTTTTCGGCGGTGTATTCCGTATAGCTCTTTCCCTTGTCCTGTCCGGGAGCAATAACCGACAATCCGTGTTCCTTGCAGAGTCTATCGCTGACACGGCGGATGTAGTGATAACTCCGCTTATTGGAATGGTAGTGGTGGTAGTCCGTATAACTGACGGCATTAAAAATCAGGTGGTTATGGATATGCCCTTTGTCAATGTGAGTGGTAAGGACGAACTCGTACTTGCCGCCCAATACTTCTTTTGCAAGCTGCATCCCGATTTCATGGGCCTGTTCCGGCGTGGTCTCACCTGGTTCAAACGCCTGTATCAGATGGCGGCCCAGGTTCGTTCCCTTATCAATGCTGTGCTTACGGGTCCAGGCAAATTCAATGTCGGCGGTTTCGGCGGCGCAGCCAAAGGAGGACACCAGAAGTTTTCCGTCCGTCTTGGCGGGATTGCAGATATAGTCAATCGCCTTTTTCAGCGTAGACTTGATAGGATGTGTCTTTGTAACTGCCATATCTGTTCCAGCCTTTCTTTTATCTCCGCAATATCCACTTCATAGGCAGGGGCACCGGAGTTGAGCCGTCTCGCTATCTGGTTGATGTTCCGGCCTATGCCCTGGAGCTCCAAATTAAACTCTTTGATGTTGGCGGTATCGGTGTAGATGATATATCCATCAACCGCCATCTTGCGAAGATAGGCCCCGTACCGCTGTGTGGGCAGGAGCTTCATTTTTCCCTCTATCAGCTTTTTTTCTTCCTCCGTGACATAGAACTTCATCTGTATATTCCGCTTTCGGTTCGGCATGGCGTTCCTCCGTTCTTATAAGGGTCTGGGATTATCCCAGCAAGCATTTTTGACATTTTGGGGTAGGGGCCTCAAAATGTCAAAAATTCGCAAGTGGGTACTCACTTGCTGTGCTTGCTACGTTACTCTCTCTTGTACTTAGGTAATCCCCAAAATGCTGATTTTGCTACCGAAAACAAAGAAAACTGCCTATTATGACAGCTTGAAAAGAAAATGAAGCGGTTGCATTTTCATTTTGCTTCCGCTTCGTCTAGCTTGATAGTTTCGCTTATTACAGCTTCGATCATCGGCAGATATTTTTCAGGACAAAACGCCAATTTCAATTTGAGCCGTTCATACTTCTTGCTTTCCCGCTTACCTTTATCAGGATAAAAATACCTATCCACAGGAAGGTTACAGACCGTCACTAAATCATGAAATAGCGGCAAACTTGGTATGTATCCACTGTTTTCAATATTTGCAAGATAGCGAGAGTCTATATCAACCATTTCAGCGAGCTTTTTACGGGACATTTTTTTAGCTGTTCTTGCCTCTTTTATATCTGCACCTAAACTTTTAAAATTGGTACGCTTCCTTTCTTTTGACATGTTATATCACCTATTCATATAAATACGCTGTATCATTTAAAGCGCAGATTACTAATTACTTGTTTTGTAGTTCTCAAATAGAAAATATTAAAGGATTATTTAAACGCAATATGGGACAAGGACTGTAATACCCAATTTATTCTATGGCTACATGGATATATTTATTTCTAAGGGCATATGATCACTGTATTGCAGCCAATAATCGCAATTTCCAATATTGAATTGGTCTATGCGCTCTTCTTTGCAGAAACAATAATCCATATGATATGGACGTGTAGCACTCCTATAGAGATAAAACGTAGGTACTGTTTCCTCTCCATGCCGTTCACCGCTTGTCTGATGATAGACGGATACTAATCCTTTTTTCCATAGGTCTGACACAAATTTTGAATGTGCCCCTGCGGAATATTTATTATCCCATAGAGCATTGCTGTTAAAGTCACCAATAATAACGGCATTTTTTCTGATACGCTTACGGTTTCGATTTTGAAATTCGAGATAATTCTTGCTATATGGCTCCATCGCCCAAACAGCCACAATGTCAAGCGACTGATCAACTTTGCATGGCAGAAAATAAGATAACCCCACCGTATCCCATTTATACTGTTTAAGATGAATGGAGGGCCTTGCGAATATGCCAAGCCCCTTATTTCCGTTATTCCCAATCCAAAGATGATTTTCTGCAAAAGCCCTGTATTCTGTACTCTTTGTGGTTTGGGGATTTTCGCACTCTTGAATCACATATATATCCGCGTCAAGTTCAGAAATAATTCTGTACTTCTCACGAAACTTACAGTTACAATTCCAGCTTACAATCTTCATATCATGGTCTTTTCTCCCAGCCTTTTTCTGCGAATCCCGTCAATTCTTTTCAGCATTGCGTATCTGCGCTAAAAAGTAATACCACCGTCCCCGGTTCCGTTTATTGCCTACCGAGAACAGTGGTATATGGACTACTTACTTTCCGTCACCCGCGCTTTTGAGTTCGCCGTTTTCGTAACAGTATTTGCAATAATCCGTGTTCTTGCTTCCGTCTGCCTCTGTTCCGTACATTTCATCGGTTAAGGGCGTACCGCAACTTTTGCAAGTCTTTTCGCTCATGATAGCACCTCCTTTCTCGAATTAGATAGATGGAGAAACAATCCAAATGTTTGAGTAATCAATAGGGACTGTAACTCTTGATATAATAATACCAAATAAACCTTGACATATAGCGTCATGGTTTATTTGGCGTTGAAAATTTTTTATTTATTCTTCCGCGCCCGCTTGCCATGCACTTATAACCCTTTGGTTTCCAGCCAGTTTAGGCCTTTCTCTATGTCAACTTTTAGTGGAACCTTCATGCTGATTGCGTCCTCCATTTCCTGCAACATGATCTCCCTGACCCTTTCTTCTTCCTGTTCGGGGCAATCCACAAGCAGTTCATCGTG
>Ga0153938_1000382_pt1 | contig 17783 bp, 20 predicted proteins | sample TSNY022MetaG_FD_104740 | JGI IMG/M metagenome (GOLD analysis project Ga0153938, IMG submission 104740) | Attine ant fungus gardens microbial communities from New Jersey, USA - TSNJ022 MetaG | ecosystem: Host-associated > Fungi > Mycelium > Unclassified | place: USA:New Jersey: Brendan T. Byrne... | reverse complement strand
TCTATTCCGCTTTTTATTTTTCCCGATAAATCCCTGCTGTACATTTCATAAATGAAATTCCTGAATGCAGCCTCTATACCCGCAGTCCTGCCTGTATATTCCTTGCTGTCATATCCATCGTTATCTTGTGTCAAGACAAAACTAAAAAAATATTGTAAACTTTTTATGAACAAGCCTTATGCTTGACCGCACCTATCAGCAAAGGAAAACTTAATCTCAATGCGGGTGCTGTCAAACACATATATGCTGTCCACCAGCGACATCATTTCAGGTGTTACCTCTTCAATCTTGTCAAAAGGTTTTAACCTCTCATAGCTCTCGCTGTGCCTTGTGTTTTGGCTCTGTTTGTAGAGTTCGTCCGAGAGCCTGATAATCTCGGTTTCCATTAACGCTATCTTTTCAGATTGCTCCGACTTCATCAAAACATACTGCTCTTTGGTAATCTTACCATCGGAATAATCCTCAAAAAGCGATTCTCTGCTGTTTTTCAATCTCAATACATCAGCGGAAAGCCTTTTTATCTCCCCCGACATCTTTTCACGTTCACCAAGCAACAGACCGTTTATCTTCTCCGCTTGCCTTTTTGCATTAAACGCCAAAGAAACCTCTTGCTTTACCGCAGCTAACACCACTTCCTCTAACAAAGCCTCATAAATCACATCAGACAGGCACTTCTCGCCCTGCGTTTCTCTGTGCGACTGACAAACATATTTCGGATTAAGCCCTCCGTAACGCCGGAGCGCATGACGGCAATAACCGCAGAACAGCTTACCCGCAAATATGTTGGCGTTTACTTTCTTTATACTTCTTTCATTGTAGGGGCCGAGCAATGATTGCACACTATCAAAGGTTTCCTGCGAAACAATCGGCTCATGTGCGTTCGGAATAACAATCCAATCGCTTTTGGGTATAGGCGTCGTTTTTCTACCGCCGACCGTTATCCGTTTCTTCGTACCCGTTATCAGCTTGCCGGTGTATCTCTCGTCACGCAATATCTTTGATACGTTTGCCATTCTCCAAAGGGGCGTTTCGTCAACCCTGCGGCAATATAATCCTTTATCGGTGTTGTTGTTGATACGGTGTGCCAGCGGAGCCGCTACGCTTTCACTGTTAAGCTGTTTGGCTATATCGCAAGCCGACAACCAATCTAACGCCAAGCTGTAAACCTTTCTGATAGTCATAGCGGCCGCCTCGTCTATTTCCCAAGCATTTTTGACCGTCTTGGACTTAACGTACCCGAAAGGCGCTGTGCCGTTAACGTGTTCGCCTTTCTTTGTCTTAGCCATTTTGCCTGTTTTGGATTTTACCGATAAATCCTTGCTGTACAAGTCATGGATTAGGGTTTTGAATCCAACGTCAAGCCCTGCGGAGCTTCCCTTGTTGTCATTGCTGTCAAAAAAATCGTTGACCGATAAAAAACGAACGCCCAAGAACGGAAAAACCTGATCCAAATAGCCGCCGACATCTATATAACTCCTGCCAAAGCGCGAGAAGTCTTTAACGACAATGCTGTTAATCTTTCCTTTTCGCACTTGTTCCAGCATATCCTTTACGGCCGGACGGTCAAAATTAGTGCCTGAGTGGCCGTCATCAATGAAATACAAGAGCTTGCTTTTCGATAAATCAGGGTGGCGGAGCGCAAAGTCGGTGAGTAAATCCCTCTGATTTTTCACGCTGTTGCTTTCCCCGACATTATCGTCCTCCTGTGAAAGCCTGATGTAGAGGGCTGTCGTGTGTTCCGTCATGCCGACACCTCCCCTGTATATTCACAAAGAGCCTCATATTCATTTTTGAAATTCCAAACGAAGTCAAACTCGTTAACGCCGGTAACAATCACTTGTTTAATCAAGGTGCGAACCATTTCATACGTAAGCTCGTCATGGTCTGTAAAGCGCTTAAAGGCTTGCAGCCATTTGTTTTTAGGGGTCAGGGTTTCGGATTGCGTTACGCTTTCTTCCTGCAAGCGTTCAAGGCTCTGCCTGAGTTCGTCAATCTGCTTTCCGTACCGTTGCTTTGAATAGATGTACTCGTTTTCGGTAAGAAGCTTGTCGGCATAGCTTTCATACAAAGCGGCTTTCAAGTGGGTTAGTCTTTTCAGTTCCTTTTGAAGATGTGCCATTCGCTTTGTAATGTCGTTTTCGGGATTATCCGCTGACTGCGACTTGTTCAGCCGTTCAACGATTGCTGTAAGATTCACCGCCGCCTCGATTTCCTTCTTTATGGAAACCAACGCACTATCGTATAGCACGGCTTCGCTGACATTCTTGTGAGTACAAGCCGTGCCTAAGTTTTTTCGCTTGATGGGACAAAGAAAACTGTAACCATCGGGATTTGTATGTGATTTGATGCGTATTAGTTTTGAACCGCAGTCACTGCAAACTAAAAGCCCTTTGAAAAGGTAGTTTTCGCTGCTTATGTGCTTGCTTTTATCGTAATCCTTATAAAATGCGTTTGTATTGTTTGCTCTCGCTTCCTGCGCTTTTTCAAAGGTAGCCTTGTCAATAATAGGCTCATGGGTGTTTTCCACGATTATCCACTCGGAGGTTGGCTGTGCCTTGATGGGCATTTTATCACACAACGCCTGTTTTGTTCTGCCCTGCGTCATATGCCCGATATACATGGGATTGGTCGTTATCAAGCGGATAGTGCGGTCACGCCATATAAACAGTCGGCAATTACCCGCTTTTTCAACCTCACCCTTGAGGGTGCGCCTTTTCATAGGGCTTGGTATGCCCATTTCATTTAGCCGCCTTGCTATGATGGTATCACCCATGCCCTCGGCTTTCCACTTGAAAATATCACGAACCACCGGGGCGGTTTCGGTATCAATGACAAGCCTGTGATAATCTTCCTCTGATTTTTGGTAACCATAGATTGGCAGACCGCCGATGTACTCGCCGTTCTCTTGCTTGGTACGCAGCGAGGATATAATTTTCTGCGATATGTCCTTTGCGTAAACATCGTTTATCAGGTTTTTCAAGCCGACAATCAAGGCGTCCATATTGCTGTTTTCGTCCTCATTGTCCAGACCGTCGTTAATGGATACGAACCTAACACCCATGAATGGAAAGATTTTCTCCAAGTATTCGCCTGTTTCGATATAGTTTCTTCCAAAACGGCTAAGGTCTTTGACAACGATACAATTTATTTTTCCGGCTTTTACCTCGTCCATCATTGAGATAAAGCCGGGTCTGTCAAAGTCGGTTCCGGTTTCGCCGTTGTCGGAGAATACCGAACACAGCTTTAGGTATGGGCGTTCCTCGACATATTGCTTTATAAGGTAGATTTGATTCTCGATAGAATCGCTTTCCCTGTCACGGCAGTCCTCTACCGATAGGCGGGCATATATAGCGGTTTTGTACGTTTTGACTTCTGCCACGGGAGCGATAGTGGCGGCTGTTCTGCTTTTTCTCGCCATCTTACATCGCCTCCCTTATTAAGTTGTCGGTTTCCAGCGGTACAAGCTCATTGACCGACTGCACAAAATTAACAGCACTCTCGTAATTGTACTGATACTTGAACCTGATACCGATTCGATTGTCCTCATAAATCAGGACTTCATCAATCAAGGACACAACGGCCTTTCGAGTGAGGGTCGTTATGGTTTGATGTGCCTTGAATTGTTCAATCCAGAAATTCTTCTCGCCCTTGCTATTTAGTATCTTTTCTATTTCGCCGCTCAACCTCAAAGCTGCTTTTTCGGCTTCATCGCTCTTAGATGAGTACGATTCCTTTAACTCTCTGTACTCGTCTTTTTCAACAATACCGCTCATCAGGGATTCGTATAAGGAAACCTTCAACTCCTTGTAGCGGTTGATTTCCTCTTGAATCTTCAAAAGCTGCTTATCTATCCTCTGTATTTCTTCCTGCTTGATGGGCAGGGTGTCGATAAAGGCCAATATCCGTTCAAGGTTGAGTATGTTTGCAATATGAGCCTGTAATGCCTCCGTAACCGCTTCTTCAAGCAGCTTTTCGCTTATGCTGTGCGATTTACAGCTTTTAAGCTTGCTGTTTTTGCAAATATAATAGAAATACTTCTTATCGCCGCTTGGAACGGTCTTGCGTATCATATTCATCCCGCAATCCGCGCAATGAATGATTCCCGAAAATAGAAATACCGTTTCTTCATTGGGCGACACACGCATATCCCTGAGTAAAAGGCTGTTTGCAAGGTCAAATTCTTCCCTTGATACGATAGGCTCATGCGTGTCAAAGGCTCTCGTCCAGTCCTCTTTGGGCTTGGTAACATTCTTTTTCACTTTATGGTTCGGGGTGCTTCTCTTGCCCTGTGCCAATATGCCTATATAGATTTCGTCCTTTAATATCCGACCGACCGCCACGGCAGACCAGACAGCTTTAGCGCCCAACTTAAAGGTTGAGGTGTAATTCAATCCTATCGACCGTTTATACTCCATTGGGGAAAGGATGCCCATATCATTGAGCTTGCCCGCTATACCTTGCTGGCTCATGCCGTCTATTTTCCACTTGAAAATGTTTCGTACAATATCGGCAGCATAATCGTCCGGCACAAGTCTGTTATGATTCTTCTCGTCTTTCAAATATCCGTAAGCAACAAAAGAGCCAATGAAATCACCCTTTTTACGTTTGATTTCAAGTTGACTCCTGATTTTAATGGATATGTCGCGGCAATAAGCGTCATTTATGAGGTTCTTAAAAGGCACAATGATTCTATCGCCGTATGATTTACTGCTCATGCTATCAAGACGGTCGTTTACCGATATAAAGCGAACGCCTAAAAACGGGAATATCTGCTCAAGGTACTTTCCGGATTCGGTAAAATTACGACCGAAGCGGGATAAGTCTTTAACTATGACACAATTAACACGCCCCTCTTTTATCTCGTTCATCATTTTAACAAACGAGGGGCGTTCAAAACTCGCACCGGAAAAGCCGTCATCAGCCATTTCCGCTACGATATTTACATCAGTTAAAGTGGCGGCGTAATCTCTGATGAGTGCTTTTTGATTGGTAATGCTGTCGCTTTCCTCTTTGTCGCCGTCCTCACGGCTCAGGCGGACATAAAGGCAAGCATTCCATATCTTTTCGGCGGTAGCAACTGCCGCCGTGCTTGTTGTTGTTTGCATTTTGAAAACTCCTTTTTACTTTATTGGCATTAGCAAACCAACAAATAAAAAGGGTTTCACAATTAGTCCTGTCTATAAGGATAGCATAAAATTGTGAACGCGTCCAGTCTTTTTGCGCGGTTCGCCGCCATTATCAGGTTTCGGCATTATCTTATTTTTCATCTCGTATCATTCCTCACAATGACAGAAGATAGCTTTCGAGCCTATCTTCAAGGGTGGCTTCCGTTTCCGCAAAACTGACCTTTACGACAGCTTTACCGCATTTATAGCAGTATGGATTTTTGATTTGGCTGATAAAGTCGAGAAGCCGTTCCTGCTTCGGTAGATCGGCGTTTACTCTCACATCACGAATATCCACCAATGTATCGGCGTCTACGGTGCGTATATCTGTATTTTTAAGAGTTTCAATAGTCGTTAAATTGGTCATCATATAGCCCTCCTTACCGTTATTATTAAAAGATATGCTTGCTCCGCTTGTCTGAATTACCTCGGATTTTTCTTTGACTTGTCCGTAATGATGTAGTCATAGCCTTTTCGGTTGCATTTCGTGCATGATTCCTTAACGGTTCGAGGGAGAACCGCCTTTATGTAAAAGTCCGGCGAATTGTAATAATCCCTTGCGCAAGCATGGCAGAGGGTTATCACGTTCTCATCGGCGTTCTTTGCGTGTGTATTTTTGTTGCGTTTCATGGCTTCCACTCCTTATTTTTATTCTGTATCAAAGGCACAAGGATACGGCAGGGGAAAATATATACCCCCGCCGCATAGTTTCTGCCTTTGAAAAAAGGACGGCTTGCCGTTGTTTTCGTTTAAGCTATCTGTCAGCCTTGCAAACATTAAGCCGTCCGTTGTTTTTTATAGATTTTCCTGTGCCGTATTTGTCCTACCCCCGACACCGGGCATAATCCCAAACCACCTTTGGTTAAAGGTGTCATAACCCCGCCGCACCGTTCTTCACGAATGCCGCAGGGATTCTCCCCCGTTCAGAGGAAGCTGCCGTCATTGCGATGTCTGTGACTCGGCAGAAGTATCGTTAGTGCGGTTGTGGGTTATTGCAATCAAGCCGTACCAACAGGCTTGTTTAGGCGCAATACTTATCGCTCGTCCGACAGCCTGTGTTTTTTTATTAAACACAGGGGTCGGATGTCTTGGCGGCATTTGCCATGTTGCTTGCCCTTTAGGAGCCACAACCGGAATGTATTTGGGATATGGATATTCAATTTTCAAGGTACAGTTGAGGGTAAATATATCCCCTCAATATAAATCCTAATCCGCAACCGCTTTGATAACCTGAACCTGCGAGAAAATTTCAAAAAAGAAAAAAGCGGCGCTCATTTCTGAGCTACCGCTTTCGCTAAAACTACCGTGCTATGTCGTTGTTAGGGCGTATAATCGCTTTTTTGGGCTGTATCGGGGTGGATAAATGTAATGTGCAAATTCTTCTTCATGGCGTAATTAACCGTCTGCACCAATCCGCTCCGTTCGCTCTTGTCTTGGTCATAAACGGCTATCAGGTGTTGGGACCTGTCTATCATGTAATAGTTTAGCCGTTTATATGCCACGGGGGAAAAATGATTATTGATAACCTCTTTATATGTGCATTGGCTTAAAATATGTTGATTCCGCTTCTTTTGGCCTGCCGTGAATCTGTCGGTCTGCTCAGGAAAAGCTATTGCGCAGAAAAGCTCTATGTCGGCAAAATTCGCTTGCTTTTTGAGGTCAAGCACGGTTTCAGCCGCCCATGTATCCACGCCGACCGCGCAGCCAACGTAGAAAAGTTTAACGCCTTCTGTGTACAGCCTTTTTATTTCCTCCGCAATCGCCGCCTTTATCGCTTGGCAAAGCGGAGCTTCTTCATTGTATTTGAATTTGAACCTTTGCGGGGTACAGCCTGTGATGGTACAAGATTGTTTATCCATAAAAAATATCTCCTTTACAATGCTTATTTAGTCCGTTTGCGCTTTTATATCATTATAACATGGTCGGATTGCACATACAATATTCTCATAAACTTTTATTATTCCGAAAATGAGGTATTGATATGCAAATTGATTATTTAGACATTGGCAGCCGTATACGCGCTGAACGCCTGAAACAAAATATATCGCAGGAAAAACTTGCTGAAATGGTCGGGGTCGGAACAACACATATCAGCCATATTGAAACGGGGAACACCGTGCCAAGCATAAAGACTTTTATCGCTATCATTAACGCTCTCAACCTTTCATCAGATGAGTTGCTCCGCAATCACATAGATAAGGCAAAGCACATTCTTGAGGGCGAACTTGCTGATATAATAAAGGATTGCGATGATGAGGAAACCCGAATTATTACCGATACCGTCAAAGCTCTCAAAGCAAGTTTACGCCGCTGTGTCAGGAAATGAAGCGGCATTGATTGTCGATTCCATAAAACCGCAGAAGAGAACCGCAAAGAGATAATCCAAGCGGTTCCCATTTCTGCGTTACGAATTACTCCATGAGTGATGTTGGGACCATGTTTCGATTACATCCAATCCATTAAGCTGTTTCTGAGCTTTGCGATGATTCGGTGCTTTTGTTTTGTTACTGCCGGTTGCGAGATGCCGAGTAAAGCCGCCGTTTCACGCTCGGTAAGGCCGTCATAAAACAGATACCCTACCAATCGGCGTTCTTTGTCGTTCAGGGTCTTTAACTCGTTACGCAGACACTCCAAAAGCTGCGCTTCTTCGTAGTCTTCCGTAACATCGGCTGATTCGTCCGCAAGTACAACATTGTCCAGTGAAACGTGCTTTCCTTTGCTTCTTGCGCGCTGATACTCGTTATGGTTGTCCGCTTTATACAGATCATCGTCAACGGGAACATCAACTAACTGCTTCTGCCCGAAAACATTAACGCTTTGCTTCCTATGCTTTTTCATAGTGCTTGTCCTCCTTTCTCCAAAATTTAGAAGAAAGGGGACATCACGGGTATTTGGCGATGTAGCATTGCCAAGCCGAAAGCGGGTAATATGCTATTTGGTAGAAAACATCACGCAAGGCAAAGCGGTGGTCGGGATAGTGGGTAAAAAACAAAAAAAGGCGGTCGGTTTTACGATAATTCGTAAAATCGACCGCCATAAGATTTTCATTAAGAAGTCCGCAGAGAGCGGGTCGTTGGTTGGGCGGTGGTTTATATACCCTTTTCAACGCTTGTCCATGTTGACAGCATGGCGCTCTCATCGTCTTATGTACTGTGTGTCTATCAGGAGAAGAAACAAGCCATACGGACATCTTAATGTTGTGGATTTTATTGTCCATAACACTTCGACTCCTTATCCGCTATTATGCGGAAGAAACACACCGGCAGCATCTTCGCCCTTATTAACCGTTGACAAGGGATAATCTGCCATGCCGATACCTTTATTCAATTTCCAAGTAGGCAATGAGAGCGGCCTACGATGAATCGAACCAAAGGTTCTTGATATGTCGGGAATCCCTTTGCATATATAACGTCCTTCCCGTACTGAAACCAAAAAGGGCAGACAAAAACGCCCGGTTTCAGCACCATTTTTTTTGTTGGCTGAAATCGAGTATTTTTGTCTGCCTATTGCTTGCTTATATATAAAAAGAGCCGATAATTGCGGTTTTACCCGCTAATTATCGGCTCTGCGTTATCGCGTCTGGCTCTTTGATAATCGTTATATTAAAATGTCGGACATTTATTAAGGCTTTTAGTTTACACTTTGGACAATACAGCGGGAAATTTGTAAGCGTTGTGTCTTTTAACAACTGTATTCGGGTCTTATTCTTGCAAGCAGGGCATAAGAGCCATTCCTCTTTGTCCATAGTATCACCTCATTTCATCACCGCAAAAGTTGATTTGCTTGTTAAATAGACCCTATAACCGCTCATAGCTAACGCTTTCACGCCGATACCGATGCTGTATAGTAGCTAATCCCACTAACCGCGATACAGAGCCATTTTGCTCCGTAGGTCTGCGAGTGCTTATTAAACACGCTTATGGAGACAAAGGCGTATATAGCTACTGTAGCTTAAACTGATTAAATCCAAACGGAAAAATAACCATAATCATGCGTACCGCTACCGTGATGTAGCTTACCATTTGCCTTAATTTCAAGAAAAGCCTTTTCCATATCTGTTAGTATAGTCTCAGGAACATTCAAATCGTGGTGCGCGGGAAATACCCTTTTAACCTGCAAAGCAGCAACTCTTTGTAGCGATTTCAAATAGGCAACAGGGTCGGTTGAGGGATAATATGCAAACAATGTGCCGATATATACAAGGTCGCCGGTGAATAAATATCCTCTTTCCTTTTCATAAAAGCACATATGCCCCGGCGAGTGACCGGGTGTATGTAGGACTTCTATGTGCCGCCCCCCGATGTCAATAGCGTCCCTGTCTCTTAAAATCTTCGTGGGCATACCTTGGAAAAATTCGTATTGCTCCACATCAAACCTTTCCGGCAGGTCACAATCCTCCACTACAAAGCCTTTAATCTGTTCCATTGTCAGGGGAAATTCCCCATTGAGCCAGTTTATTTCTTCTTCGTGTGCATAGAAATTGGGGAAATACTTATGCCCTCCGATATGATCCCAATGGATATGGGTTGCCACCGCAATGATAGGCTTATCAGTCAGCTTGGCAACCTGCTCCTGAATATTCTCAATACCTAATCCGGTATCAATAAGCAAGCTGGATGTTTCCCCAATTAGCAGGTAATTATGGGATTCTTCCCAATGCCTATATTCGCTGATGCTGAATGTATTTTCATCAATTTGCTCAATAGTAAACCAATCTTTCATTTTTTTCTCCTTTAGTCCGTTTTATATCCCGAAACCCCATTAGAATTATCTGCACCCTATAGCCCAAAGACGTAGTATATATTTTTAACCCTATTGTTGTGCTGTCGATAATACTCATACCCAAGCAGAAGCGGGAAATTAAGCAGTTCCCGGCATTGTGCTTATAATGTGCAGATGCTAAATCCAACCAACGATGTCATCCTTACGCTCATCAAATAAGTTAATAAATTTGATTGCTTACGACAAGTCACATAAAGCAGGATAAATGTCAAAAGATACTGCGTTTTTTACAGCATCTATAATCGCACATTCTACTGCCCTGATTCCAAGTATTCCTACAGCATCAAGTTTGACATCAATCTCGTTTGTACACATGGTAAATATTGTATCTCCGTCAAATGCGGTATGTGCTGGCTTTACAACCCTTGCGATACCATTCTGCCCTAAAGAAGCGAGTTTTGTTGCTTGTGATTTTGTTAGCTTTGCATTTGTTATTATACAGCCAATTATTGTATTTCCGCTAAAAAGGTCAGAGTTTTCATTGTATTGATTAAGGATTAGCTGTTCGCTGTCTGCAAACCCGTAACCATCAGCTTTACGCGCTCCCGCAATTATTTTGCCTGCTTTATTATCATAAATGTCGCCAACGCAATTCACGGCAACAACGGCTCCTACATACAATTCTTCATGTCGGAACGCAAAACTGCCTATACCGCCTTTCATTGCTAAGTTATTCCCACCGAAATTCCCTACGATAGCGCCTGTTCCGGCACCAAAATTTCCACTCTGCCATTCCGTCCCTGAAAAAGCGTTTTGACATGCAGTATACCCCATTTCAAAGTCGGGACGTATTGTGGAGCTTCCGCACTTCAGGTCGAATAAAACAGCAGCGCACACGTTTGGCACGACTGTAACCGCAACATCACGCCCAATCCTATGTTCCTCTAAGAATCGCATTACGCCCCCTGCGGCATCAAGCCCAAAAGAACTGCCGCCCGACAGTAAAACAGCATGTACTTTTTCTCTGTTGTTTACCGGATTCAAAGCGTCGGTATCTCGCGTTCCCGGAGAACCGCCTCTAACGTCTACGCCGCATACTGCGCCTTTATCGCATACAATAACTGTGCAGCCGGTAGCAGCTTCTAAATTTTGTGTCTGTCCAATTCTAAAACCTTGTATTTCGCCAATATTAATCTCTCTCATGTTAAACCTCACCGACAGCTTTCTTTATCCCTATAATTATTGTATCAATTTCAGCAAGCGCACCTTTCCCTAAATCTCCGCAAGCAAGCAGAGATTCTTTAGGCTCAATAAATTGATACCCATATTCTTGTAGTTTTTTTATATTACCTTGCGTTATGGGGTTTTCATACATGGCTGTATTCATTGCTGGACATATAATTATAGGCTTGTTTTTGATCGCCATGACCACCGTTGAAAGCATATCGTCGGCAATCCCCGATGATATTTTTCCGATTATATTTGCGGTTGCGGGTGCTATCACGCAGCAATCGACTTTTTGAGCAAGTGAAATATGCCGAACATCAGAGTAATGGATTTTTTCAAACATATCCGTATAAACTTTGTTTTTAGTCAAGGTCTGAAATGTTAAAGGGGTTATGAACTCCATCGCCGCAGAGGTCATAATGGTGTGAACGCCTATATTGAACTTTGTAAGGCGACTTGCAATATCTGCCGCTTTATATGCCGCGATACTGCCTGTTACGCCTAAGATTATTTCTTTAATCATCACATACTCCTTATTTCAGTTGTAGCCGCTACAATAGCTTCGGCTATTTCCTCTTTTGTAGTAAAACGCTTATAGTTTTTATCTTTGTCTACCAAATAACCGACATGACCGTTTTCGTTAATCTCGCTTAGGTCGTTAGCAAGAACAAGAGTGCATTTGTTATCTTGAAGCAAACGACAAGCTGTATCAATAAGCATTTCCTGTGAAACGCTGTCCAGTAACTTAAACCCAACAAGAGTTGCATTAGGAGCTAAAACTTGAAATGAAGATATAATTTTCGGCGTTCTTTCCATCAATAATAACATATTGTCAATATCGGAGCTGATTTTTCCATTACTACCGATTATAGACTCAGATGTTTTTAGTAATTCAGTAACGATTTTCTCAGCCGATTGGGTGTCGATATTTTTTAATTCATCTCGCTGTGAGATAATTGCATTAGCAAGTTTTGAAGTAGAGGTTACTGATTTCACTCTGTAATCGCTTACTGCCATACTGTGTATGATAATATCTATATCAGTCAGAATTAAGGTTTCGTTTACTGTATTTTCAAGGCTTGCAACACTATCCACATATCTAATAGTAGCTTTCTCTGATTGTGGCAGTATAGCCGTTTTGCTACATAAATAATATATTTCGTCCACATTAGGTAAACCGGAAAAGGCGGTTGCTATCAAACTGCCAAGTTTGCCGGTTGAAATGTTGGCGATATTTCTTACATTATCAATTTTTTCTGTTGTGCCTCCTGCGGTAATCAGCACTTTCATCTGCTAAACCTTCTTCTAAGTATAAAATAAAAACTCGGTTACGTTGAGCCAACACAACCATACCACACTTAACGAATATACCCCCATGTTGCGTCATAGATAATCCCGCTAATCATGTTGTGGCACATTTTGGGGCTGTGAGTTAGCGAGTGCTTATTCGGCACGCAATAGAAAATATGGGCTGTTTTCATTATGAAATGACCATTTTGAGAAAAAGGTATCCAAAATTGCGCTTATTTGAGAAATCGTAAGATTTTGATTTTCCTGGGGAGGGTCTTCAGTGGAAATCATAGCGTCTACAATAAGGTCTATGTCATCCCTCAAAATCGTAAGATAGCGGACTTCATTTTCCGATATAACATTATCCCCCGTTATACCGCTATATGCCATGCCATTTGCCGTGCCTGTTCCGGCAGTTAGCGTATAGGAAACAAAGTCAAAATCAAATACATCGCCGTAATATAGTCTTTCAGAGGGAAAGTAGTGAACATACCGTTTAAGTATCGTATCCAGCCTTACAAAATTGTGTGAGAGCATAGTCAGGCTTTGCTGGTTTATTTCATAGCCTGTCACTTCGTTTTCTATGTTATAAATCAAACCGTCCAAATTAAGCGAAATATTTCTCAATTCACCATATGCTTGATTTATCATATTTCGTCTGATTCTGCCTTGCTCTGAAATATTTCTAATGTTCAGCACAATAGATACAGCTGATACTACCATAATTACAATAAACGCGAAAATAACGACTCTTTTTTTCTTCATGCTATCTCCCTCCAAGAAAATATAAATACTCGTTTACGTTGAACCGAATTAACTCTGCTACGCTTAACAAATATACCCTATGTTGCACTGTCGATAATTCTAACAATCAAGGTTCAGAGCCATTTTCAGCCGTGCGCGGCGTTGTGCTTATACTGTGCGTTAACTAAGCTTAGGAGCCTATGATGAACTATGATCTCATTTTACTGATAGTTTTCAAAGAGGCATTGCTCATATACTTCTTTTCCCTGTATCGTCAACGCTTTTGCCGGACAATGGCTAAAACAGCGATAGCACATCGTACATTTGTTTCCTGAAACAGCCTTATTGTCTATGATGTTGATATTCCTCATTGGGCATAAATCGGCACAACGACCGCAGCCGATACATTTGCCGGTATCTACGTTGGGCTTATTTTTGTATGTGGTAGTTTTTCCATAAAACCACAATCGCTGACCGAACAGTCCCGCAATATGATAAAACATATTCAAACCATCCTGTGTAGGGTTGCCGCTTTTCAGTTTATCGGCAGAAAGTTTGATTTTTACATCAGCCTTCTTAATGATTTCTTTATTTGCCGCAAGAGATTTTTTTAAGGCTTTTACATCGCCAGGGCAATCCGGCATTTTTATATGCAATCCGCCCACAATCTCGGCACCGCATTTCCTTAAAAGTCGTGCAGAGCAACCGGCACCATCTCCGCTAAACAGCCCCATAGTGGCAATGATAAACAGCTTTTTGCGCTTAAATAAGTTCTTATTTTTTGCAATAAAGTCCCTAACGATTTTGGGAGTATTGCTATAGTAAATTGGGTAACCCAAGATGATAAGTTCATGTTTATCAAGTATTTCAGTTACGTTTGGAGCCTCTATTGATATGACCGTATTTTCGCCATCAAAATGTTTTACAAACTCCTCAACGCAATGCTTGGTATTGCCCGTTCCGCTGAAATGAACACCTATCATTCTTATATCCCTCCACCTAAAATGCTTTCTGTTAATATATCGCTCCAATTTCCCGAATAACGGACACCCTTATTTGTGAGTAATGAAGCGATGCCGTGTACCATTGACCACAGGGCAAGTAAATTATTTAAGTAATCGTCTTTTGCTAATGATAAATGCTTATTTTGCAGGTTTGTCAATAAATACGCTTCGTCCTTTAATAAGGATTAAAATAGCGACTAAAACAGTAATTATCAGAGTTATAATTCCTATCTCACCTACAAAATAAACACTGTTTGGGTTATTCGTAAAGGATTGGAATACGACTTGGTCAAAATAATTGTGCATTGCATGAAACAGAATCGCTGGCCATACACTGTTTGACGCCATCCTAAGCCATGAAATAATTACGGTAAGAGCAAATATTTCAATAAAAAACATCGGGACTAAATATACAAGAGAGGTGTCTGGCGGGTAATAAAGCCCTGCTACTATAATAGGTAAATGCCATAATGCCCAAATGACTCCGCTGACGATAATCGCTTTTTTCCAACCCCACATTCTTTGCATAATAGGGTACATTAAGCCTCTCCAACCGACCTCCTCGCCAAGAGCCGTAATAATTGAAATAGGGAGCGTGATAATTAGCGAAATGATAATCGCAATATTACTGGGAAGTTCTTGACCGCTGTATGCTGCTGCCGATTCAATTAAGACAGATGGGCTGCCGTTGTAAGAACCTTTAGAAAAAAACCAGAACAAGCCATATGACGTTGCTAAATAAGCCAACGGGATAAAAACGGCAAGTAGGATATAAGTGAACTTACTCTTCCTAAAACCCAACACACCTTGTTTTTTATAAAACATCCTGCCGATAATAATCGCCGCAATTAAAGGAACTATCATAAGTAAATATGAAATTCCCAATTGCGTAGCCGATTTGCCGAAAAATATCCAAATAGCCTCAATAACTGCACTCACCGCAAAAGTTATTATTATATATAATTTCAAAGCTCTTCTGTCATTTTGCATACGAACATATCTCCTATCATTCATAATATAAAAACTTTGTGTTACCACCAAACATGGCAACCGCCGCAGTAAACATTTTTACCATGTTGTTACGCTGCTGATAATACCGATACACAGGAAGTCGCGCGAGTTTGAGCCGTGCGCGACGTTTTGCTCATTTTCTTACTTTCCCGCTTTTTATACGCTTGGCTAAAACTTCCCAAATCACGCCTATGATAATTATAACGAGATATGAAATTGTCCATATAAACCACCAATTATTTGTTGTCCCACTGTTCGTGTTTGCCACATCCACTGGCACATCTACACCAAATACAATCCCTAATGCAAACCCGCCAATGTAGCCAACGATTGTACAACCCATTACCTTTCGTGCGTCTTTTATCGCGGATATAATCAAAACGACAAGCCCGATAATGAATAAAAGCATTACCCATTGCTTATTCCCGTGTAAGTCGAAAAACGTGAATCGGCACAGTACCCAACTGGCACATAACGCAATAAACGCTCCCACAAACCAAATAAATCTGTTCCTTATTAACTGGTTCTTCATAATCTTCCTCCGAATGTATAAAATACCGACTACATCAAACCGTCGCACCCTCGCCGCACCTAACGATTTCACACCAATGTTGTGGCTTAGATAATCCCGCTAATCAAGGCGCAGAACCATTTTGAGTCGTGTGCGGCGTTGTGCTTATTTTCGGATTAAAAGCTTCTTTGTAATTAAAATACCAATAACGAATGAGATTAAGCCTAATCCTATAAACGCTCCCCAAAGTATATTCCAATATCGACTTGTAACATCAAACATTTTATATAAAAGGCTTTCCCATATTTCAAGTCCGACCAATATCGCAAACAAATCAAATATTACATAGCCGCCGCCGAATATGTAAAACCAGCGCCACCAATAATTCCGACCTTTATCCCTTATGAAAATTACGATACCTGCAACGCAAAGAAACGACATTATTCCCATCAAAACAAAATAAAACCAACCCCGATTTTCCATTAATGAGAGCCAATAATCTGAATAACTGCTACGGTCAATTAACGCCCATATTCTATGTAAATGGAGTACACCAAAAAATAAAAATACTATTGGCTCAAACCAAATAATTTTAGACTTTTCTTTCATTTACTTACCACCTGAGAATATAATTTTCTGCGCCTTTGGAGAATAAGGCGAAGATAATCTTTATACATTAACGGCGGGATGATATTGTGTTTTAACATCAAAATTTTTGCTGTATTGAGTTGCAATGGTATCTAAATCAAACATTTCATTCAAATAATAAACCCCCGGTTTATTCATACCTTCATATAATTTGCGCCCTACATAAGCCGCTACTTTTCCGGTTAAAAGAGAATTATTATTGCCGGTAATGCTTCCACTGCATATTATGGGTTGATTATCTTTGGTTCCGACAACATAAACATGAACTGCATAAGCATCAGAAAAGATATGCTTTGTAATCTTTAACGCAAAGTTAAATATGTTCAGGATAATATTGTAAACCTTCCGATACTTTAATAAGTTGAAGACACCGGCTTTTTTTAAGATATGAACAAGAAACGTAATAAACCTTGAATTATAGCAAAAATAGCACGAGACACTACCAAGGCTTAGTGTTTTGGAGAGAATCTGTTGATCCGCCAAATTAAAAGCATATGCTTTTCTTGTTCCCATTGGTAAGGGAAATTCAGCACGAAGTCCATCTACGAAAGGTTTTACAACAGTAACCCTTTTATTTTGTTCGCACTTAAAATCACAGGCAAGATTATCCAATAACCACTTCACTCCATCTGTGCCATGCTTTTCCCCCAATCCCAGCATAAGTGATAGATTGATTTGTTTCTTTGCATCCAATTCCGCACAAATTGTTTTCGCTAATAAGGTAGATAATCCGGGAGCAAGCCCCACGCCAAGAATACAGGTAATATTGTTTTCAACAGCTTTTTCTTTAAGTTGTTCTATTTCACTTGCTACTTGGTTTGACGGTGAAATATCAATATAGTTAATCTCTTTTTGAACACAATATTCTGCAAAACCACTATGTTTTGGACTTAAACACATTATGACAACACGGACAGTGTCAAGTTTATCATCAAAACTACTATTATCATAAATATCAAGTTCCAATGTTCTTAAAGAATGACCTGTTGTTCTTACAAATGAAATAGCTTGCTTTAGGTTTCTTCCAGCTACAATAACTTGTTCAGGATAATGTTTTATCAACTCTGATACAACATTTTTGCCAACTTCACCGTAACCACCAACAACCAAAATATCATTCTTCATAGTTTTCTCTCCTATATAAAAATCAACTCACAAACTTGAGGATAATGTTCATTATATAAATTTACAGCCTTAACCGCTTACTTTTCACAGATTATAATCTTACTGCGCCTTATCGCTTTATTGCGTGTTTGGAGACTATTGCGAAGATATTCTTTAAACTACGCTGTCATAAAAACTTCATGCTTAATGGCTAAATGCTTATTTTGTATTTTACCACGGTCTCTCTTTCCCAAACCATTTTTTATCTATCCAGTATTTCTTATCTAGTACAAACGGAGCGAGGTCATTGCTTTTCTGAAACGAACTCAACATCGAAAACATAACTCTAGTCTTTAT
>Ga0153938_1000378_pt1 | contig 17883 bp, 17 predicted proteins | sample TSNY022MetaG_FD_104740 | JGI IMG/M metagenome (GOLD analysis project Ga0153938, IMG submission 104740) | Attine ant fungus gardens microbial communities from New Jersey, USA - TSNJ022 MetaG | ecosystem: Host-associated > Fungi > Mycelium > Unclassified | place: USA:New Jersey: Brendan T. Byrne... | reverse complement strand
CTAAAGAACAATTGTCCTTTGACGAGATAAGAGAAATTGTCGGTAAGATAGCAAATGACGAAGTTTCCGATGCGCAAATCGGCGCTTTTATTATGGGTTTAACGAATAAAGGAGTGAGCAAAGAGGAATTTTACTCACTTGCAAAATCTATGAGAGATTATGCAATAAGAGTTAAGAGTGACAAATATATTGTTGACAGCTGCGGAACAGGCGCTGATATGTCAAAAAGTATAAATATTTCAACTACAGCCTCAATCGTTGCAAATGCTGCAGGCGCAAATGTAATCAAACAGACAAATTCTTCTATTACTAGCGCTTGCGGGAGCACTGATTTTTTAAGCGCATTAAACATTGATATAAATAGAACTCCTGAAAAAGCGCTTGAATTCTTCAACAAAAACGGCATAACCTTTGTACATTCACCTTACTTTAATGAATTTGCAAAGATAAACAACCCCATTCGGCAGCAATTGGGTATAAAAAGCGTGTTTAATTATTTAGGACCGCTTATTAACGCTTCATTTCCCGATGCCCAGTCATTGGGAGTTTCATCTAATGAAATGCTTGAAAAAACGGCTTATGCTTTGCAAAAACTGGGAACAGACAGAGCCTTAGTCGTTAACGGATTAAATCCTAATTTGGATGAATTAAGCATATGTTCCGAAACAAGAATTTTAGAATTAAAAAACGGCGAGATAGAAGAATATATTATCAAACCTGAGGATTTCGGGTTCAGACGGGCTGAATTATCAGAAATTCACGGCGGAAGCGGAGTTGATAATGCGCTGTTAATTACTGAAATCTTTAGCGGTAAACGAAAAGGCGCAATGAAAGATGTAATTTCAATGAACGCAGGTGCAATGATTTATCTGGCGGGGATTAAGTCTACGCTTTACGAAGGCATTAAATATGCAGAAGAAGTTATTGAAAACAGCCTTGCCGCAAAGAAACTTTCATTATTGCAAAGCAAGGAGGCTGTAAATGTCTAACTTATCTTCTTTATTTGATATGGGCAGAAACCTTTATGCCATGCCGTCTTATAATTCAGATTCAGGCAAGGCGTTAATGCCGCTTAGATATTTTTTTGAACTTACATACAGATGTAATCTCCAATGTCCATATTGCTATGTCGGTGAAGAAAGAAACAAACAAGAGCTTACAACCGATGACTGGTTTAAAATTATAGATCAAATTCCATGGTATTCTTTTGTAACTTTAGTTGGCGGAGAACCGCTTATCAGAAAAGATTTCATCGATATCTTGATGAAAACATCAGAAAAAACTTTGGGCAAACTTAATGTGGTCTCAAACGGGATTTTAATTAACGACGATATAATAGATGCATTCATAAAAAGCAAGATGATGCTTTTATCGGTTTCACTTGACGGTTATGGCGAAAATCATGACAAAAATAGAGCAAAAGAAGGAATATTTGAAAAAATACATTCTAATTTTGAAAAAATGAATTCAAGAAAAAAGCGTCCGATGATTGATATCAAAACGATTGTATTAGAAAATAATTTGGATGATCTGGTTAAATTATACAAATACTGCAATAATATGGACTTTAATTTCTTATCTATATCTTTTTTAAGGAATAATAATTTAAAACAAAATTCTGTTCTTTTTGACAGTTTTGTGCCGGAGTTTAATGCAAATTGTCCTATAGAAAAATATTTTGATATTGAACATTTTAAAGAAATATACAAAGAGCTTGAAAGTTTGAGTAAAAAATCTAAAGTTCAAATACGCTGGTCTCCTAAGTTTGAATATTCCAAAAATCCGCTTTTAAAGATAGAAGAATTTTTTAATACACCTGCTGATAAACCTATTCAGGATATTTATGAGCCATGTAAATATCCATTTTCAAATATGATGATTAATCCTTGCGGAGATGTTTATCCTTGTCTTTCTCAAAAAATAGGTAATGTAAAAGACATGCCGATAAAAGAAGTTTTTAATCTCCCCCATTACAAATGTTTCAGAAAGAATTTGAAAGCGGCAAAGGTTTTCGGTGCATGCCAGATGTGCTGTGAGCTTTGTGTGAAGTAGCTTTTAGGTATATACATCCATGAATTCATGGATATGAAAACGTCTATATTTTTTTGGGGACTTTTATTTTTTTTTAAATGCGTTATACTTATTTATGTAAAGACGGTTAAGGCTCGAGCCCTTGATGGTAAAGCTGTTTGCCGATTCTCAAAGAAGGAGAATTATTATCTTTTAGGGGGGAGAGCTATGGGTTACATCCATTGCTGCGGGGCCTTGCATAAAACAAGGACTTTTAAACTGGTGCCGCAGGAGAAATTTTTGTTGTGCGAACTTGATTATCTGAAAAAATGTCCTGTCTGCGGACATCTGGTAGTTCAACTTACCAGAATTGATAATAAAAAAGGATTATCAATTATACGAAAAGTAAATATAAAAGCAAAACAATTTTTTGAAAAAATCAAAAATCAAATTTTATATGAACACAAGAATATAAATTACTCAAAATACAATTATGGGAAATTTTATCTTAATTATAACGAATTTGGAGTGAAAAAACGCTGTTATGCAAATTTAAGTACTTTGAAAATAGGATTGGCAGAAAACAAGAATTTTTAGATATCACTAATTTAATAATAATTAAAAATCCTTTTAAATTATCTTACTCTTTAATGGGGAAAGAAACTCTTTCCCTTCTTTTTAAGTATTTAAGACCTTGAAAAGGAAATATTATTAAATTTCTATAAATTTTTTCTAGTAAGCTGAAGTTAAATCATTAACCAGCGGACACAAATAAAAGGAATTAAGATGAAATTATCACCAGCAGAACTAAATGTTCTGACTTTGGTTGCATTAGGATATTCAGATAAGGAAATTGGCACAAAAACAAAAATATCCTATGGAACAGTCAGAAGCCATATAGACAAGCTTGTTTTGAAACTAAATGCAAGAAACAGAACTCATGCGGCAATTGTATATATGTCTGAACATCCCGGTTGGTTAAATAATTTTTTATAAAGGGGGCAAATGAAAAGAATAATTATTCATTGGACTGCAGGAGGATATTTCCCAACTGTAGATGAACAACGGTGTTATCATTTTTTAATTGACAAAGACGGTAATATTCACAAAGGTAAATTCCCGCCTGAAGCAAATGAAATTTGTAAGATAAATCAGTATGCTGCTCATACCGGCGGCGGAAATACAGGTTCAATAGGCGTTTCTATGTGTGCGATGGCAGGTTTTAAAAATAGAAATAATGTCGGGAATTTTCCAATAACTACAAAACAATTTGAAGCAGCTATGAAATTATGCGCAGAGTTATCCATAAAATACAAAATTGAGATTACTCCAAATACTGTTATGACGCATTATGAATTCGGCTTAAAAAATCCTAAAACAACCAGTGCGGGAAAAATTGACATAATATATATTCCTTCATATTCATGGGTTGCTGAAGCTGAGGTCGGGAGTTTTATACGTTCAAAAATAAAATGGTACAAACAAAAATTACAAGGGGAATAATTATGGAAGTTGCATATTATAACTTATCAGGCGGAATAAATCAGGCTCTTACAAAAACCGACTTAGGGTCAGACCCTAAAAAAATCTTTTGGTCGGATTCCGAAAATATTGAAATTTATAGAAATCGTGGAATTATTAAACAAAAAGGCAATGTTCTGGTTTTCCAATTAACTGAAAAAGAACCAATTACAGGAATGCATGAAATGTCATATAAAGATCATTCCAGACTTATTATTACTACAGAATCAGGAAAGATTTATATTTATGATAATCAAAAAAGTATTATTAAAAAATTAGAAAAAACACTGACAGGTGTAAAACCTTATTTCACTGATTTTTTAAACGGGACTCTTGTAATTACTGAAAGCGACGGATTATTTTATATAAAAAATAACGATGACTATGATATTGTTGATTGTAAATTAAACGACCATTACGGAGAAGCTGTTACAGGTAGTGTTTTGACTATATATAGGGGCAGAGTATGGGTAGCTAAAGATTCTACTATATATTATTCTGCACTCGGAACTTATAACGACTTCACTACCGAAGAAGACGCAGGTTATATAAGCGATTTTCATACAAATACTGACGAAATTGTTGCCATTAAACCGTATAAAGATTATTTGGCAATATATAAAAAAGATATGGTTTATTTACTGACGGGTATAAGTCCGGATGACTTTTCGATAGTTCCTTTCGCTAATAAAGGTACTGTTTCCTCCGGTTCTATAGTTAATGTAGAAAACAAACAATATTTTATGAGTAACGGTATTTTTGCGCTCGAACAGGTTGGAGAACTTAATCAGATTCAACTTGGTTCGGAAATTTCTCTGAAAATAAAACCTGAATTTTCCAATTTTAATAAACCAAAACTTAATGAAATGATATGCTTACATTATGAAGATCGAAATCAAATGTGGTACTTTATACCATATGCAAATGATGATTATTTTCATACCGTATGGATAAATGATTATGTAAATAAATCTTGGTACAAAAGAATAATACCTCAAAATATAGTTACTGCATGTATGTTTGAAGGAATGGTTTATACGGCAGACAATCAAGGTAGAATTTATAAAGAAGATTTCGGAACTACCTTTTGCGGAGAACCCGTAAAGTTCTTATGGAAATCTCCATTTTTAGCAATAGGGAATGCTCACCACAGAAAAACTATTGATGAATTCTATTTTTTACTTGATGAAGAATATGATAATGATTTTGAATTTACTATATATAAAGATTATGACAGCGGATTTGCTGATGACAAAGAGCATATTTATTCTGTTCACCCCGATCATTTAATATGGGCAGATGATGAAATGATAGAAACATATCCTTGCAAATGGACTACAGAAGATGAAAATGTGCCTGTATGGTCTGTAAATAGAGATACAATGGAAAAAGCGGAAATTTCAGAAGCCAATTATTCTATACAAATATGTATTTCAGGTGATTCCGTCACAAGCTCCTGCGCCATAATCGGTCTTCAATTCAGAGAAATATACAATGATGACTAGAAAACACCACTCATTTAATATATTACATTTTTAAATCAAGAAAGGAAAAACAAAAAATGGCTGAAACATCAAATGCTTACTCCGCATTTATTCCTGAAATATGGAGTCAAAAACTAAACTCTATGCTGGAAAAAGAATGCGTTATGCTTCAATGCGTTAACAGAAACTATGAAGGTGAAATTAAAAATCAAGGTGATAAAGTAAAAATTATAACTCCTGCAGAAGTTTCCATTTCCACATTAGGAACAGGAAATATTGCATATAATGAGTTAGAACCTACTTCTCAGGAATTATTGATTGATCAAAAGAAATTCTTTGCGTTTAAAATAAATGATGTAGCTCAGGTTCAGTCTAATACTGATATTATGGAAGCTCATCTTACAAACGCTAAAAAAGCTATTGAACAAGTTCAGGATTCATATTTACTATCGCAGCATACTAATGTTGAAACTTCTAATACTGTAGGTACGGACGCTGCTCCAATTGTTCTTTCAAAAACAACTGTCTATGAACAATTCGTAAACCTTGCTTTAGCATTGAAAAATTCTGACGCAGTTTCAACCGGCAAGCGTCCTTGGGTAGTTATTAACCCTACAATTGAATCTTATTTATTACAAAGTACAGAATTCATAGGCGCACATAATGTCGCTGATGAAACTTTACGTGAAGGCGCAATCGGCAGAATTGCCGGTATGGATGTATTAGTAAGCACAAACTTATCTGCTGTAGATAGTAAATTCTATGTGCTTGCGGGTACAAATGATGCTATTACATTTGCATCACAATTAGCAAAAATCGAAAGCTTAAGAGATAAAGACAGCTTCTCTGATTTAGTTAGAGGTCTTTATTTATACGGTGCTAAAACAGTTCAGCCAAAAGCTTTGGCTAAACTAATCGTTAAGTCGGCTTAAGATTTTACAAAAAAGATGCAATCCCCAAAATGTGTCCCTGATGCAATTATAGTTGTCAGGGATACATTTTCACAATAAAAATAGAGAGGAATATTTATGTTTATAAATATTAAAAAAACCATAAAAGAATTGGCAAAAACAGCAGTCATTATTGCAGAAGAAACATTAGGCAGCGAAAGCGGCAAACAAAAAAAAGCTATGGCAATTGAGTACATTATTTCAAATATTCCTGTTATATCTCCGTTTAAAACGATAATAGCGAACTTGTTATCAAAATTTATTGATGAAGCGATAGAATTTGCAGTAGAGCATATGAAAACATTTTCAGAAACTGCATAGCCGGCATAAATGAACAAATCTTTGATTTGAAAGACGGCAGCAAATATAAGTAAAAAAGGAGAAAACATGGATACAGAAGAAAACTTACAAAATATAACTGAAAATCCTCAAAAGATTTCATCTGATGCCGAATATGGACAACAGATACAAAATAATGACATTAATACCCCTGATGTTGAAATTCAATCTCAACAGATTAATCAAGTCCCTGCATATAATGGAGATTCGATTAAGAATATGGCGGCAAACGATGTTATGAAAATCCAAAATATGATCAGAATGGGCATTATCAATCCTTCACAAGGACAAAATTTAATGAATCATGTAGTAAAAAAGGCGTATGAAATGGTTACATCACAGAAAGGATTGACGGATAATTCATCAAATACTCAAGCCTGTCTCACTTCTGAAAATCTAAATTTCTTTAATCAGAAAGGAAGAAGTGAGGTTTTGGATTATTTAAAAAATACAAACGCTGTTGTTGATAAAGATGAAATGGCTCATATATCTAAATTAGTAGAAAGGATTGAACAATCTGCTATAAACAGATATTTGAGAAAACAGGAACACGAGAAAACATTAAATGACGAGAATGAATCCGCCAAACAAAAGTTGAGAACAAATGTTCAAAGACCAAGTTCAAGCGAGATAAAAAATATGGTTTTCACTCGTGATCAAATCGGCAAAATGAGTGGTGCAGAATTTGCCAGAAATGAGCGTAGCATTATGGAACAGCTCAAAAAAGGAATGATACGTTAAAGCAGGCAATTATGGTCTTTAAGCATACAGCCTGTAAAAAGGCTGTTTGGCTTATAGACATACAAAGGAGAAAAAATGAACTATCTAGACTTAATTAATAAATGCTTAATTGAATTGAATTACAAACAAGTGTACGCATTTTCTGAATTAACCAAAAACGACCATAAAAAAATAAAAAATATTTTAAATATTTTAAACTCCGAGATTTGCGGATATGATAATTGGCATTTTCTATTGAGAGAAGCTGAAATTTCACTTCCCAAAAATACGACAGAAATTGAAAATACAATAAACGGCAGAATCTCCTCTTTGATAATTGACGGAATAAAATATGATTATTATGAAGATTTTGAAAAATTTTTCATAAATTCCCAACCTTCAAACACATACAGCATATTTAATAATAAAATTTTGCTGCCTGAATTTGATTCTGATAAAGCAGTTAAAATCTTGTATTACACAAAAAACTATGCTCTATCTTCCGATAATACAGAAAAATCTGTAATGGAAGAATCGGTTGATATGTCGCTTATACCTGAACCTTTTGCAGAACCTTTGCTAGTTTATGGCACTTGCATGAGATTAAAAGGGAATCCGCAGCATATAAGATTTAATTACTGGTATGGAATGTATAAAGACGCGCTTGCAAATATGCGTTCAAAAATTTCGGTTAATGCAAACCAAACCCCATCAGTAAAGATGTTTCGACGATAAGCGAACAGAGGGAGGGAAGGAAAGAAGGCAGGATGGCAGGATGGTAGGCTTTTTCCCCTCACCCGTATTTAAGACACCCTCTCCCACCATCAGAGAGAGGGAAAAAGTCAAAGAGATCCTGAATCACAGGTCAATCTGACGTTCAGAATGACATGGAAATTATCCTTTGCGTATGTGGCGTCTTAAGGATGCCTTCGTATCTAACGAAAAGCACATGTGATGCAAACCTTGTTTGCCCAAAAAAAAACAGGAAGTTTTCATTTCCCCCCTGTTAAGATTTACACTAGCCGAAATATAAATAGCATGATTATTATACAATTTTTTTCGCAAAAACACAAATTATTTATAAGAAATGTAACAAGATAACTACACTTGTAGTACGAAAAAATACCTATAATCAAGAAATATAAGAGATATGAATAAATTAACACAACAACAAAAAAAATTTGTAACAGAATATATAAATTCCCTAAACAGTGAACTTTCGGCAAAAAACGCCGGATACAAATCGAAAGACTTAAAAGAAGCTTCAAATACCCTTTTGTCTAATCCTGCCATAATCAAAGAAATAAAATCCCAAATAAAAAATCATATCTCTTCTTTAAGAGTTCATAAAGGATATGTAATACAAAAACTTTTGCAGATAGCTGAATTTTCTCTTGAAGAAGAAGATATTTTAGACAAAGAAGGCGAGCCTACGGGAAAAAAGAAACTTCGTGATACATCGGCAGGATTGAAAGCTTTGGAAAGTTTATGCAAATATTTAGGGTTCAATTCCAATCCCGGTGAGGAAGAATATAAACCGGCGAAGATTATAACAATTTCAAATCTGGATGACAGTAAAATTTAAAATGAAATGGAGAAAAAATGAAAAAAAATAATGATGTAGAAGAAATGCTGTTGAGCAATGCCTCTTTAGAGGATTTGATAAAGATGAAGATAGAAAATGAATTACGCGAAGAACTTGAACGTTCAAAACAAAAACCTGAAAAAAGAACTTATACTGATATTTCAGAAGTTCCGCATGATTTAATTTTTTCTAAATATGCAACTTATAGAGTATTCAACAAAAACACAAAATGTGAAACTTTTATCAACGGGATTCAGGCAGAAGCGCTTATAGGCGTGCAGCATGCAGTGAGAGAGAAAGTTTCTCAGGGGCTTTTGAATGCTTTTGCAACGGAAGACACATATGTAAAATTTGAACGTGTAAATATCGGCTAGATTATGAATAGATTTAAAAACATAATAATTGACCGCTCCGGTAATTTTTTTAAAAATATGGAATACTTATCAAGAGTAATGTTTTTGCATATGAGAAACGAAAAATACATGGATGACGATTATGCTTATAACGGAGAATCATTTTTTGAACATTTTATTGACTTAGTGGAAAGAGTGTGTCCGTTTTTCTGGGTAATTATTGATGGGGATAATGTTTCAGGCTTCGTGTATTTGGATAATGTGATAGGCAATAGTAAATCCTTGCATAGCGCAGAACTGGTAACATGTTTCGATAGGGCATACTGGGGTAAATACACTAAGATATGTGCGAAATTATTCATTGATTACTGTTTTGAAACTTTTGGTTTCATAAAAATAAAAGCTCTCATTTATCCCCAAAATTTCAGAGTGAAAGCTATCTTGAAAGAAAGCGGTTTTGAAAAAGAAGGAGTTTTAAAATCAGAAACCAAAAAAAATGGTATCTTACAAGATATCGAAATTTTTTCGATATTTAACAAAGAAAAGAAAGGTAAAATATGAAAATAGAAAATGAAGATTTAACGCAAGAGCTTACTATTGATGATGAGCTTTTTTTAGTTAACGGCATTACAAAAAAATATGATAAATTTGAAGAACGCAGATCTCAACAACTCTCGGATATTAAACAAATCAGAAGCGCCATTTATGATTCAACTATACCGAGAGTAAACGGCTGGGACAGTAGGATTGAACTTCCCGATATTTATGAACTTTCGCAAACTTTAAAATCACACATCAGCGAAAATTTATTTACTCATCCTGAAGCGATGTTTGATGTTTCCGGTAAAACTCCACAGACGCAGGCTTTTGCAAACCGTCAAAAAGCAATGCTTGTTAATGTTTTGGAGGAAATGAATATCGAAAATGAGATTGAGAAAGTAATTGACGGAATTGTAGAAACAGGTGAAAGTACTCTTTTTGTCGGTTGGGAAACAAAGGTCAAATCAACACGCCGCGCTCAAACTTTTGAAGAACAGCTTATGGATTCTGAAAATAAAGGATTTGTTATAGAAGAAAAAATTGTTTATGACAATGCAAGAGTAAAACATATAAAAGCAGAGGATTTTGTATATGATAAGTTTAATCAAGACAATTGGGACAGCTGCGCAAAAATTTATCGTACATACAGCACTATTGAAGAACTTATAACAGATAAATCAAATAATTTATTGACAGATGAAAAAATTGAAACATTGAGGGGAGTGGTGGAAAGCAAGAAAAGTAAAAACTTTGATGAAAAAGCCGTTGAAGGCAAAAAAGTTGAAATATTGGAATTTTGGGGAGATATTGAATTGGCAGACGGAAATGTTCTTAAAAATCGGCTGCTGGTGATAGCGGGAAGGAAAGAAATTATCCGTTCGGAATCCAATCCGTTTGTTATAAATCCTTTTATTCATGCAAATATTATAGAATCACCGATTACCGGCAGAGGGATTTCACCTTTAAGAGTGGCATTGATTTTAAACAATATTTCTTCTACTATTCTGAACAAACAAATTGACGCATTAGCATTAATGATGAACCCGCCGTATCTTGCGCCGAAGGGGTGTTTTAAAGGTCAGCAGGATGTGCGTCCGGGCAAAATTATTGAATATGATGCGGCGTTAATGCCAAATCAGCCTATACCTTTGTCTTTTGACAAAGCAATGGTCGGCTGGGATTTCTTAAATTATTTCAAATCTACAATAGAGAGTGCAACGGGTATTTTCAAAAACATGTCGGGAAATCTTCAATCTGCCCAGCGCACCGCAACTGAATTGAACTATTCTGTCAGTGGACAAGAAGCACGCTTGACAATGCTTTTAGATTTAATTAACAGAAAAATAATCGTCCCAATGGTTGAAAAAACTGCTGAAATTATTGCTAATTTCAAATTGGGACGCGAAGTTATAAGCATAAACGAACGCGGCAGGACAATGTTTTTGGAAATTGATGATAATATTAGAAATGCCCAATATATTTACCGTTATGGAGATAGAAAAGCAACTTATCAAAGAAAAATGAGATTAAGGGAATTATTTGAAGTTGTTAAATCTTTTGCAGAAGTTCCTGCGGTAGCACAAAAAGTCAATTGGCTTGAATGTTTTAAATTTGCTCTTGAGCAATACGGCATTGAAAACGCTGATAATTTCCTTCTTGATGAAAACCCATTAGAAAATATTATTCAACAAAACATATAAAACTCATCTCTGTGCCGCCTTTATATTCAGACCTCGAATTTCCGATTATCAAAAATCACCTTTTCTCTTGTCTGGCGGCACTTTTTCTTTGTCTATACACTATGGAATACAGATTATGGAATATAAATTATTAAAATCGCAAAAAGAGTTTTTAGAAATACCTCACAATTACAGTTTAGATGTAGCTGTTTATCAGGGAGGATACGGTTCGGGTAAAACTTTTGCAGGCTCGTTGCTCGGGATTTTATTGTGCTTAAAATTCCCGGGCATAAGAGGGCTTGTCGGCGCACAAACATATACCCTTGTGCGCGATACAACACTGCAAACATATTTTGAACACCTTGATAATATAGGATTCGCAGACGGTATTGATTATGAGTGGTCATCTTCTTTGCAAAAATTAACTTTTAAGAACGGTTCTGAAATCCTGTTCAGGCATTTTGATGAGCCAAATAAATTAAAATCATTGAATTTAGGTTTTGTTGAAATAGAGGAGATGTCCGATATCCCTTACGATACTTTTAAAATGCTTTTGGGACGTATGCGTCAGAGGACAAAAAAAAGTTGGGAAAACTTTACTTATCGCATTTTCGGTCATACAAACCCGGAGCTTCACAGAGGCTGGGTTTATAAAACCTTTGTAGAAAATACTGCCGTAAATTACAGACTGATTACAGCCCCGACGACACAGAACATCTATCTTCCTGAAGGATTTTGCGATGAACTGAAAAAATTATATGATGAGCAGTATTACAGAATTTTTGTTTTGGCTCAAAACGCAGAGTATAACAACGGCTTAGTTATTAAGGATTTCACTGATGAAAATGTTAAAGAAATAACTTATCATCCTGATATGGACTTGCATATAAGCTGTGATTTCAACGTTGATCCTATGTGCTGGGTTCTTGCTCATAGGACGGAAGATAAAGTTTTTTATTTTGACGAAATTGTAATGGAAAATACAACAACAGCAAAAGCCTGCGATGAATTCTGTCACAGATATCCTAACCACAAAGGAAGAATTATCGTTAATGGAGATGCTTCCGGTGATAACAGAAGCTGTACATCTGAATATACAAATTATGTAATTATAAAAAAGAAATTATTAAGTTATGGTTATGACGTCGACATTTGTATAAAAGCCTTTAATCCACCGATTAAAAACAGAATTATGGCATTCAATTCAAAAGTCAAGTCAGCGGACGGTGAAATTTGCCTTTATGTTGATAAAAAATGCGAAAAACTTTTGTACAACATATATAATTTAAAATATAGAGAAGGTTCTTCTAAAATAGATATCCCGACTTATTCTCAAATCAAACAGTCAAAAGAATTGAAGTTTTTATCACATCCGATTGACGCCGCATCGTATCTTGTTGATTTTTACTGGCCTATTACATTATAAAAAAGAAAGTGAAAATAATATGGAAAATTTATTGCATTATTCCCCGATAATCATTGCCATTATGGTATTTCTGATTCAGCAAAGAATTGTCGTAACCCCCGAACAGCTTGAGAGAAAGCATAGAGAAATATTAAAAGATATTGAAGAAAAATTTGTTACTATACACAGTTTTAAAGGTTTGAAAGACCAATTCAGCGAAATGAAAGAAAAAATCGACAAGATTTATGACTGCATTATTGCGGTTAAGTAGCCTAAACAGTATGCGGAATTGTGGTATTTCGCAAATATTATATTTGGTTAAGTTTTGTTACATATTGATTATATTTGCTAAAGTTTCACTCAAAATCAGCCGTAAACATGAACAAAAGGACTATTTGTTACTAAGTAAAATCGGAAAGAAAGTGTTACTAAAATGGGAATAGCAGCAGTACAAGCTAAATTTGGTTTAATAACATCGCGCAAAGCTGATTGTGAATTCAGATCCATGAGAATAGCTCAGGATAAGCTTTCTATTACCCGTGATATGGCGAAAGCTTCCGATGAATACCAAAGTGCATTGAATCAAACAAAATTAATTTGGAATTATGACGGCGAAGGTCAGGCTGCTTTCAATTTAAGTTATGATTTAATGATGACTCCTTCTGTATTAAACAATTATGATCCTTACCTTATTACATCAAGAACAGGTCAGGTTGTCTTGAACGGAAAAATGGCGGCAGCGGCTCGCGCTGCAGGTTTAAGTCAGGATGGCGGTAAAACTTCTCTTACAAAAGAAAACAGAGATGCATTCTTAGAAGCGCTTGGAGCTCAGGGACATCTTTCAGCTTCAATGATAAATACAATAACAAGCGACTCAACTTCATACAGCTCTAAAGCCGGTTTAGGCGGGGCAGCGCTTGATAAAACAGCTGCAAATGTGGTATCAATTAATACATTATTGAATTATACCGACAGTATTACAAAGACAGGAAGCAGCGGTTTTGCTAATGCAGATATTACGGCATTAGCAAAGTTATTAACATTTGATACCGGTTATAATGCAAGTACCACAAAACAATACGCCGCAAATCAAACATATATTAATATTAATAATTCATTATCTACTGATGAATCATATACCTTTGCCGATCTTTTAAGCGAAAATGTAACGCTTGTTGCCACAAATGGCAACGATACTAATATTAAATCAGATGCAACGGCATTTATTAACCAGTTATATGAGGCTTTTAGTAAATTATTTGTAAGTGATAACCAAAGCAATGCAACACAGGCATTAGGCTTTGCATTAGCAGAAACATTGAAACTTCTTAATTCTTCAGAATCACCTAGCGGTGACCTTGTTAAAAATTCCAATAAATACAACTGTATAGTTTCGGGAAAAGTCGGCAAAATCGGCGCAGAAGCTATCAGCCTTTCTAATCTGACAAGAGCATTTATGACTTCATATGCTCAAGCAATAGGCGGGTATCAAACGGGTTATTCAATTAAAAACAAAGCATCTGATTCTATATATGTTACAGATGACAGCAATTATTATTATGTTATCAATAACCTTGAAAGTTCAGGAAATGAAAAAGATCTGCTGGTTGCAGATTTCTATAACATGATGTTTAACAATATTTGTATGAACGGATGGACAACTGTCGGCGGCGATGTAAATGATTCGGAATATTTAAGCCATGCCCTGAAAAACGGTCAATTATTTATATCATCATTAAATAATGACGGCTACTTCTATCAAGATGCATATACAAGAAACGGATATGTGGCGGAAGTTACCGATGACGAGGCAATTGCAAGAGCTGAAGCAGAATTTACCAGCAAGAAAGCTAAATTAAATTATAAAGAAGAAATGCTTGAGCTTCAAATGAAAAATATTGATACAGAGCTGTCATCTTTAACAACAGAATACGATACAGTTAAAAATATGCTAAGCAAAAACGTTGAGAAAACATTCTCATTATTCCAGCAGTAAAAATAATTTTAGTAACAAATAATTTATTAATGCCTTCTTGAAATCAAAGAAGGCATTCTTTTTTTGTCATTCTTAAAAACAAAGTTCAGAATGACAGGTAATGTTCGGGACGGCAAGGTGGTACACGCATGTGGCATTTTATGAATATCTTTGCGTTTCAAAGGCGTACGAACGATCCAAACATTATGTTTGGTGAAATATTATTTTTTTCTTAAGAAATTAATTTTTTGCTGTGTCTATGATAATATTTAAATTATAAAGACAGGGAGAGAAAATTTTATGATAAGCTTCTTATTAAAAATGTTGGGAGATCCTAACGAAAAAAAAGTTAAAAGTATAACGGGAATAATTGAACATATCAATGGTTTAGAGCCGCAATTTGCAGAAATGAGCGATGATGAGTTAAGAGCAAAAACTGATGAATTCAAAGAAATTTTATCAAAACGTCCGACGTCAGAGGATTTTAATGTTGACAGAAGATTAGAAAAAGAAGCTTTAGACAAAATTCTTCCGGAAGCATTTGCAACCGTTCGTGAAGCGGGTAAACGCGTATTAAATATGAGACACTTTGATGTTCAGCTTGTCGGCGGATATTTCCTTCATAACGGACATATAGCAGAGATGAGAACAGGTGAAGGTAAAACCCTTGTTGCAACATTACCTGCATATTTGAATGGTCTTACAGGCAAAGGCGTACATATAATCACGGTAAATGACTATCTTGCAAAACGTGATGCAGAGTGGATGGGTAAGATTTATAAGTTTCTAGGTCTCAGTGTCGGGGTTATTCTATCCGGCGGCAGAACTGCAGATGACTTTGAAGCAAAAAAAGCTGCATACAATTGCGATATTACATACGGAACAAATAATGAATTCGGTTTTGATTATTTAAGGGATAATATGGCGGGAAGTCAGGAAATGCTTGTTCAACGTCCATATAATTATGCAATTATTGATGAAGTCGATTCAATATTAATTGACGAGGCGAGAACTCCTCTTATAATAAGCGGACGTCTTGAAAAGTCTGCGGAAACTTATGAAATGATGGCAAAAATTGCGCCGAAACTTAAGAAAAATGAAGACTATGAGATTGATGAAAAAAACAAGAACATAATTTTGACCGAAGATGGTATAGATAGAGCGCAAGAGCTTATCGGGGTAAAAGATTTATTTGATATCTCGACTCAATATGCTCATCACTTGCTGCAAGCTTTAAAAGCAAAAGAATTATTCACAAAAGATACAGATTACGTAATCAAAAATAATGAAGTTATGATTGTTGACGAATTCACAGGACGCTTAATGGAAGGCAGACGCTGGTCAGACGGGCTTCATCAAGCTATCGAAGCAAAAGAAGGCGTAAAAATCCAAGATGAAACACAGACTCTTGCAAGCATAACTTTCCAGAATCTATTCCGTTTATATCCGAAATTATCAGGTATGACAGGTACGGCAATGACGGAAGAAGCAGAGTTCGGGAAAATTTATAACCTTGAAGTTACTAGTATTCCGACCAATAAACCTGATGTAAGAGATAATCATCCGGATGTTATTTACAAAACAGAAAATCAAAAGTATTTATCTGTCGTAGAAGATATTATTGATATGCATAACCAGGGCAGACCGGTTCTTGTCGGTACAATCAGCATAGAAAAATCCGAATATGTGTCTGACTTGTTGAAAAAACGCTGCATTAAACATAATGTATTAAACGCAAAACAACACGAGCGAGAAGCATATATTATCGCACAGGCAGGTCGTGTCGGAGCTGTTACAATAGCTACCAATATGGCTGGACGCGGTACGGACATTCTTCTCGGCGGTAACGCAGAGTATCTTGCTAAAGAAAAACTTGAAGAAATGAAGATTACGCATGATTCTCCAAACTATGAAAAGAAAAAAGACGAAGTTTTAGCTGAATCAAGAAAAATCACGGAAGCAGAACACCAAAAAGTTGTTGAAGCCGGCGGATTACACGTAATCGGCACAGAACGCCACGAATCGAGACGTATTGATAACCAGCTTAGAGGTCGTGCGGCGCGTCAAGGTGATCCGGGCTCTACAAGATTTTTCTTATCATTGGAAGATAATTTAATGAGAATTTTCGGCGGCGACAAAATCACTGCTCTTATGAATATGCTGAATGTTGATGAAGCAATGGCAATTGAGTCACCATTAATTTCTAAACAGATACAATCTGCGCAGAAAAAAGTTGAAACTTATCACTTTGATATAAGAAAAAGCGTTCTTGAATATGACGATGTTATGAACGTTCAGCGTGAAAAGTTCTATGCACAGCGTCGTAAAGTTCTTGCCGGTAAAAACCTGCTTGAAGATATTCACTTTATGATTGAAAAAGAAATAGACAGGCTTATCCGAAGCTTTATTTCTCCTGAACAACATGTTGAAGAATATATTTACGAAGATTTGGAGACTATGATAAAAGAATTGCATTCTATTATCCCTCAATTATCTTTCATTAATGTTACCGATATTCAAAATCTAAGATTTGACGCTATGTATAATAAATTAAGAGATTTTGCGATTAAGGCATACAAAGATCATGAAGAAGAAGTAATAAAATTCTATAACGATGTTGTTGCAAAATACGATCAAAATTTCAAACCGCAGGAACTGTTTGCTGAGGATAATGTAATCCGCAGTCTGGAAAAAGACGTTCTTTTAGGGGTAATTGATAACAAATGGATTGATCACCTGCACAATATTGATATGCTGAGAGAAGGCATCGGACTTCGAGCATACGGACAAAAAGATCCTTTAATCGAATACAAACGCGAAGCTTACGATTTATTCAACAGCATGATGCATGAAATTCAAGGCGATACTGTAAAATATCTGTTCAGAACAAAGTTTGGCGTACAGGTTATGAACGGTCCTAATGAAGAAATGGCGTAAATAATTATAACCCGGTTATTCTACAATAGCACCATGGCTTGCATCTTGTACATTCTTGGCATATTTTGCAAGGTAACCTGATTCGCATTTCAATTGGAACGGCTTTAACTTTTTACGGCGTTCTTCTATTATTTTTTCATCAACTAAAAGTTCTATTAAACGTTTGTTAATATTTATTCTGATTTTATCGCCTTTTTCTATTAATGCGATTTCGCCTCCATTTGCCGCTTCAGGGCAAATATGCCCGACGCAAATTCCGCGGGTGCCGCCGGAAAATCTTCCATCAGTAATTAATGCGCAGGTTGTACCTAAACCTTTTCCGACTTCACTTATAGTCGGAAAAGGTTTAGGTACAACCTGCGCATTAATTACTGATGGAAGATTT
>Ga0153938_1000377_pt1 | contig 17893 bp, 21 predicted proteins | sample TSNY022MetaG_FD_104740 | JGI IMG/M metagenome (GOLD analysis project Ga0153938, IMG submission 104740) | Attine ant fungus gardens microbial communities from New Jersey, USA - TSNJ022 MetaG | ecosystem: Host-associated > Fungi > Mycelium > Unclassified | place: USA:New Jersey: Brendan T. Byrne... | reverse complement strand
GTACTATCTGAATAGTATGCCCTGGAGGCCCCCATTGCATTACACCTTGTAAATTAGCTTAGAGCCTTGTACTGGGTTACTTAAGCTTGGGCCTTGTACTCGACCTTGGGAGTAAGATTTGAGCCACTAATTTTGCAGGCACTGGGCCAAAGATCTGATTATCTTTAATTCAGTGATTTATTACATGGACAGTTACAGCCAATTATCCTATCTAAAACCAGCAATTTGTTACATGGGGTGCGGTGGCAGTCCATGCTGCCAAGGTTCTGATAACTGGGATTACATAAGTAAATGACACTTACTATTTCTAGTTTAGCTTGTGATGACATAATCACACGTGGATCCCTTATCAGAACCTTGGTAGTACTGGGATCTAAAACAAGAATCTGACGTTACCCAGCGTGGTGAACGACGGAGGTGTTTACATGATTATTCTACCTTAGATACTTCCACTACCTGAGACATTGCGACGTCATGAAATGACGATGTAAGCGAAAGATAGAAAAATAAAAAGGAATTACTAATCATTATTATTTTTATGCCCGAACGCGCTCATCCTACTGCAACACTGGGTATTGAACAGAACTTAATCAACTCTATGACGTCGTCTTTCATTTTCTTTCCATCAGTTTATATCCGTAGGCTCTCGCTCAGTCGTCTACCACACCGGGTGACTATCGTGGAATTATGTCATTGTCATGGAGTGACATCGAGTTGTCTTGGAAACACCGTTTGCTGGAGCAAATGCTTCGGATATTTATATACATGGGAATGTAAGTCTTTCTGTCTTTCTGTCTCTTCCCCTGCGCGCAATCCATTTTGCTGCGTCAGTGGCGTCTGATGTGAGCTATAATTCTCTTATACACAAATTTATCTCATCGCTGTATTGTAGATCATTTTATTATAGGTGAATATATAGTCGTCTACCACATCGGGTGACGTCTGAGATCATCTTATTATAGTTCATAAGTCTGGGGACTGTCTATGCACACTGTGTAATAATCTGCTGAATTAAAGATGACCAGAACCTTGGCCCAGTGTCTGAAAAATCAGTGGCTCAAAGCTTATTTACAAGGTCGAGTACAAGGCCCAAGCTTAAGTAACAAGTAACCCAGTGCAAGGCTCTATGAAGTGTAATGCAATGAGGACCCCCAGGGCATGCTATTCAGATAGTACTATGAGTAACTAATATAAAATGTTGTGATCAGTGCTGCACTCGACATTGCAGTTGAAAGTGGCTAAAACCACCATATGGGATAGTAGTACAAGGACACTCTCGACATGTCTCAATATAGTCGCTTGCGCCTCTTACCAAGTCTAAGTACCCTCGGTCATTAACTAGGTGAGTGAGTTAGTGCTTTCACCGCTATGCCATACTCGCTGGCAACATTTATACAAAAACTTCAGGATCTACTAATAGAAGTGTGTTAAGATAAATGGGAATTACATGCACATGACTCTACTCAGATCATCTGATCAATACTTTACTTTTGACTTCTTCGATCCTTCCAATCCAGATGTCCCTTACCCTGTCTTCCAAATGCTCTCCATTTCCATTTTCTGTTATTGCTATTGCCGCCTACACAGGCAAGGCTGCCGTCGTGTTTGACGAGACAGCCTCTGGCATCACACTAGAACTGGATGGGAGTGTATACCACGATGAACACGATATCGTAGAGATTATCGGAAGAGTTGCTCATCTGATTGAGAGTGATTTGCGAGTGAGTTTCTTTTTTATCAAAGCACAGTTCGCCTTTATCTGACGTATCGAATCAGACACCTGCATACTACACTCTCGCAAAAGCAATCAAAACTGCAACACTTCTTCATGAGATTAATACCGCTCTCAACCTCCTCGATAACTATCTTGCATATCATAGCTTCCTTGTCGACCATGAGATTTCTGCATCCGATTGGGCTATATGGGGCGCTATCCGGGGTCAGGAAACCAACTTTGTCTGTTTATATGAATCTTATCATTTTCCCATTTAGGCAATGTTAAGATCATTGGTATTCTCAAGAATAATACATATCAGCACCTTGGACGCTGGATTACTCACTTGGAGTCATTAAATTCGACACAGACCGTTCTCAACGATCTTGTCAATGCTCGTGCTCAAAAGGCACGATCAAATAAGACTGCCGCTACCTTTGCTCTTGGTCTTCAGGATACAACAGAAGGCAAGGTTGTGACGCGTTTTCCCCCCGAGCCAAGTGGTTATCTTCATATCGGTCACACTAAAGCTGCCATTCTGAATCAGTACTTTGCGAAAATGTACAAGGGTAAACTGATTGTTCGATTCGACGATACCAACCCATCAAAAGAGAAGGTATTTGTGTTCAAACTCGACGGGAATATCAACAAATTCTCATCTGCTTATAGACTGAGTTTGAGGAAACCATACTGGAGGATTTGAAACTTCTTGATATCAAGGGTGACATCATATCTCACACATCCAATTATTTCCAAACAATCTACGACTATGCCATTCAACTCATCAAAGATGGCAAGGCCTATGCCGATGACACTGAACAATTGCAGGTCTGTTATATCAATAATACTTGATATACATTCCCTGATAGGATTATAGATGCGCGAAGAGCGTGGAAAGGGTATTCCCTCGAAACATAGAGATGACAGCGTTGAGGATAATCTCAAGCAATTTGAGGATATGACAACGGGCTCCAAAGAGGGCTCACGGTGGTGTCTCCGGGCCAAGATCAGCGTGGACGATAACAACAAGGCCCTCCGCGATCCTGTCATATACAGGGTCAACACGCTACCCCATCACCGTACAGGGTATATTTCTTCCGACTTTGCTGTCCTTAATTGTTTCTGATTTTGAGAGATAGCGATCAGTGGAAGGTGTATCCCACCTACGATTTTGCCTGCCCCATTGTCGATTCAATCGAAGGTGTCACACATGCACTCAGGACCAACGAATATCGAGATCGTAATCCGCAATATCATTGGATGATTGAAGCACTGGGCATCCGCAAGGTTCACATTTGGGATTTCAGTCGGCTAAACTTCATTTATACGTTACTATCTAAGCGCAAGCTTCACTGGTTTGTCAACGAAGGACTAGTGAGTGGGTGGGATGACCCCCGTTTCCCTACTGTTCGAGGTGAGTGTTGAGCCACAGCATCCGATGCACTAATGCAAGGCTGGTATAGGAATTCGCCGACGTGGAATGACTGTGGAGGCTTTGACCCAATTCATGTTATCTCAGGGACCTTCTCAGGCTGTTGTTTCCCTTGAATGGGATTCTATCTGGACATTGAACAAGAAGATTATTGACCCTATTGCCCCTCGATTCTGGGCTATTTGCAAAGAAAATAGGTTAGTTCATTTCCCTTGTTGCTCGTAGAGCCTTTTCCCCTGATATTTCAAAAGTGTATGCGTTACCCTCACCAATGGACCTTCGACTTCCGAAGTACGGATCCTTCCAAAACACAAGAAAAATCCGGAAGTTGGCCAAAAGATGACCGTCTATTCTAGTAAAATTATCATTGAACAAGAGGATGCAGCTTCCTTTGAGGACCAAGAGGAGGTAAAGCGGAGTCGGATCTGCTGAAAAAAGACTAACAGACAAATTTAGATTACTCTCATGGATTGGGGAAACGCTATTGTCCGTCAGAAACAAACCGATTCCGATTCGTCTGGAAAAGTCCTCTCCATCGTCATGGATCTCTACCTTGATGGAGATTTCCGTAAAACCAAAAAGAAGATCACCTGGCTTGCTGAACCTACCGCCGGTCATTCCTTACCTTCAATCACATTGACCGACTTCGATTATCTCATCACGAAGAAGAAACTCGAGGAAGAGGACAATGTAGCTGATTTTGTCACTCCTGTGACCGAGTTCAGGGAATCCGCGTTTGGCGATGCCAATGTTCTTAATCTCCAGAAAGGGGATATAATCCAGTTTGAGAGGAAGGGCTTTTATATTTACGACAACGAAAAGGCCGGAGTCATGGAGTTCTTCAAGATACCCGATGGTCGTGCCGCTGGGATCGCTAGCAAGGCTACACTTGCTTCTTCAGTGGCCACCTCGGCATCTGGTGTGTCCAATTCTCCTCAACTCGTAGAGTCTTCCGTAAGCCAGATGTATAAGATGGCATCGATCTATGGTAACGACGACAATATCCCTGAGGTGGATACGAAGATGTACAAGATGGGGAGCGTATACAGTACATAAGAATGATATGTATCTCTCCGACGTTCTTTCAATCGAAAGCAGGTCCATACTCGGCTGTAATCATACTACTCTCCTCGACGAGGTCCACGGCGAATTTCACAACATTTTGATAGTCATACTATGACCTTTCCTTGCAGATACAAACTCGGGCTCGAATTCCTTAATTGGCGTCTACGACCCCATTTACTTTCGGTGCGGATCTGTTCACTATGCGCATAAAGTGTACTAAAACATAAATTTGACATTTGTATCTTTTGACGTGAGAGACACTGGTTCGAGATGAGGTTTTGGGCTTGTGTAGAGGGCCAGTGAACATGGACAATGTGTAAGTGGTTCACAGCCTGATTCTCTCGTATGGCGGCTTGTTTGAGGGGTTCGTCGTTGTCTTTTGAGAGGACGAAATCACCCGAGCGTCTATTGATGTGAAAATATCAGATTTGCAAGGTTGTCCATCTTGGTAGGTCCCAGACTGAAATCGGTATTAAATGATTGGGGTAATGTATCTATACTTGACCTGAGTCTAAAAATTCCAATCCATTCATTGCGGGTGCCATATTCATTTGCAATTTTAAGGGGACCGGGAAACAAACAAGAACGACGGCTATATCAACTTTGTGATAATATAATCTTATCCAACACTTCCCAGGTTTCTACAGGTCCTACACATTTGGTGATCCATATCTCAGTCATCATCGAACCTTTTAACCAACCCGATTTCAAATCCGGCGTACGCAATCCGACGCTACCACCATCATCATAAGAAATTAATTCCCTCCTTCTCAACTCATCAAAATATCTCTCTCTTTCTCTACCCCTCTCTTGATCCTCATCTGTAATATACACCAGTGACATGTGCGGATAGCAAGGTGTAGTCGAGCGCACACCCAACGCTTCATGTACAGCCCGTCTCAATTCCTTCAACGTCTCATCTAAAACAACGGCGATATACACCGACCGAAAATAATGATCACCCACGTGCACCGATCCAAACTCGACGGGAAATGCAGGTTGGTGAGGTGGGACGACACTGGTTCGGATCGTCGACAGAGGGATAGGTGTTTCCAAGTGAATGGAAGCTAATGTGATGTGAGGTTCAAAGAGGGGATAGCTCGTCGGAGAGGGGTCAAGGAGTTTGTTGTGATCGTCGTCCTTGTTGTTGTTGTTGTTGTTGTTGTTGTTGTTGGGGCGGATGGACATGATTTGTTTCAATTCATCAGCCGTATTACGAGACGGCATAATCCACAAGTTGAATCGAGCTAAATTGGATGGGGGGAAAAAAAAAGAAGAAGAAAAACGCATCGGTTCGTTATCTGGGTAGTTTGTTTTCTCTTTCGGATAGTTCATCCTTACTCAATATAGGATCCATGGGTGGTTTTTAAGCAGGGGTGAGAATATGAATTGAACCGTTCATCCATCAACAATGATGGCTGATATCCCCGCCAGTCAGTCAGTTAATCAGAGAATGAGAAAAATAAACACGAGCACAACTACTTGTTTCATTCATGCATGCATTCACAAAAGAGACTTTGATCAAGATTCGAATTTAAAGTACACAAAGATGAGAGAGAAAGTGAGAGAGAAAGAAAACAATGGCCCTCCATTCAACAACATCAACGTCTCATTTAGCCTCTCCCAGGCTGACCCGCATTCAAATCGACCCAACTACCACTGCTAACCCCACTATCACCAGAAACGCTCTCAACATCCGCTTCAGAGGAACCATCGTCATGCTCAGATGCCGTGCTCGTCTTTGAACGACTGATAACTACACTAGGTACCGTCACAGGCGTGGAAAGTGGTGGTGGTTCTCTGAGGGGTTGTTGGGTCTTGAACAGTCGGTTTCTGAGTGAATGAGGGATATCGATGACGAGATCCAACACAGCCCAGGGTAAGTACGAAGCAAATCTGCTGGTTTGAGCTATAAAAAAAAAAGGACAAATCCATCAGGTCCTTGAGAGCGGAAAAGAAAAAGAAAAACCAACCACCAGTACCAACAGAAAACCTTTCTCCTCTCACCCAATTCCTAATCCTACCCAATCCCAGGCCCAGTTCACAACCTCTATACACCCCTCTCCCACAATCAACAACATCTACAACATTGTCCACAAACACGGACACGTCCGTTGGTTTCCTGGGTTCACCGGTACCTTTGACCGAGGTAACCAACATTTCCCAAACTTGACGAACCGGTGATAATCCCCTCAAAGTACGTGTAAACGCCGTTCCATAACACAGTTGCCCCGATGCCGTCCAACCTCTCATTGCCTTTCGAATCATCTCCCCCTCTTCCTCCCTCTCTTTGACTGGACTCGCGCCCACATCAAAAAGGCCGACATCGACAACGACGACCTTGATGTTCCAGATCACTGGCGTTCCTTTAGCAGCGACCTCAAGCTCCCTCCTCAATACTTCAACGCCTCTTTCCGTGGCTGCAGCGCTCATCGACCCCACACTTGCAAACGGCAACCCTACACGGACATCCAGAGCTGGTAAACACACGATCACTGTCTTGTCCAACTTGTGATCTTGCGTAAATGCCGGGCCAGTGCGCAAGACTGGCAACAAAGCCTGGATCACTTGGAGCGGTGTGATATGTGTCGCTGTAAGATACGGCAAGTACGTTTCAGGGACAGAGACTTGTTCAAGCGGAGCGAGCGTTTGAGTGGGTGTACCACGACTTGGGGTGGTGGGAAGGGTGAGGAGAGAGATGATGGAATGGACGTAGGGATGGGAAACAAGCGTCGCGAACGGATCGCCTGCAGAGTTGATTGGGAATTTGCGAGAAAGCGTGGCATTCAGAGACCTCAGAAAAACTGGAACCATGAGTGGCTTTAAGCGTAAACTGTATGTCAGAAAGATCAAAAACAATGCATCTCCCATACCTCGTAAGGATCCAAAACCAAAACCTTGACATATCCTTGCGTCTGGCGTTCCAGCGATTCAACAGCCTCGGGCGTAGCAACAGTGGCAATAACAATGTACCCCCTTTTCTCCAAATCTAAAACAAGAGGCTGTCCCAAAGGCGAGTCAGCACCCAGAACGACTACGCATAATCGATGAGCATGGATGCGAAGAAAAACAAGTCGTATTGTGCCTCACCCACGACCTGTCTACGGGTAGATGACTTGGGCTGTTGGCGACGCAAGCGATACAGTTCTTTTCGCCTTGCTTGCGTGACAATATAGCCTGCCAGCCCAGCGAGAGACATGAAAATTCCCAAGGTCTTCCATGGGTGCTTGCCAACCCAATTGGAGGACTTTTCCAGCCACCGAGAAGCCGGGGACGCAGGAGGGGGTGGTGGTGGAGGGGGGATTTGAAAGTCGCCGAGGCTGGGTATGTGGACCTCTGGAAAAGCCGGAAGGCCGGGGCCATAGCGAGAGATGTCGATCCAGAGACGGTCAGTGACGTCGTGGAAGCTGGGTAAACCGACAGCCGAGAAAGACGAGAAAAGTTGTGCCTCGAGCGAGGCAAAGAGCTCTTCAATCTTGTCCAGCGTCTCCATCACAGTCAGTGGTCACAATCCACCTTCACACCCATCTACTCCACTAGTGTTCACCTGACTCGGCAAAAAATCGTATCTATTCAAACGCGGGAATCTACTGCATTATGGAATAAAAAGAACGTCCCCCGTTCAGCCAGATAACTAATTGCCCATCTCTTTTGCGAGTTGCTCCGCCTTGGCCTTGACATCATCAATCGTCCCAGACTAGAAGGGGGTGAGAACAACATGGACGGGGAAACTGTAAAATGCCTACCATGTAGAAAGCAGACTCTGGGATGGAATCATGGGCACCAGAAAGGATTTCCTTGAAAGAGCGGACGGTGTCCTTGAGAGAGACGAGCTTGCCTTCATAACCAGTGAAGACCTGGGCAACCTGGAAGGGTTGTGACATGAAACGCTGGATCTTACGAGCACGTTCGACCTGGAATGGAGGCGGTGAGATAAAGTATGCAGAATTTGGAGAGAACGCACAGTGAGCTTGTCCTCTTCGGATAATTCATCCATACCAAGAATAGCAATGATATCCTGAAGGGACTTGTAATCCTGGAGGATTTTTTGGACGGCAGTGGCGACCTCATAATGCTCCTTGCCGACCTAGGATGAGAGGATGAGCAAAGGCCGAGTGAGGAGAAGAATTCAGACTTGCAATACGAGGGTCGAGCATACGAGACTTGGAGTCAAGGGGGTCAACAGCAGGGTAGATACCGAGCTCAGCAATACCACGAGACAAGACGGTGGTGGCGTCCAAGTGGGCAAAGGTGGTGGCAGGAGCTGGGTCAGTCAAATCATCGGCTGGGACATAGACGGCCTGGACGGAGGTGATGGAACCCTTTTTGGTGGTGGTGATACGTTCTTGCATGCCACCCATATCAGTAGAGAGGGTAGGTTGGTAACCGACAGCCGAGGGTATACGACCGAGGAGGGCAGAGACCTCTGAACCAGCCTGAGTGAAGCGGAAAATATTGTCGATGAAGAGCAAGACATCCTGGCCTTCTTCGTCACGGAAATACTCTGCGATGGTGAGGCCTGTGAGGGCGACACGAGCACGGGCACCGGGAGGCTCGTTCATCTGACCAAAGACAAGGGCGACCTTGGATTCGCCGTCGAGGTTGATGACTCCGGTCTCGATCATTTCATGGTAGAGATCGTTACCCTCGCGAGTACGCTCGCCAACACCTAGGAAGAGGAATGAAGGAAAGAACGGAGAGACTGGATAGAGGAACGTACCGCAGAAGATGGAGAAACCACCGTGGGCCTTTGCGACATTGTTGATGAGTTCCTGGATCAAAACGGTCTTGCCGACGCCGGCACCACCAAAGAGACCGATTTTACCGCCACGAGCATAGGGTGCAAGGAGGTCGACAACCTTGATACCAGTTTCGAGGACCTCTGCGGTAGTGGACTGGTCGACAAAAGCGGGAGGGTCTGCATGGATGGGAGAGAGTTTGACACCGTTGATGGGACCTCGCTCGTCGATGGGTTCACCGATGACGTTCATGATACGACCCAAGGTGGGCTTTCCGACTGGGATCTGGATGGGAGCGCCAGTGTCGACGACCTTTGTGCCGCGGACGAGACCCTCTGTACCGTCCATAGCGATGGTGCGGACGGAGTTTTCACCGAGGTGGGAGGCTACCTCGAGAACGAGACGACCGCCGTGAAAATCCTGGACCTCAAGGGCATTGAGAATTGGGGGGAGGGTGTTTGAGTCAAACTGGACGTCGACGACGGCGCCGATGACTGTTTTCACGTGGCCGACGGCGCTGTTTGATACTGTTGCATAGGAGCGAGAAGAGGCTGTGGGGTATAGGAGAGATGAGGGGTGCAAGAACGAAAAAAACCAGAGACTGACTGGGGGAAGAGAAGGGCGGAAAGGACCGGGATGAGGACTTGGGGAGTGCTGGAGGAAGTCGGGTTCGGGTTGGGGCGAGGGCGAGGGTAGACTGTGAGCGGGAAAAGACACGCTTTGGCAGACGGGCAAAGGCGCGGCGAGAGAGGAGCATATGGAGGGGAGAGAGAAAGAGAAGGAAAAAGCGTTGAGGAGAGTGAAATTGAAGAAATTCCCACGAAAATATTCCCACGGGACGCATCACCTGCAGCCATGTCGCTGCTATCGGAGAGACAGCGGGAGGACCTGTATGTGGTCTTGAAAATTTATTGAGCATCGGCTGTGGTAACGACAGAGCACAGACACAGGGCAATACTCGACTATCTCTTCGCCAACAACTTCACTGACTCCTTCTACTCCTTCAAGGCCGACACCGGCATCGACTACTCTCCAGACCCTGCCTCCCAGTCCAGAGCCATCCTCGAGAAAAAATGGACCACTGTCATCCGTCTCCAGAAAAAGGCATCCTTTCTTTCTTTCTTTTCTTTTTTGATTCCTTCTTGAAAATCAACACCCAGATCCTCGACCTCGAGTCTCGCAATGCTGCTCTCCAGGACGACCTCTCAACCGCACCCGCAAAGCGTGCAGCGAACGCAGACTGGCTCCCCCGCAATCCTCCAGCTCACACCCTCACCAGCCATCGTGCACCTATCACCCAGCTTGCTTTCCACCCTCTGTATTCCGTAATCGCCTCCGCCAGTGAAGACGCCACCGTCAAGATCTGGGACTGGGAGACCGGCGACTTCGAACGCACCCTCAAGGGCCACACAAAGTCTGTCAACGATCTCAATTTCGACCACAAAGGCCATCTCCTCGGTAATAATCTCTCCTCTCCACCCTCCCATTTTTTGTTCACTGGCATCCTCAGTCACTTGCTCCTCCGACCTTTTCATCAAGATATGGGACTCCCAGTCCGAATACAAGAACACAAAGACATTTCCAGGCCACGAACATTCCGTCTCCTCCGTACGCTTCATGCCAGGCGATCAGTACATCATCAGTGCCAGTAGGGACAAGTCCATCAGAGTATTCGACGTTCAATCAACGTGCGCACTCCTCGTCTGCTTTCCTCCTCCATACCCACCAGTATCCTTTCCAGCCACCAAGTTCGCACCATACTCGGCCACTCAGAATGGGTCCGATGCGTCACCCCTTCTTCCGATGGCAAACTCATTGCTAGCTGCTCCAAAGACCAAGTCTGCTTTTTTCCTCCTCCCCGTCTCTCCCCCTCATCTTCCTATCCCCCATAGACCATCAGAATCTGGGACCCTCTCACGGGTGAACAGAAAGCTGAATTCAGAGGCCACGACAACGACATCGAGGTCGTCGCTTTTGCTCCTCTCTCCACATACGCCCCAATCAGCCAACTGACAGGCATCCCAGTATGTAATCACACATCCTCTCCCTCTCCTAGCACTCAACCAATAAGAACACCGAACGCGCCAAACGCCACGGTCTCTACGTTGCCTCTGGTTCTCGTGACAAGACAATTAAGCTATGGGACACCCAGACCGGTCAATTGCTCAGGACTTTGGTACCTCCATTTCCTTCCATCAATCTCCCATCTCACTCTCCCCCCATCTCTAGTCCGGTCATGATAATTGGGTGAGAGCCCTCGCTTTCCATCCCTCTGGAAAATATCTTCTCTCTTCTGCCGACGACAAGACCATCCGCATATGGGAACTTTCAACCGGTCGCTGCATAAGGACAGTCGAAGCCCACACTCACTTTGTCTCTACTCTCGTGTGGGGCAGACAAACTGTTTCAACCACAGGTGGTGATACCAAACAAAATGGTTTGGATTCATCTGCGGAACCTGAGAAACTCGTCAATGTCCTCGCTTCAGGGAGTGTAGATCAGACAATCAAGATTTGGCTTCCGTAATGTCTTTTTTTTCGTGTCTCCCGGATGTAACTATTATGAGACCTTTTTTTTACCCTCTCCCCTTTCTTCGTTCATTACTTTCACGATCCTTTTTACCCGAAAAAATAATAATAATAACGGCTGTCAGACGATTCCATCATTTGTACACAAGGATATAATTATTCCTGGGAAAGTATTCTATTTGGAGTTGGAAAAAAATAATATATTATCATAAGATACGAGCAAAGCAAGCGTTTGGATCTTCTACCCGAGTCAGCCGACTTTCTAAACACGGGTATGCGAGAAATCTGAGGTAGTGTCCCCATCATTTTCCTGAGGGGTGTAGTCGTCATCAGGCATGAGTCTAGCCACAGAAGTAGAAGAGGACGAAGAAGAAGAAGGATCGTGTACAGGATAGAAAGGCGACGTCAAGCTCAGGGTCGTTGGATTCCTTCCATCAGAAGATGATGGATATTCTATTGTTGTTGAGTAATGATGATGATCATTTGCGCGATAGTCGTAACTGGAAATGAAAACGTCAGCATATAAGAATAATTCAAGAAGCGTATATAAATAATATATAGATAAATATATTTTTATACTGACTCTGTGTTGTCGTTATTGTAGCGTTGCCGCTGCTGTTGCGTCTGGAACAAATAATTCTGGTTTGAAATCGAGGGGAACCCAGCCCCAATTCCAAAAGCACGGTTCCTGCTTTCCTCTCCTTCTTTCGTCATTAATGATGATGATGATGACGACGATCGCATAACCAAATCCTCATTACCAGCGTCATTATCGTTGTTATTATCATACGACGACGGCATCATCATCATCATCATCGAATCCGGCTCTCTGGCCATAGTCGAGATAGAAGGTAGTGGCATAGACCTATAACCCTCCATCGTCATATTCATATTCATATTCATATTCATGCTCATGTTCATGTTGGAAGAAATGGGAGAAACGTCTTCATTGCTAGTCTGACGCATATTTTCCCAATAAGGAATATATAACGCCTGAGTTGGAATCCGAGGTTGGGTCTGAATGGTCGGTGTTGTCGGTGTTGTCGGCGTCGTCGGTGTTGTCGTCATGGGTTCGGGATACGAATACGATGACGATGCTTCAAATTCTCCTTCGACACCGAGAGGATAATGATGATGAGGAGGAGGGGGAGGGGGAGGGGGAGGAGCATGAGAAGGATAATAACCATAATAGTAATCATGATGATAAGACGAACGAGTCAAATCATAATTTGAGATAGGGGGGTAATCATCCCGGCCACTCATAGAATATTCCAAAGGTGATTGCAATGGCGGCTGGCGCTGTTGCTGTTGCTGGTGCTGGTGTAATTGTTGGCTCCGCTGCTGTTGCTGTTGCTGACCCTCGCGTGATACAGGGTATCCGGGACGATCAACGTCTTGAATGGATGGCGATGACGATGACGACGACGACGACAAATCCCTGGTAGGAAGGGTAGTCATCGAAGGCGCTATTCGCACCCGAGCTGGTCCACGTGCGCGAGTCTCTCGATAAGAGTATTCGCATATGAGACCTCTATCAAGACATCGCTTACAAACGGGCTTGTCACCAGAACACTAAAAAAAAGATTTTTTAATAAAAAAAGGCACATACACACCCACACACACCCACACAGATATATTTGTGTGTGAATGAGAGGGGGGAAGAATTGACGAACCTTGGTTTTGCGTTCACGACATTTATCACAAGCCTGTGCAGTCCTCTGACGTCCCGAAGCCACAGAATGAAAATACCCAACAGACCCTTGTTCAGGTGGCGATGAAGAAGAAGGTTTCATGGTGAACACCTCGAACAAACGACTTGACAAACTGAAAGATGGAGAACAAGAAGAAAGAGAGGGTGGGGAACAATGTTCAAGGCGAACCTGATCCAACGCACATAACATTTTTTAAAAATTTCTTTCCGCGGCTAACGTCGGGGTTTACAAATAGACCGGCGAGTGGGTGTGGAGGGGTGGGGGGAAGGGAGAGGGCCGGTGTACTTTTTTTCCAATTAGCAATCAGCTATATTTGAGGGCGAGACCATAATTGCCTAAATTCTCTGCCACCCCATTGAAGAAAAAAAAACTATTACCCTCAAAATGTAACAGATCGATCGGTTCCAGGCGACGGAGCAGCCTTCTCCCCTACCTTTTTTCGGACTTTCCTCTCCGCGGCGTCCCCGCCACAATAGTTGACTACTATATTCTCATTTCTGCTCTAGAACACATCAACTGTAACGAAATCAGCGCATACAATGACCAGCCACATATTATATGAAAAAAGCCGAGCCCTCACTCGCTAACAATGTCTTCTGACAGGCCATCTTGATGGTCTGTCATCTCAGTCTCAGAGCTAATGTCCACTCATGCTTTAAACTGTTCATTGAATTCTCTTCCAATCAGCATTCGTCGAATTTCCTGAGTCCCGGCTCCGACGGTATACAAGCGAGAATCCCGGAGGATACGACCCATTGGATAATCTGGCATGTCATGTCAGTCGAGCCTTGGTCGAGTTAGAAATTAGACTCACCGTTGATATACCCGTTGCCTCCAAGGCATTGCATGCCTTCAAGAGCAACCTCGACCGCTCTCTCGGTCGAGTAAAGGATCGCTCCAGCACAGTCCTAGAAAGTAAAGCACCACCATTGTCCATTCTAGTCAATGGCCCCAAAACAGGAAAGAAATTTTTTTTCCATTACTCACTCGGCGACTGACTCTACCTCGATCACACGCCCGAGCCACAGAATAAACATAGGACCGGCTTGCATTAATCTTGGTGTACATATCGGCGATCTTGGCTACGGCGGAGTTTGGTGTCAGGTGGAGAAAGACGATTCAAGATCCTACCTTGCATCAATTGGAACGTCCCAACTGGCCGGCCAAATTGTTTCCTATCATGGACATATTCCACGGCATAGTCAAACGCCGCTTGCATCAATCTGACCACTGATTAGTCGCCGAGTCCAAACCCGGAAAAAAAGCAATTAAGGTACCCCAAAGGACCACCACTTAGAACTATCCGTTCAAGATCCAAACCCGACATCAGAACAGCGGCGCCTTGATTGACCTGACCGAGGACATGTTCTTTTGCAGATTAGACTATAGATCGAGTCGTTAAGCAAGAGGAAACTCACCTTCGGGGACTAAACAATTCTCGAAAACAAGCTCACAGGTGTCACTCCCTCTCATACCAAATTTGTCAAGCTTCTGGCTAGTAGAGAAGCCCTCGAAGCCGCTTTCAATGAGAAATGCTGTTATTCCCTTTGACCCCTTTTCAGCTGCTGTCTTTGCATATACAACGAGCGTCGAGGCAATGGGCCCGTTGGTAATCCTAAACTGCTTCAGGATGGCTTTGAGAATAAAATCAAGTAGACTAAGTACTAACCAAAACTTGTTTCCATTGAGCTTCCATCCGCCTTGAACCTTTTCCGCCTTTAAACGCATGCTGACCACGTCACTTCCACTTCCTGTTTCACTCATAGCCAAGCTTCCAACTTTGGTACCGTTGACCAAATCTTTCAAATACTTCTCCTTTTGTGCTTCTGTACCGTGTCGATGGATCTGGTTCACGCAGAGGTTAGAATGAGCTCCGTATGACAATGCCACTGAGCCTGAAGCTTGGGAAAGTGCTTCCATTGCAAGGGTATGTTGTAGATATCCAAGATTCAGACCACCGTACTTTTGGTCAACAGTGATACCGAGGAGGCCCATGGAGCCCAGCTTCTCCCATAGATCCTGGAGCCCAGTGTCACTTTTGTAAGAGTGTGAGGCCGAGCATACTGCAGCTCACGAGAGGGGATGTATTCGTTTTATCAATCTCAGCTGCTCTCGGTGCGACTTCTCTCTGCGCGAAATCGACCACAGCATTACGGAACTGGTTTACTAAAAGGTCATTATCCAGATGCGGACTGACGTTGAGCCGCACGCACTTCAAGTTCTTCATCGGTCAGGCCGGAGATGTCTGCATTGTACAACGAAATGGAGCGTTTATGCAGGAATGCAGGTCGCAGCAAGCACCTCGTATTCAGCTGACGCAGGGACACGTTTGAAACGAAACGAAAGTAGACCATTAGCAGGAGTATGCTCACAGGGTCAGATATTCTATAAGTGTCAGTGATCTGTCTTCGCGAACACCATGTCCGCTCATAACCGGTCCTTTCCACGTGATGACATACAACGAACTACCGGGTATCGACACAGATTTTTCGAATTACAGGATTGTAGCCCAATACTATTTCCCGATCTAATTGCTCCCATTTCCTAAGCCTGGTCAAACTCTTGGGGTCTAGGTCGATCACGGCGATCGGTTGCACCCTAGGCATAAATTGATCGTCTGGATCAAGCCTCACAATGATCGAGCAGTCTTTGAAAGTAGCTGAAAGCAAATAAGCCAAAATGTAGTATCGCATGTTCTCAATTTTTGGTTGATTGTGGTCCATTTCCGCTGCTTGAGGAGATTGGAAGATGTCAAGAAACTCCGTCCAATCTGATATGTCAGGGTCTTGTACTGGATGATGCGCAGAGGGAGCGCCGAGTGGTGTCGGCACAGATTCTTCATGAGCTGACTGGTGATCAAGTTCAGTCTCCCTCCAAAGTTTCGATAGACCCTCGATATCTAGAGTGTCCAAGTTTCGTTGCAATTTGGAAATGGTCATCAAGATCGATGTATTCAAAAGTGCATCGGACAACGCATCCTTGAATGTCTGCTCTATACGATCAGGTTTGGATGCTCTGATAACCCCGTCACCCAGTAGACACTCGATCTATAAACCGTCAAGACGCCCCGACAAGCTATTTGTGAATGAACACTACTAACTTGGTTTGGCCTGACGGTTTCACCACGGGTGAACACCTTAAGATTGTTCATGTTGCCATCACTATGCACCCATGCCTTCCATAGACAGTCAACAGCCTTGCGGATACGATCGGCATTTCCAGAGAACAAGTCGAGCGGACAGTAGTCGTTAACGTAGCCCTGGATTTTTTGACTTTTTATGTAGTTATGCATGCAAAAACGACAGGTCTGCATCTTGTTCGTCTTTGTCTTCTCCGATAGGTGAATTGGAGACGGTAGAAATCCCCATTTCGGCTAGAGGGATTAGAGAGATAAGAGCACGGAAGCACACATAAATCTAACCTTGATCTCCACCGCAATCCAGTCACCTCCTACGAGGTCTGTTGCCAAGACCGCTCTCTTTCGCGAAAGGTCAATATGGTCTTTCGCTTGCCTTGCCTCCGGTCGCCGGTTCTCATGTAGTTCTCCCAACCTTTCTAGCCACTCCCTCTCTAGACGTACAGACCGCAGCTTTGGGAGGTTTTCCTGGGGCAAGAGTCTCTCGATGCACTTGGTTTGGAACTCGATAATCGGATCATCTTCGTCAAGTGCTGAGGGCATTTCACCGGTAGCCTTCCGGAGTCGTAGCACCATGCCATCGTAGGAGACATTGGAAGGGCCGGTGTAGGAGAAGACAATTGTAGCACCGCCCTCAGAAACGTATTTCCAATGGCTTGCGAGAGTCCAACTAATTTGATCCATCTGTTCGTAGATGTTCGTGGTTCGGTGTCCATATTCGGATGGGAATGTAATTTATTTTCGCTACGTATTCCTGAGCTGGGAGCCAGACATTTGAACGGTACGATACAAGTCGATGGCATAGTGCAACTCAGATCCAATTCTCATAAAACCGAGGGCGATCATCTCAGTAATACATTGCTTGTGATCGACTGTCCAGAATGGGTTCCAAGTCAGTCTACAAAATTGGATAGTGGTACGGTGCGGAGTATTGCGTCTAGTATCACCTCTTATCGGCAAAAAACAAGTGTCTTGGTTATCATCTCCCAATAGTTTGATCACTATCATCGTACTCGTACTCGCCTGGAGCGGTCTGTTCGTTGATAACACCCCATACGGAGGCTTTGAACTAAGGAGGAGATTGAATGTCAAGAGGCATTGGTTTATGACATGACTTGCCAGAGTGAGCACCAAGCCCATCTTCTTCTCCAGCACTCGCAGGCGTGCTAACATTCTTTTGTCCGGCTCCTCCTGAAGCATGCGCGTTTTCTGTGTCATCTACGCATTTACATTTCATCAGAATTCATCAGAATTCTATCAAGTTCCAGGAATGAACCCTACAAGTTTGACATGATGCGCAAGCTTCGCGTACTCCCAGAGAACCTCCGCTTCCAGCGATGTCAAGTTTGGGTGTAATTCATATGGATTCTCCGTAAGGATATCGTGTGCCCCCGATGGGCTTGTCATGGTTTGAAAAAAGCTTTTGAACACATCACTCATGCCATCAAGTACTACAATTGCAGTACACTTCCAGATACACTTGTCCTGTCTTTTTGTCTTCATTCTCCCCTGACCCAGCTGCTGGTCGTGAGTTATGCTTCAAGCAGAACTCGATTTCGGTACCCAT
>Ga0153938_1000375_pt1 | contig 17922 bp, 22 predicted proteins | sample TSNY022MetaG_FD_104740 | JGI IMG/M metagenome (GOLD analysis project Ga0153938, IMG submission 104740) | Attine ant fungus gardens microbial communities from New Jersey, USA - TSNJ022 MetaG | ecosystem: Host-associated > Fungi > Mycelium > Unclassified | place: USA:New Jersey: Brendan T. Byrne... | reverse complement strand
TAACTCAGTGAATACTGATTGCTTTGAGATGTTTTTGGTACTACTCAAAAGGTCTTCTTAAGGGCTTTTGGTGGCCATTTAGATTGTTGAAATTGGTCAAGTATTCCTAGAGCTATGGTCCAAATAAAGTTTGTGACAAATTCAATGGAGAACTCTATTGAGTTCTTTCTGAACATCCACCTAGGGTAAACCTTGAGTCCTCATGACTTGGCATTAACATGGAACATGCTTTAGCATAAAATCAAATATTGGTAGGTACAGTACCCATCTTGCTTGTCTCCTATTCAATTTCTGTGCCTTCATGAAATATTCAAGATTCTTATGAAGTGTACCTCACACTCTTCTTACAAAAACTCTACTGTGCCCTCTCCTCTCATGAAACCTCTTGGCAGCAAGCTGTGCCTTTTTATGGCTATCTGTTTTCTGGTCAAATACCCACTTGAGTATACACCTTTTGTTTTGTATTTAGACACTTTGTAAACATTGTTTTATCAAAGAGAGCAGCCATTGCAGTAAATTCTATGTTATGTACTTTATTTCTTTACTCTCTTCTCATTACATCACCTTTGAACACACTACAATCCTCCCCTTCCACTGGCTAACTTCACCCACACCATACTCCTTTCTTGTGTAGATATGCCCCAGACATTGGGCTCTCCATAGCCCTCTGTGTCTTAGTACTAGCTGTGGAATAGAAATGCTGTATCCAAAAAAAAGGTGCGACATGTGACAGAGACAGATGATGCCATACCTGTAACTCACTTGACAGAATATTTCCCAGACCGACTTGGCAGTTAAATGTCTGCCGGGTTAGGCTTCAATTCTTTGGGTGAGGCTTTGGAGTGAGTTGATCAGGAGACTAATTACGGTCACCCTGTCACGGAACTTATTCGCCTTACCCGCCACATGCCAGATATGCATGTGTTCTTAACTGGTCCCTTAGCCACTTCTCACATCTTTTTCAGCTTCAATGCCGATTCCTCGCAAACAGCCTCGGGCAAATCCAACCCGGTAAGCAATTTCAACATGCAATGGCGCTGACATGTCATAAACCATCGTCCAGGCCCAAGTTGGTGGACCTCAGTAATATACCATTGGCGTCACTCAACGACATATTACCCTCAGACGAAGAGACTCGAAGAATCAAGGCTAGTCTCAAACATGCCGTCTTCGAGCTCGAACAACTTGAATCTAACATAGTTCGCACGCAACGTCGCCTCGATTCCTTGCATGCACGCCGCAATGTATTGTTCAATTGTACTGAACGATACCAAATTGCGATTGCACCATGCAAACGCTTGCCACATGATGTTCTGCGAGAAATCTTCTTTGCATGCCTTCCCCAAACTGTGCATCTGCCTCCTCGTCCGGATGATGCTCCCCTCCTCCTTACTTCTATATGCTCTTCATGGAGAACACTAGCACTCAATACACAGGAACTATGGTGTGACTTTCAAGTAGCATTGGGCTCACGCGCTCGAAAGAACAATCATGCCTTGGGCGCGCTGGGTGCATGGCTCAGTCGGTGTCCCGATCGTCCCTTGTCTTTCAAGATTCATGCAGCCCCCCGAGCCCCTTTCCCGTTGCCTGGCATTCAACATGATATCCTTCCTATCGATCTTATTATACCTCATATATCTCGAATTCGCATCCTTGATCTTCAAAACATATCGGGAGAACAAATGTACGCTTTGATCACCCTACCACCCTCATCCTTTCCTCTGTTGGAAGAGGTCGACATATTCTTGCGGGACAGCTGGATATTCCGCGCAGAACCATGGGAAGCGACAGCATTCCATGACGCGAAGCAACTGCGGAGTTTTACCATACGCGGATTTGATGGCACGTTGAGTCCTATAACATTAAATTTACCCTGGGGTCAGCTGAGATCCTTACACCTTGATACATTACCCAGTGATGCTATTGGGTGTCATGCGATGTTAAGGCTTTGCTCGGAACTTCGGGAGGCTAGCGTCCGAATTATGCGAATCGAAGACTCCACTTCGAGACTCCTCGGGTGTTTACCACCTACGCAGATACCAGAACTTCGGTCTTTGCTCGTCCGTTTTGAGTCAACAACTTTCCATGGAAATTTTATTGAACCTCTTGATTTACCCTCACTTCATACGTTTCAAACACGTTTTGACTGGAGAAATGATCCGGTTGGGTCAAATGACGCAACAACACAGTGTTATGCGGATCTTATTTGTCGTAGTGCGTGCCCTATTCAACGGTTATCAATCGGTCGAAATACGCTTGAGTTGGACTTGGAAAGGTTATTGGATGTAGCAAAGGAGTTAAGGGAACTGGGTTTGGCTGATCATGTACGTGTTCCACCAAGGGTCTGGGAGAGGATGGAGAGACAAGAGATCGGAATCAAGCTGGAGAGGATGGCAATAGATGTTGCCATCATTGATCCGTTGTTGCGTATGCTTGAGACGAAATTGGGTCTTCATACGAGCGACAATGACTGTACAAAAGGATTAGAGGCTTCATCTTGTAGTTGTTCGCATAGCACTCAGTCAAGAACGGTTGGTGGTGTAACCAAGTGTACACTCAAGGAAATGAAACTAGGTTGCCCGAGGCCTAGCTTTCAGCAAAGATGGAGGATGGAATGTTTGGAGAAGGCAGGCCTGAAAATCGTTCTTTGCCATTATGGTTTTCTTGAACATTGACGTCTGTTACCGCAATGTCTGTATTTTCTTTCTTTTTGGTTCATGATTTGGACAGTGTAGTATAGAATATGTTGTATATCATGATAGAGGTTGCGTCGTTGGACTTACATACGATTATACTCAGTGCCGGATTTTTTCCCGAATCGCACTGATATTTCATTCAACACGTGTTGTATGTTGAAAACGGAAGATCATGCTCCTGAGTCAAGATCCGTGAAACTCAGACAGAAATAGAATAGACTGGAGTGTATTTGGGTCCGATTTGTCACATGCTGGACAAAAATACATAGACACAAGGTAACTTGGAGGAACTAGAAGATCGTACTAAATTGGATAGGAGGTCTGCCTGTTCACAAAAGTTGGCCAGGTGATGAAATATGGTTTATAAAATCAGAAGGGTACAGTCGATGAGATCGTTGAAGGCTGTACTGAAGATTCCAATTCCAGTATACTTAGCAGTGCCAATTAGACTTTGCAGAAGATAGGTGAGCAACATCAACAACGAACAATTGAAAGGACTGACGTCAGGTTTTTGCGGTTCAGATACCTTCCGGTAAGTGTCCAGACCTCCCAAACATTCAGCGACCGTGACGAGTTTGTATCCAGCCTCCTGGAGAACGGAAATAGCGTAAGGAAGCACTTGATGACTTCCGCATGCATACATTAGTCATGAGGTGAAAGAAGTAGCTCTTGGCTTACGCAGTAGTACCTGAATCCAAATAAGTCAAACAAAAAGATCCAATTAGTCGAGAAAAGAGTCCCTCACTGTAGGTCTCGTGTTCAAGAGAGATGTAGTTGGGTTTATTACTTTGGACAGCTTTATCGTATGTGATCTTTGACTGAGCTACCGTAGAGCCCGTAGAATCACCAGAGCTGTGGAATTTTAGGAATCAGGGTTCCTAATGTGCGCAAAAGATATCTTACTCAAGGTCCCAGAGAACTGCTGTCCTCTCAAATTGACCACTGGCAATATCTAGTATCGTTTGATTGTATTCGCCATAGGCTGGAGAAAGATATCATAAGCAACATATCAAGCGCTGAACTATAGACGTACGTGGACGCCAGAATGCTGGTAAGACTCCAAGAATACGTCGAAGGGCGTCTAGTCATCATAAGACCCAGTCAAATTGGTATAACATCCCACGAAGTGGAGTTATTTGGCACTGACCATCAACCTTCTGGAATTCACTAATGACTGAAGTAGTGTTTCGTAAAAGAAATAATACCATATGCTCCATATTTACCTTGTTTTCTGTTGAGGGACAGAAGGTGGCTATGAGACCAAGTGTGGGAGCCGATCTGATGACCGTGCTCGTAGACATATTTGATGTTGTCAGTTTGACTGTAAATGCAATCCCCTTGTGTGGATTGAATCAGTCATACGATGGTTCAAAGGGCTTGTTCTAGACTGACAATTATTCCCATCTGATGAAAAATGTTAATAGTGAACGAAAGTACATGATGGATTCGGCTTACTGTAAAAGAATGTTCCTTTAGCACCGGCGTTATCAAGGGTATCAACGATGTATTTCCTGGATAATTGGGGAACGACATTTAAACGTCACGATGATCCTATCATAAATCTCATGAGAGACAAACGCATTAATATAAGGCCCATCGTCCTAGAGATCACCTCAGCAAAATTCATTCGGTCATATGCCAATCGTAATAGAATTAGAACTCACGAATGTCAAGGCAGCAGTTTTTGGTTGAGTGCAATGAGAAACGATTTGTGGAATGTTTTGTCTCAATGTTGGGACACTGAGGACCAGAGCGGAAAGGCCAATAGTCATTAAGAGCTGGAAAATCATGGTTTTTGGAAGAGAGAACACAAGGATAAAAAATGCTGGAGTCTGAAGTCATGCTCGTTGTCGTTGAAGGCTATTTATTGGGAAGAATTCTGGAATAGGCGATGGAGAATGGGGAAAACAATCTTATCTGCAGTAAAATTCTGCACTAGAACTTGGACGATTCAATAGTGGCGTAAAATGCGTCTTAGGCGCATGTACTATAAATTGAATGACAAGGTTGCAATACCGAAGAAGCCGAGGATAGTTCTTACATTTATGTTTTGTCTTACTGATCTCGTTTGTTGGAGGATAAAATTTCTCGCATGCAGTCCTTTCAACATTCAAAAGACCGAGCTGAGGACCGATTAACATCAACACCAGAAGAGGGATCATTGCTGTGATATTAGTCTACGTCTTGAACGAAGAAGGGCATGAACGTATCAGCGAATAGTAAGGATCATCAGGTCGAAACACTCTTTCGAGAACTTTCGGGTCCGTTGGTGGTAATATCAGGGCCGCCCAATATGACAATACATGTTGTAGTATTGATCCTCCCGTTAACCAAGAGCTGTCAAATAAGGTTTGCGACATGTCATCAAACGATGATAGCTGCCATGTGTTTGTTATCGTATGCGCTAATCGCCTAGTTCTCTGAAATAGGTTGGGGCCTTGGCCAAACGATCGAGTGTTAAGACAGATAGAACCCGACAAATAATAGGTGTTCATCAAGTCCTGGAAACGCGGAGTGATATCGAGTTGTTTTAACCAACAAAAGCCGAGAAACCTCCGCAAGCGATGGTTATCAGATCTACGGTCGAAGCTTCAGACGTCGGGGTATACTGAATTCACATGTCAACACAGGCTTGTAATCAATTGAACCGATTGAACCGATTTGAGTGTTTGTGTCCTCCGGTAACGTTTTATATCTGGAACATTTCATTAGACGGATTCCACGTGATCCTCAAGTTGTCATGTAATGTCATCTGGAAATGAGGTCACTGCAACTATTTCTGGTCTAGCAGCAAATATTGGATGCCAAGTTTGGAGGTATAAAAAACAAGCATCTGCTCTCGACTTTCCATCTTAACATCTATATCTATCTCCTACAGCCCACGGTCCTTACCACACTCTCTAGACAGGTCCAGTAATACTTTAAACCACAACCCTCTATCTCTATCATGCATTTATTTCTATTCGCTGTTACGCTTCCTGTTCTGACTGTCGCCACTCCAGCCAAAGTCATTCCCCGCTGGAACCATGGAGACTCTGACACAATGGTTCTCAACTTCCAGCTCGCTGTCTCTCAGCTAGAGAGTGCTTTCTATGAAAAAAGTCTTGGACAATTTGACAAGAACACATTCCGCCAAGCCGGATTCCCTGATTTTGCTCGTGGTCGCTTCACGCAGATTAAAGAACATGTGTGTGCACACACTGATTTCTTCTACGAGGCTATTCGGTTATCTGGCGCTGATATAGTCGATCCATGTCGTTACCAATTGTGAGTGGCTGACATCCATTCTCTTACCCTGTTGACGATACGCATTTAGTCCCCTTGAAGACCCAAAGACCTTTGCCCGGACTAGTTTAGATATCTCGACTGTTGCTGCCGCTGCTTACACAGGCACAATTCGCCTGTTGGAAAACAAAGAATACGGAATGGCAAATGGAATGATTCTCAGTGTCGAGTCTCGACAGGCTGGCTGGGTTAATTCTGCTCTCTTTGAAAAAAACTCTTGGAACATGGCTTTTGATACACCACTCACCCCCCGCCAGGCTTGGACTGCTCTCAGCTGTTATATCGAGGCTTGTCCACGCGAGAATGTTGAGTTGGTCCCTCCCCAATCTCTCGACTCTTTCCCTCGGCTCGAGATTATCGGACGGGGGCAAGTTCGGTTCCCTGGTGTCGAAGACTGCGAAAGCAGAGGTCTTTTCGTCGTTTTTAAAACCGGCTTGCAGGAGGTTAAAACGCGACTACAGAAGGATGGTACCTTCACTGTTCCCCGCGAGGTTGCAAGCACAGGCACCAACTTCATCTTCGTTACATTGAATGACAAGTCAGTATGCGACGAGAATATTGTTGCTGGACCGGCCATCTATCAGTTTGACTTTAGTAGCCGCCACAACGACAAGAAAGACGACAAGAACTGGAACTGATACTCGCTTGTATTCGATTACTTTTTATCATACATAATTTCATTTCCCTAACCTACATTGAACTGAATTTGGAATGCCCAAGCGTCCTGCACACCCTTGACTTGCTCGTCTGAAATCTGTACAATAGTTTTTCCGCCATCTGTGACGTTCCATTGAAGTTCTGTGTGCCTGATGGAAGGATCTGGGTGCATAAGGAATATCTTATCGCCAGGAAGAAGAGGGAGTCGCTTCTGTACGGTAAACTCGCCGCCCGTCGGCTGATCGAAGGTGATAACGCAGAAGGTCGTTGCGGTCCTGGTGAAGCGGGCTGGAGGTCGACTAGAACCTGCTAGAAGCAAATCTTGAGAAGTTTGGAACCAGAAATCCTGCCGAAATTGCATCAGCCCTACCCAACCCTGACAGATCCAATACTCACGGTGTCGAACACACATTCCCCTGAAAAGGCGATCCATTTCCCCGCATCAAGTAGATTATGAACCATTGGTGCAATAATCTCGCCTTCGGCATTTGGCCCAACGTCCAACAAGCTATGTTTCTAAGTGTTTCTCAAAACACTCAGAATGAAACAATGCGTACAAGTTCCCGTTCTTTGACACGATATCAACCAGAGTCTGAATGATCGTTGACCCATTCTTGTACTGGGTCGCACTTGTTGCTGAATTTAGTCCATAACTAAACGGGTCCATTCCCTCATTTGATTCCCAATCACGGGTCTGGATCGCACCGAACGTAACATACTCTGGAGTATCAAAATCGGGAACGGCTCCGCAGCCTGGACACATCGTTCAGTTGGCCCATCAACCATGGATGGATGTATTCATATATACTAACGATTATTGAGCGTGACTTGGCGCCCTTGGCTTTCTGCATGATTGTAGAACTGGGCAGCGACTTCCAAGGTCTTGTTTGGTCCTCCAATATCGCACCACTAGGCAAGTTGCAGGGAAAAAAATCATGAATAGTATGAGATGCTCACCATGATTTCAGTGTCGTATATTGTGGCGAGATCTAACATTTGAGGAACTTGCAAATCATCGATATAATCGCTGATATTGAGCCTTCCTGTATAAGGCTCGATCTCACTACTGTTAAATGCATTATGTGCTAGACCACCCGGCCAGGAACCGAACCCATATTTGAACGAGTCTGGATTAAACCTGGAAGTAACATGACATCAGAATAGATTATAAAACACAAAAATATGATTTCTAACCACTCGGGTAATGAGTAGTATGTCCCCCGATGCAAATTCGGTTTTTCTTTTTTGGCAGTTTCCATAAGTTCTTGTAAGAAGTCGCGTCGAGGACCAAGGTGTACACTACTCCTGTGAGTCGTGTTTCCTGTATCAAAGAGGGCGAATCCATCATGATGTTTCTTGGTGAAATGTAAGTGCACGCATAGATGAAGAATAAAACGCATACAGTCACAATTACGAAGTACTTGGCTCCTGCTTTCTCAAATAAATCGAGCCAAGAACTCGCATTGAATTTGGATGCTGTAAAATTGGTAATGAAGTCGTCGTAAATGATATTCTAAGCTCGTATTCATGAGGGAATTTAATCAGTATCATAAACTGCAGAATTCACCGGTCCGAAGGTTTCAAGATGATGATTCCAGACTGGGCTACTCGCGTTTGGTGGATTATGAAGGTTCCAACTTTCGAGGTTGCAATGAACCAGATGACATCAATGGGGAGTGATGTTGACTCACTTGTACCATTCCGCATATGTGCCATTGGGAGCCTACTCATATATAGCATGTCAGTTCTCAACTTTCACATCCCTCTTGGTGACGAGATTTACCCAAGCAGGAAAACTGTATACACCCCAATGGATACTAATTTTATCGTGTCTGGCGTTTAATATCATTGTGTAGAGGGCGAAGTACGTACAATATGCCATATTTTGCCTTCTTCCACTGGAAACAAGTTGCGCTAGTACTCGATTTATCACTCATGGATTAAATAATTTACCCAAGTAGGTGCTTCGTGCCTTTCGAGAACTGTTCTTTCAGCCGTCCACGTCTCCACTAGGCTTTCTACAGGCCATCGAGCGCTACGCCCAACAAGCTTTCCATTACTATCCCTCAATTCCACTGATGCATTTCGTCCGGAGATAGCACCCATAATAAGGACATCAGCACGAACTTGATCACCAGGCACCAGTCGCACAATAGATCCAGGACGAACGGTGGTGATTCCAGAACCGGTAATTGTGATAGAGTAGTTTGAAATGATCGATGTGCTTTGAGATTGTGTCCTTGTAGGAAGAATGTTTGCAAGCGTAACTTCAACAATCTGAGCTTTGTACGATGGACCAGATGATGAAGGCATGAGCTCCCACTTGGTCGTAAACCGTGCACGACGGACTGCAATGACGGCCTCAGATTCAGGCGTAGCCTTTTGTGCCACAATAGTAGATGATCGTACGGCGGACGGTGTATAAGCCATCGCGAATAGATGAAGCTGATGTGCTGGGTTGTTCAGTGGTAAAGTGATAGATCTGAGTTTTGCTTCTGATGTTATTGCGGTAGACCACTGGAAAATTTGAGTTGAATTGAAGTTCTTTGTTAAGCCGTTCGACTCAAAGTGGTAATGTCTAGTGACATAAATCATGATTTTCCTAGCAAAGGAGCAGGGCATACTAACGTCCGAATCTCTCCTTTATTCAAGTTGGGCCATCTCCACCAATTCTTCGCAACAACTTTTGCCCAGGTGAAATAAATGTCATGGTAAAGCTGCAATTCAATTTTCACTCACATTGAAGAACCTGCGTCGAATTGTCATCAAAGTTCAAAGTAAAACTTTTGCCGAATTCGCCACCCGAAGCATCACCAGCATATAAGAAGTGCAGCTCATGCACAAACATAGGGGTGATGCTGATAGTTTGACCATTAGCTATGACGTTGTCATTCCTTATGCCCCATGTAGACGGTGTCTCGTACTTAACATCTTGTCAATATTTAACACACAAAAGAGACTTAAGTACTTACAGTAACGCCATCATGGACAAAAGGCCCAGGAGGCAGAAGACTACTATCAAAACTTCCACCTCTGCCATCAAAATTTGCAGACCCATTGGAAGAAGCAGCCTGGTTGTCAAAAATGTCTTGAAGTGGGAAGGATACTGCCGTAAAGTGGCCAAGCGTGGCAGCGTAAGCTCCAGAGTTATTCAGAAGGAATCTTGGTACAATGAGAAATGGTATCAAAATTAGCATTCTTTGTTTCTCCAGGTGGGAAAAAGACTGATATGAGTTTTTATGGTGGTAGATGAATGGATTCTGCGACGTATGTTAGATATGGAGGATCAACGGGAGAGACAAGGGTCGGTTGATCATCTGGAGTCGAACAAAAATGTGAAGAGAATATTTGTAAGAGGGAGCTAGGGCGGTCCGAGTTGAATGAGAAGAGACGCGACTGCCCATGTGATGACATATTCTCAAGTTCTCGAGCATACCGTGTGATAAACTGCAAGAAGGAGAAGTCAGCGCGTGAGACACCTCGAGGCGAGAAACGGCCGAAGCTCCGTATTTTCTGATTGCAACATATAGGTTACCATAGTTTAGCCGCTCTGCTTGCATCTGTGCTGAAACACGACATCTTTGGGACTGTCAACTAAAGTGGTTATGACGTGTAGTGATTCAAACACCCCTGATAAGTTTCAAGAGTTGAGATGGATGGTGGAAACTATACCAAACCAATCGTGGAAGGTTGTTGCAACCTCCATGCCTTCCTTAATGCAGACAAAGTCAAAGTGGGGGATTATTTGAGGTGATCTAAAAAAGTTGTACGATATCTTGAAAACAATCTTCCAGGCACGGCAAACAGTGGCTACTCCATTCGACCTTATATGGTAAATATTGAGGTGTCAAATGTGAGGTACGGCCAGTGACAAGGACAGTGATCTGTTTTCAACGAATTGGAGTTCTCGTTACACGTGTCAAGAGAGAGAAAGTATTCTATATTTATAGATCGCAACAAGTAATAAAACGCAGTAGACGAGATACATAGTGCTACACTACTGACTACACCTGAGCTCCAGAGGTCATCTGTGGTCGTTCCAATTCAGGTGGGAGTGAAGTAGACGGGTCCTCGTTATGTAGGTTGGAGTTGGATGTACTTGCACATGTTGATAGTTAATAGGGAAGTTTGACGATGACCTGATTGTCATGACTCGCGTCGGCTGGGATTCGGTCTCTATGGAGTCTGTAAGGGGCCTGTCTGCGATGTGGGGCGTGAATCGCATCGGAGAGGAGTGGCCACTCTTTGTGAAGATTTCTCTAGGAAGGATGCCATGACTTTTATGCCATTCTTGGTGCCGAGAAGGTCAGGTAGGTATAGTATCTATGGTACCTTGCATAAGGCGATGTGCTGTCTTTCGTAGGGAGGGCAAGATCGTGTCTGTATTGGCTCGCCATATGGGCACGCTGGGTCTGCTGGGAGATAAGTAGTTGTGTCCTATTCAGATTGCAGGACTCGTCTGTATACCTCTCTCCTGTCTGCCAGGTCCAGGTCCAGGAAGTGGGGTAGAGGATTGAAATGTGTCAAGACAAACAGTCATGAAAAAGGCACGATACTCAAAGAACGCTTTGTTTATATTTCCTTGTTTGGCCCAATCTTTCCAATTTGCCAAAAAGCTGGGCCGTGGTTTAATAGTGCATGGTACTGTTTTTAGATGACTGTTATGAAAGTGTCCATGAACAGTTATCAACCGTAACTTATGAAATAGGCTTGGTAGCAGTAGAAGCTGAGGTAAATGCTTTATCATCTCATTATCTGTACTGATCTAAATATGTTTAATTCTGTGACTACAGTTTGACAGGTGTCGACATCGTAACCTGGACCTATTGCAGTCTAGGCTTCACACCTTACGGCGCTAGAAGTTTACCTCAGCCAAAGTTGTTGAGCCACCCAAACCCCAAATTAGGTCGGACGTTTTTGTATTGATTCTTACTGACAATGATTGTCGGAATGCTTTAGTACACTTGCAGTAAGTTGAAAGACACGCCAAATGGGCCAAGGGTATTAATGATCATAACTGGTCACACGATAGGGGATCGAACATTATACTAGGTGTCTCACAGCTTTTTCCAAAGCTTGTAATACATCTTGGACGAGATCATCTTCGTCCTCTATACCGACACTCAACCTAATAAGTCCATCACTAATTCCGAGCTTCTCCCGCTCGGCAGGTGGTATACTACCATGGGTCATCTTGGCAGGGTGCTCTGCCAAACTCTCTACACCACCCAAACTCTCGGCCAATGCAAATAAGCGAGTCGAAGTTAAGAACTTGTTTGCTGCCTCAAGTCCACCTTTGATGCGGAACGACACCATGCCAGAGTAGGGGAAATCTGTGGTACTGGAAAAATGTTCTGGTAGTCCCTCAATCCATTTTTTGGCATGAGGTGAAAGTGATTCCCAAGCAATGTGGTGTCGTGGATGACTAGCGAGACCAGGATAGATGATATCCTCAACAAGTGGGCTATCTTTGAGTGCACGTGCAACTGCAAGCGCATTAGTGCCATGTGCCTTCATTCGAAGAGCAAGTGTCTTGGCACCTCGTTGAACGAGCCACGAATCATAAGCGGAGGGGACCGCACCAATTGCATTTTGGAGGAAGCGAAGCTTAGTTACCAGTCCCATATGAAAAAGGGTATCCGGAAAAATGAGGGCACCCATTACAACATCAGAGTGCCCATTCATATACTTTGTGAGAGAATGTAGGACAGCGTCTGCTCCAAGTAAGAGAGGGGAAGAATAGAACGGGGAGAGGAAGGTGTTGTCTACAAGTATCAGAGGTGGGTCATCTAATTTGGATATGTGGGCGCGAATCGAGGGAATGGATATTAAGCGAAGAGTTGGATTGGTGGGCGTCTCGATCCAAATAAGCTTGTTCAACCGAATGGGGTTAAGAATTAAAATCTTCTGATGGCTGAACACTTACTTTTGTATTATGCCGAATTTCAGCCAAAAGCTCTCTACCATCGTCACTCAAATTCTCTAGATCCATGAATGTCGTTTGCAAGCCTTGGTTTTCCTGGGCGACACGAGACATATATCGAAATGTACCTCCATAAACGTCGTTGACGCTGATGATATGAGCATTTGGACCAAGAGATTGGAGGATAGTCGCTGTTGTGGAGGAGCCGGATGCAAAGGCCAGTGCATGTCCTCCGCCTAGTTCCAGCGAGGCAAGTGTGCGCTCTAGGGCATTGCGGTTAGGGTTTGAGGAACGAGAGTATTCGAAACCCTGTACAAGAGTCAGATTCTGGATAATGACTTTGAAACATGGAAGTACCTTGTGAATGCCGATAGAATCTTGTTTGTAAGTAGTTGCTAAAGAGATTGGTGGAACAACGGCGCCAGTTTCAGGATTGGGTTCTGAGCCAACATGAATAGCTCGCGTGCTGAAGCCTTCGGTGGAACGACAGTGCTTATTGGTAGCACCATTAACAATGCCGTTCGAAACAGCGCCCAAGACTACAGGGGGCGTCATGAGAAACCAAAACCAAAACGATAAGCAAGGAATTATATGGATCCTTCTATGATGCGAGAGCACATGACCGCTTCGTCAGCCATGCTTCGACTGACATCATTATCCCTCTAAGCTTGACTCGAGTTTGCTGATTACAGTACTCAGCTTCCATGGTTTCCATTGATGAAGGGCTTATACCATGCCCATGGCGGGGGTGTTTGGCACCTTGCTCAGTCCTCAAGTCTAGTGAGTCAAGTCCAGAGCCCAAAGTTGAGAAACAGTTTAACTAAGCTATGCAGGTAGCGATCGTAATCACGCCAATGAGAACCATGATTCTGCTCATAGGTAATTGTATGGCGCCATCGGTAGCAGTCCCAGAAGCTCCTTCTCCATCTGAGCTACTCGAGTTCGATGATCCGGTAGGAATGGAGCTCTGAGTTGGTATTATCAAGGTTGACGAAGTTGCGCCTAACCCAGTTGATGAGTCACCACCACTTGTATCGGACGCGCACGTAAAGTTGGGGACCGTGTGTCCAGCGGAATGACAGCCCTGAGCATAGACTATATAGATGTTACGACACTTGAAAAAAAAAATCATTAAAGTAATTATGATTAACTCACGGTCATACGTGTTTTGGCACGTGGAAACGGCAGTGGAGTTTCCAACAATGCTCAATAAGCATTGTAAACATGACATGAGTCCTGTGCTGATTTTGGTACTGCATTCACAGGTGACTGTTGTGCAAGACTAGATGAACTGAGTCACAAGCATGGATTGGTATTGGCTGAAAAAAGTCGCACCCCGTTGTTTGTACTATTGATAGCAAGACAGAAGACTGACATTTGCTAGGGATGTCCAACCCACCGCTACGGGTCTGACGTGAGATCAATGCATTAAACTGCATAAAATTTGCTGATACACAAGATAAAGATCAACAAGGATTGGCAATTTGTGTAACTGTTTTTCACCTTCTATCGTTGTTGCAAAGACTACCGTAATGACGAGGATTAAGCGGCTAATCATCTTGCTTGACATGATGAAGGAAGTAAGCGTGTGCCTGACATGTTAGTCTCGTCACAGTCACGATCACAGTCATGGGTACATAAACAGTTTTTGTCATGGTAAACAGTTTTTTTGCATTCTACCATAGGTCACTCCAGGACTTCTATCTTGATCAAAATAAAATGCATAGTCATGCTAGGCTAAAGTAGTGATAGAAACATAATATTATTACTAGAAAAGTATTATAAATGTACTTTTGACTTTTGAAAATTTTCATAGTAATATGTTGCAGCTGCAGCCTTAAACAAGCCTTGAAAATTACCTAGGGAGATTTAGGTATAAAATTACTTCAACATTATGTAATTTATCTCATGAAAATTAATTTCGTTTACATGCTTTAACTGTTTCTATTCTCTGACAAATACGAGGATGAAGTCTTTTCTTGACTCACTGATACAGAAACTCACTCGTTATCGGCAGTGTAGGAAACGACACGCGCTCAAGAGGCACAAACGGCCGCGGGTAGTTCCGATGGATGTCATCAGTACTTGTATCGCAGGGGTATCTGTGAAGATATGCCTCATATGGAATCTACATCTGTAATCATATGAAGGTCGATTGTCTGTCGTGTGACTTTTCCGACAATTTTGCATACAATACGATCACATTACCTATCAGGCACCGAGTAGAGGATGTTACGATGGCAACAGGAGATGGCCAATGCGGGGCTAATCCGCCAAGGGGCAGGATGTTTTTGCGGAAATGACGGTGAGATTCGAGTTACTGAAGCAATTCTTCAAGCAGATTGGAATTTCTTAGTCCTTTTATCAGTAATCACTTGCTGACCGGTGAATGATGAACGTAACAGAGTGGCACATGTGAAATCAGGGTCGCATGGTCAGGCCCAATTACCCCTTTTCCCCACCTCCCCCACAGTGGAGACAATTACACTTCTCCACACTCCCCAGCTCTGATCCCAACTTGGCGCTTCTGCCGCTATCTGGATAATCGAGGTTGCCGTTCTCGTAGAATATTTCATTACGAGTGGGAGGGATAGACCTTATGTTTCCATTTGATTTTGGAATGTTCCCATGTCATGCGATCCATTCCCTCGTGACCCCACCCGTTGGGGATAGAGACCGTACAAACAAGTTTGGTGTCACGATTCTTTCTGTTCCGAAACTATAAATGCATCCCATCTTAACGATCAGTCAGTTCTGCGGTCTTGGTTCTGCCAACCATGAAGGTCCGATGATCTATTTCCTCCCCGTAATTTCAAGGCACTGACTCTCAACAGTACAGCGCAGCAATCGCGTCTAACCCAGTGTGTATGTTTCATAGCTCAATGACCCGCTCTCATCCTAGTCGTCGTAGTATGTGGTCGGCTCCTTCGCCTGCATTGGAGGAGGTCTCTTTGGTCTTGATATCTCCTCTATGTCCGGTGTATTGAACGTGAGCTCTTTGTCAATGCTACCATTTCCTTCCATCTCACACCCCGATTAGAACGAGGCCTACCTGAATACGTTTCATAATGTAAGGAGTTGTTGTTCAATCTCATCGTTTTCAGATGCTGAAGCCTTTTTGCAGCCCAGTAGTGGTGCCCAGGGAGCCATCGTTGCATCAATGCCAGCAGGATCATTCGTTGGAGCATTACTCGTGACACAATTAGCAGATCGCATGGGTCGCAAGGCCACCGTCATCCTCGCTGGTATGGTCTGGGTTATTGGGTCTATCTTGCAATGTGCCTCTGTTGTCCGTGTGATTGCATCTCCTTTCATCTTCTTGACCCTGAGTTTTCAATCAGAACCGCGGTATGCTTGTTGCTGGTCGCATTATTTCCGGTATTTCTGTCGGCTTGGCCAGTGCCGTTGTTCCCATCTATCAATCGGAGATCACCGCTCCTAGGATCCGTGGTCGTATAGTCTCCCTTCAGCAATGGTCAGTCACTCATCCTTGCTTGATTCATGTCTTGACTTCACGTTGCATGACAGGTCTATTACTTGGGGTATTCTGATCCAGTATTTCATTCAATTCGGTTGTTCGTACATCAATGGCGTCGCCTCATTCCGTATTCCCTGGGGTCTTCAAATGATTCCTGCTATCATCTTGTCTATTGGTATGGTTTTCTTCCCAGAAAGTCCCCGTTGGCTCTTCGATCACGGCCGGTACGGTCTTTCATTGAAATAAGCATATCAACACTATATCTTACATCTCGTGCAGAGAAGGCGAGGCCCTTCAGGTTCTAGCAGATCTTCACGGAGGAGGTAATAAGAATGACGAACTAGTCGTGCTTGAATATGAGGAAATTAAGCAACAAGTGTGTAACATTCATCTTATCGTTCCTTCTCCCGTCTTATAATATAAATCAGGTCCAATTCGAACGTACAGAAGGCTCTAGGTCTTATCTTGACCTGCTCAAGGGTGGCAACCCTCGTCGTGTCTTCCTTGGTTGTGCTCTTCAAATGTGGTCTCAACTTTCTGGAATGAATGTCATGATGTAAGAATTTGTTTTTTTCATCTGATTACAATCTTCATATTCCGTCATCTTTAGGTATTATATTGTTTATGTCTTCCAAGGTGCTGGCTTGACAGGCCGTCGCAGTAACCTTATCGCCGATGTATGTTCATATTCCTTATACATTGGTCATCGTGAAGTAAATGCTTCCCCCTCCCTCAGTCGGTCCAATATGTTCTCAACGTCGCTTTAACTGGTATGTTGCCATCAATTCAGTTAGATCAACACCTCGAATAAATTGGTCGATGACAGTTCCTGCCATTATCTACATTGACAAGTGGGGGCGAAGGCCCATGCTCCTCGCTGGTACCTTGCTTATGGGTTTCTGGCTTTATCTTGTCGGAGGTCTACAGGGACGGTTCGGGAACTGGGGTATAGTGGATGAAAATCGTACGTTTCTTGTGGTTTTATCTTGCACACCCTGACCCCCATGACAGAGATTTGGGTTGTTCAAAATAATGACCCTGCAACGAAAGCCATCATTGTTTGCTCTTACTTCTTCGTTTGCAGGTATGCTGGTATCAACCTGTGATCGAGTCACACAAATTGATGAATTTGACAGTTTCGCTATCACCATGGGTCCTGTCTCCTGGACATATCCCGCTGAGTTGGTAAGGACGATCCACTTTAGAATTGACCTCCATTGTACTGAGGCGGAGCCCTAGTATCCATTGAAGATCAGAGGGAAGGCAGTGTCTTTGGCAACGGTAAGCTTTCCTTGATCAAGCGATCCCAAATCAAATATAACGCATGTATCAGGCGACCAACTGGCTTTTCAACTTTGCTCTTGCATACGCCGTCCCTCCTGGGCTTAACAGTATTGCGTGGAAAACCTACTTCATTTTTGGAACCTTCAACTTTGCTGCTTTCATCCACGTTCTCTTCATGTATCCAGAAACAGTCGGACGATCGCTCGAAGAGGTTGAAGAAATCTTCCAACAAGGTCATGTGTTCTCTGCATGGGCCATCGACAGGAACATTGGTGTGAAGACACTAGATCAAGTTGTTTCAGACAAGGTGAGCATTCATTCATGTATTGAAGGAAATACATTGTTTATCATACTCCTTTCAGCCCAAAGACTCGCATTCAATCGAAGAAGAAGAAAAGGTGTAAAGAATATGTAGTCTTTAAATGTTTCTCACGTGTATGATGACGTTTATGTGGTCTGGTTGGAACGCTTAATGTCTATCTCACGAAAAAAAAATTAGGTGAAAGGAAAACGGCTCATCAAGTGGTGCTTGAATGAGGCACTGTTTGACGATGATTGCTGTGATTGAAAATTTTCAAATATTTGATATGTTTGATGTC
>Ga0153938_1000374_pt1 | contig 17938 bp, 12 predicted proteins | sample TSNY022MetaG_FD_104740 | JGI IMG/M metagenome (GOLD analysis project Ga0153938, IMG submission 104740) | Attine ant fungus gardens microbial communities from New Jersey, USA - TSNJ022 MetaG | ecosystem: Host-associated > Fungi > Mycelium > Unclassified | place: USA:New Jersey: Brendan T. Byrne... | reverse complement strand
GTTTCTTGTTTTAAGGAAATAAAATGTGGGGATAAGGTTCTATACGAAGTTGTGGTGTGATTCTATGACAGTGATTTCGTTACCATCATATTATTACACCTCGTATAATAAGTAGTATAACACAATTAACAAAGAGGTTGATGGAAAATTGGAAGGTTATGCAGAACCTGGATATTCTTTTACATAATTTTATGATGGTTCTTCGATATTTCTGCTGAATCTCCTGTTTGGATTGAGGTTATCATGTAAATTTTTTTACTCACATCATAAACACCATGTTCTCGGAGCTTCTTGGCTTCACGACTGTTAACAGCACTTGGATCTACAGAGATGAGTTTTGATGAAATTGTATAATATCCAACAAATGCAAAAGAAGAGAGGATGGATTTAACCTCATCCTCTCTAAGAGCGTCTAATAAATCACATAAATTAATTTCCCCCAAATGGGTTTTTACAAATGGCGGCTCCATATTATTACTTACCAAAGAATTCTTTGATTTTATCTCCTGTCATTTCTTTGCATTCTCTTGTTAAGTCAGTTTGTTTAAACCCCGCATTCTTAACTTACCCTAAAGCTTCAACAAATGTATGGGCAAGTTTTTTATCTTTAATGTTAATGTCTTTTAAGATACTCTTTGTTGCCACATCATCATCTCCTTTTTAGTTACAATCATATCTTTAGTGTATGCTTATTATATACTAACCATAATAAAATTAATGTGCTCTGGATTTAAGCTGTTTTCCGGCTCGTCCCAAAACAAAACCGAACCGTTTAATAAATTCACCATCTTAATGTCAAACATCAAAACCGCATCAGCGCACCTAACAAAAAATAACCTACGAAAAAAATATATCATAAAAATACCCGATTTTCAATCGTTTGCGCAAAATAATGCCGAGCGAATGGTATTGATATATCGGATTAAAGTTTATCTTTCCAAAGATATTCCAAAGTGGGGGTTATCCATAGACCAATAGCGAGGCGCTGCCTCAAACTGATTAATAAGAGCCTAATACTGAGATCTTCTATAAGCCTGAGGTGTTATGCCAAATGTGTCTTTGAAAGCTTTCTGAAAATGACTCTGACTGGAAAAGCACAGGTAATTGCTTATCTGGCTAATGCTTTTTCCGGAAAAAGCAAGTAGATTCTTGCTTTCTTCCAATTTACACCGTACAATAAATTTGCTTAAATTAAACCCAAGCTCTTTTTTTACCTTGCGAGACAGATATGGACGGCTAAAGCCTATAAAGTCGGCAACATCAGCAACCTTAATATTTTTGTTGGTGTTGGTTCGCACAAATTCAATCGCTTTATGAAGATCGTTGTCCTTTATATCGGGTGTAATCGCATTTGCTACGTGGCCGGCATAATCCTTCTGCATCTCCACTAAAAGGAAATTGACATCATCTACAGAGGTTAATCTCTCCACTTGTTGTAAATAGATATCGGATAGTTTATAAGCAGTAGTCGGAGAGAGACCACCCTTCATTGCAGCACGCGAAGATAACGTAACTGCAACAATGAATATATTTTTCGTCTGTCTGGTATAATCATTGGCGACAATACCAACTCTTGTATTTTTTGCACGCTCAGTAAAGTTCTGCAATTCATTTATATTTCCTGTCTCAATATATTTTAACAATTCACGTTCGGTTGCATAATTAGTATTTACAACCTCTTCCTCGTTATCGGAATAAATTCCCTCAGAGTATTCCTGATGAACTAAATTCATCCAAAAAAATCCATTATAATCTGATATATCTTTTTTTGTCAGGAGTACGTTGTTTAATGCGTAATTGATAAATAAAAGTATATTAATAAAAACTTCAAGATTATGGGATGGAATATTATGAAAAAAAGTATAAAATGTTTCTTCTTGCGAGGGTTCGAATAAGAACTCCCGTCTCATCTGCATTAGCGTTTCAGTGTTGTAGATAAAACTATTTATTGGTCCAACCACAAGGCGAGTGGTAGTGTTTTCCATTTTAACACAGCCATAATAGGAATTGAAATCAGTCAAAGTATACGCAACCAACTTATCCGTTTCCAAAAGTTGTTTTAGGTAAATTTCAGGAGGAAACGTATCCTTTGTCTGCGCAGGATAACAATTTGTCATTTTAAAGCCATCATACAGATAGATCGGTATATAACAAGAATGGTATAAATATTCGCAAAATTTCTGTGTATCTCTCATTGGCTCACCTCCTAACTGGATACAATTATATAACAAAAGATACATGTATGCAATACATATCAATAATTCTATATTAGAATAACGTTATTCAGAATTCTGATTAATAAAAATCACTAAATGTAAAAGCTAATAAGGTACACGAATTGCGAAGGGGAAATGAGTTTTACAAAACGCTATAGGAGGAATTTATATGCGTGCAATTATGGTAATGTACGATTCGCTGCGACTGGACATGCTTCCAAATTATGGCGGCAAAATGATTGAATTGCCAAACTTTAAGCGACTGGAGAAAAAAACGGTTACCTTTGACAAGAGCTATGTATGCAGTTTGCCTTGTATGCCCGCTCGTAGAGAATTACATACAGGCCGCGCCAATTTTCTGCATAGGAGCTGGGGACCATTGGAACCATTCGATGACTCCATGCCTGAGATTTTAAAACAAAATGGAATATATTCATGTTTAGTTACTGACCACAATCATTATTTAGAGGATGGCGGTGGAACCTATCATCCGCGCTACTCAACATGGGAATGCAATCGTGGCCAGGAGGGCGATCCATGGAAAGGCAGCGCCGCACCTGCAAGGGAGTATTTTTCTCATGCCGCTCCATTTCTGGAAAACATGCATCCTCATGCGAAGTCTATTATTAAGCCAATGTATAATCAGGATGAGCTCAATCGAACGTGTTTTAGAGAAATGGCTGATTATCCACAAGCAAAAACCTTTGCGCAAGGAATTGAATTTATTCAAAACAATGAACAATACGATAACTGGTTTTTACAGATTGAAACTTTTGACCCTCATGAGCCATTTGATTCTCCTGATGAATTTATCGCTAAGGTATTTGATCCTGATACTGTTTCAGATTTAGACTGGCCTCCGTATGCGCCTGTTAAAGAATCTCAGGAAGTGGTAGATGAAGTGCGCAAGAAATACTTGGCATTGTTGGCATTTTGTGATTATTCTCTGGGACAGGTTCTCGACTATATGGACGCGTATGATATGTGGAAGGATACCATGCTGATTGTAAATACAGATCATGGCTTTCTGCTGGGTGAGCATGGCTGGTGGGCAAAAAGCATGATGCCGGATTATCAAGAAATCGCACACACACCATTGTTTATATGGGATCCACGTTCAGGCATTGTGGGAGAAAGGCGTCAAAGCCTAGTTCAGACAATTGATATTGCACCTACACTTTTGGATTTTTTCGGTCTTGAAATTCCGAAGGATATGATTGGAAAACCATTACGTCAAGTCGTTCAGGAAGATATACCTGTACGAGAATGCGGTATATTTGGAGCACATGGAGGTCCAATCAGTATAACAGACGGTCGTTATGTTTTAATGATAGCGCCAAAGGAAAACAACATGCGAATCAACGAGTATACACTAATGCCCACGCGTATGCGTAATCGTATGAGTGTTGGAGATATGCAGCAGGCAAAGCTCATGGAGCCATTTTCCTTTACGAAAGGCTGTCCTGTGTTGCAGATTCCGGCCAAAACAAAATTATTATCATCGGATTTGGCAGCAGGGGAAATGATGTTATTTGATGTGCAGGAAGATCCCGGTCAAATATACCCAATTGAAAACGAAAAAATTACTTTATACTTAAAAGACAAATTGACCGAACTTTTGAAAGAAAACGATGCCCCACAGGAGATTATTGCTTGTTATATGTAATGCAATAAATATATTTTAAAGGAGGTTTCATATGGAACAGGAAGTGTTGCTTACTTGTAAAGGCATAACGAAAGACTTTGGCGCTACGAGAGCACTTGACAGCGTGGATTTTTCGGTCGTTAAAGGAAAAGTGTGCGGCCTGGTGGGAGAAAATGGAAGCGGTAAGTCCACGTTATCATCGATCATTGCAGGTATTTATCAGCCGTCAGGCGGTGAAATGGAATACATGGAAAAAGCGTGGGCGCCTAAAAACTCGTTAGAGGCACAAGATAACGGGATAGGTATCATCTTACAGGAAGCTGGTACAATTCCGATGCTAACGGTAGCCCAAAACATATTCATTGGCAAGGAAAAGCTCTTTCAAAAACATCTTGTCATTGATAAAAAGGCAATGAATCAGGCGGCGGATGATGTACTGCAGGATATTGGCGCCAAACACATTCAAGCCGGGATGATGGCAAGGATGATGAATATGCAGGATCTCAAGGTCGTCGAGATTGCGAAAGCGTACAACTGTGATCCCCGGATATTTATTGTGGATGAAACTACAAACGTACTATCCCATGACGGGCGTGAAATATTATTTAGGCTGATCCATAAACTTGCCGGCATGGGGAAATCCGTTCTGATCATCTCCCATGACATTGAAGAACTGATTGAGCACTGCGATATGATAACGATACTAAAAGACGGGAAAATGGTCACCACATTGGAAAAGCCTGATTTTGACGCGAAGAAGATCAAGAATCTTATGGTCGGACGTGAAATTAAAGGCGATTATTACAGAGGTGATATGGATCCCTATTCCGATGAGGTATTATTGGAAGCGGACAATATTACCACACTGAGGGAGATTACCAATCTTTCCATGCAGCTGCATAAAGGAGAGATTCTCGGAATTGGCGGTCTGTCCGATTGCGGCATGCATACTTTAGGCAAAACCCTTTATGGGGAGGAGCGGCTGGCAAGGGGTAAAGTCACTTTAACCCAAAAAAATGTTGTCGTCACGAATGCGGAGCTGGCAGTAAAAAATGGCATGGCTTATATTTCAAAGGACAGAGACCGTGAATCATTAGCACTTGATGCCCCTATTTTTCAGAATATAGCAGTCTCCGGACTTGAAATGAACCAGCATGTAAAGCCTTTTGTCTCAAGTAAAATGGAGAAACAGTATGTCAATGAACAGGTCAAGGGTTTGGATATACGCTGCCGTTCTGAATATCAGATCGTCCGAACGCTTTCGGGCGGTAATAAACAGAAAGTTGCATTTGGAAAATGGTTCGCTAAAGGTTCGGATATCTTTATTATGGACTGTCCGACACGTGGGATTGATATCGGTGTAAAGCAGGAGATGTACCGGCTTATTTACAACATGAAAAAGGAAGGCAAATCGATTATTCTCATAAGTGAGGAGCTTCCTGAGCTAATTGGGATGTGTGACCGTATCCTGATCATGAAAAATGGATCAATAAGCAGGGAATTCATGAGAAGCGGCGATTTATCAGAAAGTGAAATCATTGAATATATGATTTGAGGTATGAAGATGAAAAACAAAATCAAGATATCAGAATTGCTGGATAACAGGTATTTTAATTATTATTTGCCGATAATACTATTGTTTGTTTTAACTCTGTTTTTTGGGGTAACGACAGGCGGAAAATTTCTACAGCTGCAAAACCTTCAGATGATTTTGAACCAGGCTTTGGTTGTGGGCATCGTTGCGACCGGGGCGGTACTGATTTATTCATCCGGCAATATGAATATTGCAATGGGCGGTTCAACGGCAATCACATGTATCATCGCCGTAAACGTATATCTTTCAACGGGTTCGATGCTATTAATGTTTCTAACCAGCGTTGTGGTCGGTATAGCTTTTATGGGTATGTTCTGTGTACTTAGTGAGGTTTTTAAGTTAAGCATCGTCGTTATTACCGTGTTATTTATGACCATGCTTATATCTTTGCAAGAGTGGATTGTGGGAGGAAAAACGCTAAAGGTGAGCTATGAGTCATTAAAAGGTTTGCAGCAAATGAATGTCCCAATCCTAATTTTTATCATATACTTTGTGATATGCTTTATATTATTCGAGTGCACAAAGCTTGGAAGGACGCTCAAGTTTATTGGTGAAAACAAGGATTGCGCAAGGCAAACAGGCATCAAAGAATCTGCTGCGGTCACAATTGCATTTCTGGTCTCCGGACTCGGGGTAGGGCTTGGAGCTTTTTCGATAATTGTCAGGGCATCATCGGTAGGAGGCTCAACAGCCGGAGGGCTTAACATGGAGGTAGTACTGGCAATTGTACTTGCCGGAACACCGATGACCGGCGGCAATAAATCGAAAATATTTTCTGGAATAGTTGGTGCGGTGATGGTCACGATGTTGAATAATGGGTTGCTTCAGCTTGGCGTAAGCTCAATATATATCCAAGCGATACGCGGCGTGTTTTTTGTTATCATGGTTATGATGTCCGGAAAGCGTCCGGAAGTACTGCCTGTTAAGGATATGGTTTAGTGGTGGCTTCCGGTTGAATTAAGCCTTCTGGTGCATAATAAATATTAAGTTAGTGTAAATTTTACACTAACCCAACAAAAAAGGAGAATGAAAAAAATGAAAAAAATGATTAGTATTATCCTTACTGCAGCTATCTGTCTTTTAATGTTTACAGGGTGCAGTACGACAAACCCGAACAGTGCTTCCAATGGAACAAGTGCTTCCGATGGAACAAGTGCGGCCGATGAAACAAGTGAGGCCGTCAATCCCAGCGAGTCTGATGAACCAAAGGCAAAGGAAGCTGAGCCATGCACGGTTGCCATAGCAGTGGGTACATACAACTCACAAACGCTTAAAGCTCAGAAGTACTTTACTGAATACCTGTCCAAAGAGCTGAATGTAAATTTCGTATTTTCAGAGGAATTGGGTGGTGACGTAAGCAAGAATCTGACCTTTGTCGAAAACGCATATGCCGTAGGCGCGCAAGGTGTAATAGACTGGGCAATGCTCTCCAGCGATGATGTTGTTCCCATAGCGGAAAAATGCGAACAATTAGGTCTTTATTTTTCCACGTGGCTCGTTGGTTCCTTAGACAGCATATCCCATCTGGACCATGTTGTTGGAGTGACTGCAGGTAATGATGCGGTAATAAAAGATATGTTTGCTGAAATGGTCAACGAGGTCTTGAGCGACGGTGAAAAGCATAACCTTGTGCTTGCGACTGCCGGTGCGCACAACGGCAGTGTTCAACAAGTGAGAGCTTCCGTTGGTATTCTTGAAGCCTATAGAGATATGTATGGTTTGACATACAGTGAGGATATTGAAAAGCTTGCCATGCTTGATGCTGTCACCGAGATTGAGACAGGCGTTGACGATGTCAAGATTACAATTTTTCCCAAGTTCACAGGCGATGAGCTGAGTAATGTTCTGAAAAACGGAGAATATGACGTTGTGGCGGTCGCTGCCAACCTGTATTTAAGATTTGAATCAGTCATCAAGGAGATTGAAGAAGTACACAACATGGACATCAAGGTTATAACCGTGACAGAAATTTCCGATACAACATACAATAGCTTTAATACCCTTGACCCAATGGGCAATCCTTCCCTTAATGCCGCTTTTCTGACAACATCAGGAAAAGTCACACTGACACTTGCATTGTTACTTAATGGAATATACGGCGATATTGATGCGATATTGGTTGACGGAAAACCCGCCACTTACAACAACCAGTCATGGATCTGCTATTCCCCGGAGGAATATGAAGTGATCAACAAGGTTGACACCAGTGAAGATACATATATTTACAATGCCGATGAATTCAAGCAGATGCTAAAGTTCTATAATGAGGAGCTCACGGCCGAATCTTTAATGAATTATGCTCAGGAATACAGCAGTAAGGAATCCGTTTTTGCACGAAGGGGACTTGATTAACGGAAGGAGCACTCCGGTGGCGCGGTTTTCCCGCGCCGCCGAAACGTTGATTATAGCAAGCTTTACATTACAAGTGTACTGTATTATTAAGAAGGATGGTGGTAATGATGAGCAATTCAAAGGTTCAATTTACTAAACTAAAAAATTTAGGGAAGGCATTGCTTCTCCCACTGGGAATGTTTCTTATTGTGGAACTGATTTGCAGTATAACTATCAGCAGGCATCTGTTTGAAACTTCCATTGATATAGCTAACTTCTTCAGGAGCAGCGGGGTAACGATAATTTCAGCATATGCGCTTTCCATCAATATGTCATCAGGCAGAATGGATTTATCCCTTGGTGCACAGAAGATGGTAGGATGCATGATAGGAGGAAATATTGCTTTACAGCTCGGATTAGGACCTTTGGAAACCCTTCTGTTCAGCGTCCTGTTTGGGACTCTGGCAGGTTTACTGGTTGGCGTGATATTTATTTCAGTACGTATGCCGGCGATGGTGCTCGGAATAGGTATGGCTTTAGTATTTGAGGCCATATCTGTAGCCTTTGCCAATGAGGGTTTTCAACTATATGGTCAAAGCAATATGGGGCTTCTGGGGAATGTATGGTTTGTTTCGGTAATCGCGATTGCTTGTATGATTTGCATGATAGTGTTTATGCAACACTCGAAATTCGGGTATCATTATAATGCGATTCGGGGTTCTCAGAGGGTTGCGATCAGTTCGGGAATTAATACATTTGGCAACGCTTTGGTTTGTTATGCGATTTGCGGTGGCATGATTTCACTGGCGGGAGTTCTTGAAACGGGATACACGGGATATTTTGTTCCGGCACTGAATATGTCCAGTACAGCGATCGCCTTCTCGGGTTTTGTCCCGGTATTCCTGGCGATGACTCTTCAAAGATTCTGCCATCTGACCATAGCAATACCGATTTCTGTTATCACATTCCGCTTTTTGTCTATGGGTATTAACTTATTCAGGCTGCCATCAGCGGCATCCTCTGTTATTACCATGAGCCTACTTTTGGTTTTCCTTATTGTAACGGGTCAATTTAATAGGAATAAATTAAAAAAAGCCCTGCAAAAGAGAGGCGAGGAAGCAGCGGAAGGGAGTTTAATATGAAAAAAAAACCACATATCATTATTTTTAATCCGGATCAGATGCAAAACTCTGCTCTTGGGCATATGGGAGAAAATCCGGCGGCTCAGACTCCTTTCCTTGATGAATTTGCCCGGACAGAGGCGGTATCTTATCGGAACGCATATTGCCAGAATCCGGTGTGTGTGCCTAGCCGCTGCAGCTTTCTTACGGGACTATATCCCCATGTAAACGGGCACCGCACTATGCATCATATGCTGCACTGTCACGAAAGCTCCATATTAATGGAATTGAAAAATGCGGGATACCATGTCTGGATGAACTCCCGTAACGATTTCCTTCCCGGACAGGACGATGAAGCTTTTACAAATCATGCAGATGAAGTCTTTTACGGCTGTGAGGTACCTAGAGCGCCGGGACCTGAGAATCCTGATATACGCGGAGAACATGGAAATAAAAACTATTACTCTCACTATACCGGACGCCTTAAAACAGATGAAAGAGGTATTAATTACAATGGGGATGACGAGGCAGTGGATGCCGCCATCGCCCGAATTAAGAATCCGGTTGAAGACAAGCCTATGTGCCTGTTTTTAGGTTTGATTCTGCCCCATCCGGACTATGCCATTGAGGAACCTTATTTTTCTGCTATCGACCGTTCAAAGTTGCCTTCCCGCGTAAAAACGCGGATAGGAGACGTGCCTGAGCCGAAAATAGAAGCTATGATACGTGAAGGGCAGGGAATGCATGATTATACGGAAGCAGACTGGGACGAACTGCGTGCCTGCTATGCGGGAATGTGTTCAAAAATAGACGTTCAATTTCAACGTCTGTGCGACGCTTTGAAAGAAGCCGGTATTTATGACGACTGCGCCATCTTCTTCTTCAGTGATCATGGAGACTACCAGGGACAGTTCGGTTTGTCGGAAAAAAATCAAAACACATTTTATGATAACCTTACACGTGTTCCTTTTCTGATTAAACCGCCCAAAGATATTCCAATTGAGCCCGGTGTTTCGGAAAGTATAGTGGAGCTTATAGATTTTTATGCCACAGCTATGGAATTTGCAGGTGTTCAGCCAGATCATAGCCATTTCGGGATAAGCCTGCGTGAGAGCATTGCCAACTGCTCCCTGCCGGTACGAGAGTATGCCTGCTGCGAAGGCGGCCGCCTGAAGGGTGAAATTCATTGTGACGAAAGCCATACTTTGGGGCATGGCGGCACAGATCCTGCCAGTACCTATTGGCCAAGGCAGAGAGCTCAGGAGGACGATGTTGCCCATACCAAAGCCACAATGCTTCGCACCAGTAAGTACAAATATGTGCGGCGCTTGTACGAAGAAGACCAGCTTTTTGATATTGAAAATGATACCGGTGAGCAAAACAATTTGGTTATGCTGCCTTCGATGATGCCGGTTTTAGCAGAAATGCGGCTGATGATGCTGGACTGGTATCAACAGACCTGTGATATTGTTCCCCTTGTTTATGATGACCGCTTTAATTTTGAAATGATTTGGTGTCGAATTAAGAAAATCTGCCCGCCTGAAAAAGTCAATGAAGTGCAGGAGATTATCAGGGAAAACAGGCAGATGCATTTGCCGCTGCTTTTTCAAAAATGCGCTGAAGCGTGCCGAAATTAATAGTGAAAGGAATAAGCATATCAATGTTAAAAAAACCTAATTTTTTATTTATCTTTCCGGATCAGCACAGAGGGGATTGGATGCCTTATTCGCGAGAAACAATGGAACGTCTTGGAGTTTCGGGGCTCACACTGGAAATGCCTAATATTCGTGGGATTATGGAACGAGGGGTCTCCTTTACCCATGTGGTCTCGCCCGCTCCCGTATGTGCGCCAGCCAGAGCGTGTCTTGCATCCGGCAGGAGATATGGAAGCTGCCGGGTTATGAACAACAATGTGAATTACGACTACACTTTGCAAACCTTTTATTCCCTGTTGAAGCAGGATGGTTACAGCGTCGGCGGCGTGGGTAAGTTTGACCTGAACAAGGCTGACCTGTTCTGGGGGGATGGCGGCAGTGGGCATCATGAGCTGCTTGACCGGGTGGGGTTTACCCATACGTACGACAACGAGGGAAAATTCGACGCTATCTGGGCGTATTATGACGACAAAGCAGGGCCTTATGCGAATTATCTTGCGGAGCGCGGGCTCATGAAAACCCATGCGGAAGATATGGTCAGGCGCCTGAGCTTGAACACCGATGCTCCCACACCTCTGTCGGACGAAGATTATTGTGATAACTGGATTACCGGACACGGTCAAGATATGATTCGTGATTTTCCCGTGGATAAGCCGTGGTTCCTTCAAGTGAATTTCGCATGTCCCCATGATCCTTGGGATGTTACAGTCTCAATGAAGGAGCAGTACAAGAACAGAACCTATCCGCCAGCGGCGGAACACACGTTAGCGGAAGATAACAACGGCATACGCCAAAATTACGCCGCCATGCTTGAGAACATTGACAGGAACGTTGGTTTGTTAATTGATGCGGTGCAAGCGCGGGGCGACTTAGAGAATACAATCATTATTTACAGTTCTGATCATGGAGAGCTCCTTGGAGATCACAACCAATACGGAAAAAGTAAGCCAGAGCAAGGCTCCATCCATGTGCCGCTTGTTATTGACGCTTCACGGTTCGGCGGCGTTCAGAACATGGAGAATGCATCTCCGGTGGAAATGCAGGACATTGCAGCCACGGTGCTGGAATATGCCGGACTTTCCATGGAAACGGAACTGGGATCCGTTTCTTTGAAGCCGGTCATGGATGGTGAAAAAACCCAGATGAGAGAATATTGTGTCTCCGAGCTCATTTCGCCTGTAAGGCGAGGGCTTACTGTTCCCTTTGGGACGGTCAGCGACGGCAGATATAAGCTGATTATGACTACTGGAAAACCTGACAGGTTATACGATCTGGCGATGGATCCCTTTGAATGTCAGAATATATCAGCAGAGCAGCTTCAAATCGTGGAACGACTGAAAAAGCTGTTTGACGAAAGGGAGCCATTGGGAAACCCAGGTGTCAGGAAGCTTTTCGAGAAGCTGCGGAACAGTGGGACGAGAGGCGCAAATTGAAATGAAAGAAAAGAGTAAAAAATATAAATCGGTTGTTTTATAAGGAGAAAATTATAATGAGTAAAATTCAAAATGAAGTAAAGAAACAGGTTGAAGAACTATTATCAAAGATGTCGCTGGAACAGAAAGTGGCACAGCTGCAGTGTATGATGGTTGGAATGGAGCCGCCAAAGGATACAGTAAATAGATTCCCCAATGGATTGGGAACGGTTACGGCATTTAGCGGCAAACCGTCGGCAAAAGAGAATATGGAATTAGTGATAGAACTGCAGGATGCGGCGAAGGAACATAGTGACATTCCGCCATTGGTACATGGTGAAGCAGTAACAGGACTCAATGGTGCAGATGCTACAATCTTCCCATCGGCCATTGGGTTAGGGGCTACATGGAATCCGGATACGGTAGAAGAAATGGCAGATGTTATCAGAACGCAAATGATTTCAGTTGGAATGCGGCATGCACTTTCACCTGTCATGGATGTAGCGAGAGATCCGCGCTGGGGAAGGGTTGGAGAAACCTATGGTGAAGACCCTACACTTTGTGCACGTATGAGTGTGGCATTTACAAAAGGATTGCAGGGAGAAAATTTAAAGGATGGGGTTGCGGCCACCGGAAAACACTTTTTAGGATATGGAATGAGTGAGGGAGGTCTGAATATGGCTGCCAATCCGATTCCGGCCAGAGAACTCAGGGAGGTATATGCGAAACCATTTCAAGCGGCGATTACGGAAGCAGGACTGGAGAGTATTATGAATTCCTATGGTTCCATTGATGGGGAACTGATAATCAATTCAGAAAATATATTAACTGATCTTTTACGCGGTGAAATGGGATTTGATGGTATGGTGGTATCTGATTATATGTCTATTAATAAAGCAGTGGATTTGGGAATAAGCAAAGATCCGGCGCAGGGTGGAATTGATGCGCTGAAGGCAGGATTAGACGTAGAAATGCCGGTGCCTTATGGTTATACAGGAAGTCTTATAGAAGCAGTACAATCAGGAATCGTTTCAGAAGGGTTGGTAGATAGATCGGTACGCAAAGTATTGGCAGCAAAAATCAAATTAGGAATTTTGGATAATCCATATCCAAGAGAAGATTTGTTTGCGGAAGCATATGACAGAAGTAAAACGGATACCTGTAGTTTAAAAGCAGCACGGGAATCAATTGTTCTTTTGAAGAATGAAGGTTTACTGCCACTTGATAAAGGTGAAAAGAAGATTGCGCTGATTGGTCCCCATGGAGACTCTCTTCGTTTGCTTTTTAGCTGCTATACTTATCCGGCAGCACTTGACATGAATATCTCAGGTTCCATGAAGGATATGGCTGGAATGGAGGACACAGCGAAAAGTGATGGAAAACAGACGCAAACGATTGCATATTATGAGGGGAGTATGGTAAGAAAGGAATCAGAAGAAGTAACCACTATATTGGAAAAACTATATGGTTCTATTACCCCGACTGTTTATAAGGCTATATGTAAAAAGTGTCAAACTGCACAAGTATCATATGAAAAGGGCTGTGAAATCGCAGGAACAGACAAAAGCGGATTTACCCGTGCTGTAGAATTGGCAAAGAATTCTGACATTGTAATATTAACGCTTGGAGGAAAGTACGGCTGGGGTATGAATTGTACGACAGGTGAAGGAGTAGATACTGATAAGATCGGTTTGCCGGGAGTGCAGGAAGAGCTTGCACAGGCAATCTATGAAACAGGTACACCGGCGATTATGGTACATATGGATGCAAAGCCGTTGTCCAGTCCATTTATTACTAAGAACTTTCCGGTAATTATTGAAAATTGGTTTCCGGGGATTACCGGTGGGCAGGCACTGGCAGATGTATTATTTGGGGATTATAATCCGGCGGGACGTCTGCCAATGACAGCTGCCATGACAGAAGGGCAGATTCCGATTTATGCATCTGTACGCAATGGCAGTGGCTATGCAAAAAGTAAAGGAATGGTGTTGTGCAGATACGTTGAAGGAGAGAAAGAACCGCTGCATTATTTTGGAGAAGGACTCAGTTATACAACTTTTGAGTATTCCAATCTTAAGATGGATGAAAGCGTCCCGGCAGACGGCATGATTAAGGTTTCCTGCGATGTGGCAAATACCGGAGACAGAGCGGGAGAAGAGGTAGTTCAAGTGTATGTCAGTGATGAACTTGCAAGTATGATTCGCCCGAACAAAGAGCTTGCCGGATTTGCCAGAGTACCATTAAAGGCCGGAGAAACAAAAACGGTGCAGTTTTCCATGAAAGCCAGTCAATTTGCATTCCTTGATAAAAAAATGAATTGGGTAGTAGAAGCGGGAAAAATGACAGTGAGAATCGGAGCATCCTCAGAAGACATCAGATTAACGGGCAGCTTTGAGATTAAGGATACTGCCTATATTGATGGGAAAAGCAGAGGCTTTTATGCAGCGGTAACATTTTAAAAATATATAACATGGAAAGGATAGGAAGAAAATGAGTGCTTGCGGCATTATTCTTGGATGATTTATGAAAAACCTAATGATATTATTAAGTTCTTTTCTCAAAGTCGGATTTATCGGTTTTGGAGGAGGGAGCGCACTTATTCCCGTTATTGAGAAAGAAGTCGTAACGGACAAACAGCTTTTGAGCGAAGAGGACTATAATAATTATGTGATTGTGTCCAATATCACACCGGGGACTTTGCCGGTTAAACTTGCGGCGGCGGTTGGGAGGAAAGTTAGCGGATTGACCGGAATGCTTGGTGCGGCATTAATGGTCTCTCTGCCCGGAGTGGCAATAACTGTTTTTTTGGTGTCCATCATTTCACAGTTAAATGAAAATGTGCTTTTGCAAATTGAATATGCTTCTGTTGGCATATCGGTGTTTATTATATTTTTACTTGTTCACTATATTAAAAAAGTAATGAACGGTTGTAAACAGGCAGGAACATCCCATGCGGGCTGGATTATCATGCTGACGGTATTTATCCTGACTGGCGGGAAAGGGATATATAATATTTTCGGTCTGACTGGTACTCCACTCTTTAGTATTTCAACAATCAATATTTTGTTGCTGTCATTTTTTATTATATTTTACACGAATGGGAAGATTACTCTTGTAAAAGGAACCGTTGTTGGAATAATTGGAATACTGTTTATTCTTTGCACGGGAAAAGCTAAGATTATTTCTAGTACTTTGATATTTTATATAATAGAAATCATCATGCTGTCACTATCTTGCTATGGTTTATATGCAAGCATGAAAAATGGTGGAAAGGCTAAAAGAATATCGCCTAAAGGTTTAATCGCTGAGATTTCTACATGGGTTGCGTTTCTTGTTGTAATGGCAGTGCCTGCATCTCTGGTATTTAGTGAAACTACTTTATATTTAAGTAAGGGCTTGTTATCCACTGTTATTTCTTTCGGAGGAGGGGAAGCGTATATTTCAATTGCCGACAGTGTATTTTTATCAACCCAGGATATAACCTCGCAGATGTTTTACGGGCAGATTCTTCCCATCGCTAATGCACTTCCGGGTCCTATACTGAGCAAGGTGCTGGCGGCAATCGGCTATTATATTGGTCTGAACACAACAAACAGTATTGGCGTAGGCTATTTGTTGGCATTAGCTGGATATGTGGCAAGCCTCGCCGCTTCATGTACAGTATTTTCAATAGTATTATATATTTATAATAGCTTTGAAAACCTTGAAATTTTTCAGATATTAAAAAAATGGATTCTTCCTATCATCAGCGGATTACTTCTGAGTACAATGGTTTCGATGATGTATGAGAATATTAAAATATTTGCGGAATGCGGTATAGTAGAAGGCGCTGCTATTCTGATATGTCTGTTAATTTTCTCCTTACTTTATTTCCTTTATAAAAAACTGCATTGGCATGATATAATCCTTATTCTTGTATCGGGTGCGGTAACGATAATAATTTGCAATTTATTTTAATAAGAATCTTGCCAATAGGTAAAGAGAAACACTATGTAAAAAGGGAAGGTGATAACGCAGAGGTCATTCTGTAAAAGAAAATTTAGGTTACAGTTCGTCCTCTGAACTGTAACAAATTTAGTACAATCGTGTTAGAATATGTTAAATAGTAAATCAAAAAGGAGATAAGAGAGATGGATAGAAGGCCTAACTTTATTGTAATTCACACAGATCAGCACCGAGGTGACTGTCTTGGTTTTTTGAATCAAAGAAAACACTTATATACCCCAAATCTTGATAGTATTGCTGATCAAGGTGCATATTTTTCTAATTGCTATTCAGGATGCCCGGTATGTATTCCTCAGAGACTGACTTTATTAACAGGACAGACAGCAGTCCGGCACGGTGTTATGGATAATCTGGGAATTCCTTATATGCCATTAGAAACAACACTTCCAACGGAAATGCATCATAGTGGTTATCAAACTGCGCTTGTTGGACGCACAATGCATACTTATCCATATACGCATCCATATGGATTTGAATATTACAAGCCAGGAGACCTGACTAATAATTTGAAGGATAAGGATGAGTTTTTTAATTTTATCAAGAATAATGCTCCTATAGATAACAATGATTATTATGGCGGAGGCGCATGTCTCAACTCTTATCTGGGAGCTCCATTTCATATGGAGGATCGATTCCATCAGACGATGTGGGCAACAAACAGAGCACTGGATTTTATGGATAACAGGGACAGCAGCAGACCATTCATGTTATTTGTAGGATATTTTGGACCGCATACACCATTAAATCCTCCATCAGAGTACTTTCATCGTTATTATGATAATAATGATCCGGATGCGCCTTATATTGCAGAATATGATGTAGAGCCGGTAAGCAATGGCTGTGTTACTTCAAATTATATGAATCTGGAAGGAGAAAAGTTAAGGACAACACAGGCTGCTTATTATGGAAATATCAGTTTTATTGATGCACAAATCGGACGGATACTTGATAAACTGATTTATATGCCAAATACCTATGTTATCTTTACATCTGATCATGGTGAATTGTTGGGAGATCATTACAGTATGCAAAAATCGAAAGCCTGGCAAGGCTCTGTACATATTCCATTTCTGATTTACGGCCCGGGGATTAGGGGAAAACAAAAATTCGAGCAGCCTGTTGGCTGGGAGGATATCATGCCTACGATTTTGGAATTGGCTGAAACAAAAATCCCTGACAGTGTAGAAGGATTGAGTCTGGCAACTTTGCTCAAGTCAGGAGAGGATGATTCCATAAGAAAGTTTTTTCATGGGGAGTGCAGTCATTTTAATCCAGATCGTTATGGCGGTTATGAGAGTCAACAGAGAGATAACAACTTAGTTTATGAGGTAGGTTCTCAATACCTGACAGATGGTAAAATGAAATATATCTGGTATGAAACAAGTGGAAAAGAGCAGTTGTTTGATTTGACGAAAGATTATGGGGAAGTTTGTGACTTGTCCGAATTACCGGAATATGCAGAAGAATTAAAAAAATGGCGCCAACAGCTGGTTGAGGAATTAAAAGGAAGACCAGAAGGGTTTACAGATGGAGAAAAATTGATTATTGGTCAGAAACCGCTCCGTCTGCAGCCGAATGCACAAAAAGTATCGGATGAGAGAAAAGCAGAATTATATGAAATTGCTTATGATTATCCAACAGTTATGCCATTTATCAAAACCTATAAAAATTCATTGAACTAATGTTGCCGATTCTCCTTTTTTTAATAAGAATGCAGGAGGATTGATTCAAGCTAAAAGAATTAGCACAGAACCTGAAGTAAGAAGACAGGAGTATAATTACATGTTAACCAATAAGCAAAGAACCAGTATTTTTGTAACCTTAATGATGGGCACGTTTATTGTGTCAATGACAACAACAGTAACAGCAAATATGCTGCCGGCTATTATGCGGGATCTTAATATCGTCACCAGTACTGCCCAGTGGCTTACCAGCGGAGCAACATTGGTATCGGGCATT
>Ga0153938_1000371_pt1 | contig 17972 bp, 22 predicted proteins | sample TSNY022MetaG_FD_104740 | JGI IMG/M metagenome (GOLD analysis project Ga0153938, IMG submission 104740) | Attine ant fungus gardens microbial communities from New Jersey, USA - TSNJ022 MetaG | ecosystem: Host-associated > Fungi > Mycelium > Unclassified | place: USA:New Jersey: Brendan T. Byrne... | reverse complement strand
TCCTCGTCTGTAAATTGGGGCCGGAAATTGTTGCTCAGGCGTTGTGCGTTGGCTGCCAGTCTGTTATCATAGGCTTGGCAGACGATGCAATACAGTTTGATAAGTTGAATTTCCCATGTTGTCACATTCATGATGATTCAATTCTATCAGCTTATTTCATCGTTTGCCGCTTTTTTCTACCCTTGATTCGCATTACTATATTCTTGTGCGAAGCATTCTATCATTGAGAAATAGCACATTGCCTTAAAATAATTGTCAGGAATACTACCAATAATCTTGATTTTTGATTCTATCCAAGCTTGTGTTTCTTTATCACAGGACTCTCGGTATTCTTTACTTCCATAAATCATTATACCAACCTCTCCATTCAAAACGATTACAAACGCATTTCAAAAATCCACTTGATTACAGCCATAATCGAAACTGTTCTGAATCCCGCCTAATTGCTATTGCATATATGAATAATAATACGACCAAACCGAATCACCCTTGCTTATTATGATTTTGGGATCCTCCAGACTGTTCAGTTTCTGCGGTTAAAGTGCTTTTTCGTGGCGGAATATTTATGAACGGGTAAACCGTTATATCTGTATTTTAACCGAATATGTTGACTGTCAGATTGAGTTATGATATACTGGATATATAAGGAAAAAAGGCTCGTCTGGGCGAGGATAAACAGGACTTAGGCCCAGAGCGTCCCGGGTGTCCGGGGGTGTATTATTTTTAATACGAGAAGCGCCACAGGCTTGATACACCTGTATGACGCGCGGCTTGCCAAAGTAACCTTTGTGAATTGGAAAGTGCGTTATCGACCCCGTATCAGTAATCTTTTGAAAGTGCGGGTAAGCAAAACGTATCATGTAAGTTACTCACCTTCATGAATGTAGCCGAGCATACTGTAGAAATTGCCGGAGAGACAATCCACTCTGAAAAGGATCCGGCAGAACCTTAACTGCCGGTGATGCTGAATCAGTAAGGCTGCACACATAAGCAAGAAAAAAGTGTAGGGGAATTTTCCTCAAACAAGTCATACATAAGACTTTAAAAAGTGTATTGCCGATTGTCGAGGATCTCTGATCTGGCAGGAGGCGGCTTTGCTTCAACTCATAAACACAAACACCGGGGAGGGAGGCTGCGCCCTGATGGGAAGGAGAAATAAATCATACACGAAGGATCTCCACCAACAGGCATACGACAGGCTGACAGGGATGCAGGCCTTTGGCGAGAGCAAAAAAGAAGCGGTGGCGAACGGTGCAGAGAAAGACAGAATATTCTCCTTCAACACCTATAAGACCTATTGGAAGCACACAAAATATTTTATCCGGTATATCCGGGAAAACCACCCGGAGTGCACGACGCTGAAAAGCGCGAAAAAATATGCGAATGACTGGCTGCAGGCGAGGATGGATCAGGGCTTGTCCGCTTGGACGATCCAGACAGAGGCAAAGGCTTTGGGAAAGCTGTACGGCATACAGCCGGGCGATGAGGATTATTTTACGCCGCCCAAGAGAAACCGTGAGGATATCAGGAGGAGCCGCGGGGACAAGGTGCGGGACCGCCATTTTTCAGAGGCGAATAATGATGAGCTGATTAAGTTTTGCCGGGGGACTGGACTGCGCAGAAGCGAGCTGACGGCTCTCAAGGGGAAAGACCTTGTTACGAGAGCACGGATCGAGGCCGAGACCGCCCGGCTTGAAAGTATCCCGGAGGACAGGAGGACAACCCTTGAAGCGAAGCGGCTTGAAATACTTAAAGACGCTAGGATGTTTGACGCGGACTATTTCACGCATGTCCGCAGCGGAAAAGGCGGCAGGGAGCGTATGATCCCCATCATCGGGAAAAACGCGGAACAGATTATAGAGAGAATGAAAAACACGCCGGCGGAAGAAAAGGTATGGCAGTATGTCAATGCCAACGCGGATATCCACGGGTACAGGGCTGAATACGCGACGGCCATTTATAAAGCCCGCGCAAGGGATATCGGGGATATCCCCTATGACCGGGTGAACAGGGGGACGGGGAAGCGTTTCCAGAGCGATGTATATACCTGCAGGAAGGACGAGGCCGGAAAAAAACTGGACAAAGCGGCCATGCTGATCTGCAGCAAGGCGCTGGGCCATAACCGCGTCTGCGTTGTGGCCGATAATTATATCCGGGGGCTGTAATACTTTTTCTTTTTGCAAAGAAAAAGTATCAAAGAAAAAGTATCAAAAAGAAACGTATACGAGATGGGTCGGTGCTGATTTAGGCTTTCGCGCCCGGTACCAAAGCATATATTCGCATAAGGAGGGCGCGCTGACATGAGCGAATTTGTGAAAAAAAGCGCCCTGGGGTACAGAGCGGTTCCTGGTGGCCATTCGGATCCGGAGTGTTCCCATGTGATCCTGACAAAAGAAGAATACGACCGGATCCTGCGGGAAAAGGCGCAGGCTGAACAGGGCAAGCGGAATACGGCGTATGAGGCTGAGAGGGCTGTCAAGAGGGCGCAGGACGACGCACTTGGCCGGTCCCGGAAGGCCGAAGAAGAGGCGCGGCGGAGCGTTGAGGGTATGGAGCGGGAGCTGTCTGCGGAAAGGGCCGAGAGTGCCTACCAGCGGCGCCTAAACGCAAATCTGCTGCGGATATTAAAGGAACGGGCAAATGCCGGAAGGAATCTGAAGCCCAAAAAAGAGCACACCGGGTATGTGGTGGTATCCTCCGCGGAAAAGGAGCACCGCTATAAAGACGGCAGTCGGCAGTGGAGGGCGGTGACGCTTTGGGAGACGGCGCTGCAAAGTCCGTATTCGGTGGACTTTACCGAGGAACAGGCGAGAAAGCAAATGCTGGAGGAGCTGTTTCAGAAGGACGAAGGCGGGGACTGGACTATCCAAAAGATCGGGATTACTGGGGACTATGGCGGCGGGTATGCGGAAATGCTCGGGGACAAGGACTGGAGAGAGGACTACCACCGGTACAACGTGATGCTGAACCGGCATTTGAGAGCCAATTTCAGATCCGGCTATTGGGAAATCGTTTTTATGCACACAAAGCCTCTTGGTGTTATTCCGAAGGATATGAGGGCCCGTTGACTGTGGCGGCGAGGGTGCTGGGAGCGTGCCTCCCTCGGCAGGATCCGACTGTCACGTTGGTCGTTTGTCAAAATAAAATTAGTCTCTGCATATTATTTCTATTGATAATAGTATCTACATTGTATATACTATAAATGAAGGGAGTTGAATAGCATGCGTTCTACAATTCAAAAATGGGGCAACAGTCAGGCTATCCGTTTGCCCAAGGCGATCTTGGATATTGCCCATTTAACTGAAAATGAACAGGTACAGATTTTTGCGGAGCAAAATAAGATTATCATCAAAAAAGCAGTTGAAAGAAGGCATAAGACGTTAGAAGAAAGACTCAAGGGCTTTGACGGCGAGTATGTGTTTGAGGAATGGGACACCGGCGCTCCGGTTGGGAGAGAGGTATTGTAATGGCCTACCACGCGAAGCAGGGAGATATAATTTGGATAACTCTTGATCCTCAGGCAGGTCATGAACAAAAAGGGCGCAGACCGGCCCTAGTAGTGAGTAAAAACAAATTTAATGATTTTGCTAAAACTGGGGCTATGATATGCCCGATCACAAATACAGACAGAAATATACCGATACAGGTAAAATTGGACGGAAGAACCAAGACAAGCGGCGTTGTTATGTGCGACCAAGCAAAAATTTTAGATTTAAAAGAGCGCAATGCCGATTTTATTGAGAGTGTACCAGATGAAATTATTTTTGAAGTGGTTGATATTATCATCAGTTTTATCGAAATAGAAGAGTAGGGAGTGACCGCCACATTAAGGCGGTTCTTTTTTATACTATGACGACGGGTTCTCCAAAGCAGGTTTGCACTGATCGGCGCGGCACAACCTCAGATACCCCTCATGAAGAAACCACACAAGATATGATCGCGCCAGGCAATTTGTGGCACTTATAGTTTACAACTTGTGCAAATAGTTATAAATCTAGGTATTGCTTTAATGCCGCTCGGACTATGGCAGATTGGTCTTTTTCCTCTGGATTATCACTACATGCCGCCTTGATTTTCAAGGCTTTATAAATATCTTCGGTGATATAGTAGGTGCGGCGGATCAGAGTTCCCCCGCTATTGGTCGTCTCTTGGTTTGGTCGCTCTTTGGTCTCGAATCTTGGGGTCGGGACGGTAGCGGGCAGGCTCGGTTGCTCTGCTGGCTTTTTAGTCACATCAACCGGAAATATATTATTCGCGTCTTGGCTGAAATCTTTTTTAGTTGGCATGTTTTAATTCCCCCTGATCCACATACTCGTTGATAAATTCTATGTAATCTTGGGCGGGGTTACTAGTTGGGGCATAATCAAAAACACTTTGTTTTTTTAATTGTGCCTCCCTAACAGCTACTCCCTCCCGAATAAAGGTTTTATAGACCCTACTGTTAAACGTACCCGCCCATTTGTTTAGATTCTCGCTCATTTGTCCAGAAATAACTGTCCGAGGGTTATGCTTTGTTAGTAACAATCCGTCAATCATTAAATTAGGATTATATATCTTTTTAATGCGTTCCGTGGCCTCCTGAAGCTTTACCAATCCCTGAACAGCGAAAACATCCGCCGACAGTGGCACAACCAAATCGTTAGCCGCTACTAATGATTGCATAGTCAAAAGACCTCCGATTAAAGGCTGGTTATCAATAAAGATATAATCATACTGGTCGCTTAGTCTGTTCAATTCCTCTTTTAGTCTAGTAATTCCGTCCAGCAAAGTATCTCCGTGATATTGGGTATCCATTTTGCTAAGAGAAGAATTTCCCGCTATAATATTTCCTTGCGTGGTGTGCTGGATCGCTTCATCAAATGAGGCTTCCCCCACAATTACATGATACATAGTCGGGTGATTGCTTACATCTGCCCCAAATGCTAAAGATAAATTACCCTGTGGGTCATAATCAACTGCCAGCGTTGACAAGCCCCTTTTATTTAGTCCTGTGCTCATGGCGTGGGTGGTGGTGGTCTTACCTACTCCACCCTTACCGTTTATAATCGTGGTAATTCTCATTTATCCCACTTCCTTTTTAATTATGTCTGTATAATTTTATATCATTATACTTGTTTGATGATATGATGTCAAGTCAGCATGTCTGTATATAATTATACTTACTTAATGCTTTGTTTGTATAATGATATTGCTCTATAATGATATGTAATCTTAATGCCTTACTGATATAATTACATATCATTAAGTAAGTATAATTGTTTACTTGTATTTTACTATCCCACTTAACGTGGTTTTTCTCCCTTTTCGACATATTTTGATATCCTGTACGATTGTTGAAAACTCATTCTTATAACGTGGTTTTTCTCTCTTTTTACTAGTTTTCAACAATCGTGCGCGGGATTTAGACGTGGTTTTTCTCCCCTTTTAGCGTGGTTTTTCCCCTTTTTAGGCGTGGTTTTTCTCCCCGTTCGGCGTGGTTTTTCTCCCCGTTCGGCGTGGTTTTTCTCCCCGTTCGGCGTGGTTTTTCTCCCCTTTTATGCTCATATATCGCATTGTAATAAGGTTTTTTTTGTCCTAAAATATATAAATAATATAAATAATATAAATAATATTATCTTAGCTACCGCAAAAAAAGAGAATCAATTGACATTCTCCCCAATTGGTTATAATATGTAAGTTGGGGGGTGGCTAAAATTTTAGTAGAGTTGGGCGAAACCATACGCGAAAAAGATAAACTACAGACAGAACGTAACCACAGCGTTGTTAAATCTAATACCCTAATCCAAAAAAGCCGCTACAATCTTACAACCACCGAACAAAAGGTTATTTTATACCTGATTACTAAAATACATCCCAATGATGAGCAGCTTACTACATACAGTTTCAAAGTTACAGAGTTTCGGGAAATTTGCGGGATTGAAGGCAATGGTGGCCGCTTCTACGCCGAACTTAAAGCGACTATTAAAAATTTGGCAGACAAAAGCATCTGGATTCGATTAGACAATGGCAAAGACACTTTGCTTCGGTGGATTGAACGGCCTTTTATAGACGAAGGGTCAGGGACTATTGAAATTAAGATAGACGAGTTTATGCGTCCTTATCTTCTACACTTACAAAGCCATTTTACAAGATATGACCTTTATTACATACTCGCTATGCGTTCACAATACAGCATTAGACTGTATGAAATTACAAAAAGTTATGAGAATATGAGGATAATTACAGTTGATATCGAAGATCTGAAAAAAAGTCTATTTGCGGAAAAATATGACAGATGGAATGATTTCCATAGGTATGTAATTCAAAGTGCTGTAAAAGAAATCAACCAATATGGTGATATTACAGTATCTTATACACCGATAAAGGAAGGACGGCGATTTACTAAGCTAAAATTTAATATCTCCGCAAAGACCGATATATTAGAACGTATGAAAACATGGTCTAATATTGAGGGGAAGCTAAATCCAAAACAAGTAAAAGGTCAGATTAGCTTATATACTCCGTTAGGTGAGGACGTAAAACAAAGAAAAACGTAGTAGAGGACAAGCCAAACCCGCCATACAAGCCCACGTGGGCTTGTATGGCGGGTTTGGCTTGTCCCATGTTAGGATTTACGGATACTTTTTGGGTCATTCGATGCTACCCTCCGTTTCGTACTGCTTTACCCTGCGGTAAAAGGTGTTAGATGATAATTCTAGCTGCTTCTGCGCGTCTACGGCGGTTATACCGCCCGCTTTCCATTGATCGTATAAGGCCCGGAATTTGAAGGGGTCAACGTCGATGGGCTTCCGCCCCTTGTACTTGCCGGCTTTCTTGGCCTCGGCAATACCTTCACGCTGCCTCTGGAGGATGTACTCGCGCTCCAGCTCCGCGACGGCCCCGAACACGGTCAGCATGAATTTGCCGGTGGGTGTGTTGGTATCGATGGCCTCCTTCTTGGATACGAACACGACGCCCTTGCTTGCCAGTTGCTCGACAAGCCCCAACAAATCACGGGTGTTGCGGGCGAACCGACTTATGCTCTCCACGATTACCGAATCGCCCTCCCGGACGAAAGCGAGCATCTCATTCAGTTGGGAGCGGTTGGCGTCTTTGCCGGAGGCCTTCTCAATATACACCTTATCGACGCCCATTTCCTCCATAAGAACCTCTTGGCGGATGGTGTTCTGCTCTTCTGTAGATACGCGAATATAACCCACTTTCATTTATACTCAGCTCCTGTTTTACAAGGGAGGGTTTCTGCCCGGATTGGTATATACGTTGGTTAGCGGTGAAAGTATGACATAGTATCTATAATATACTTTTATTATAGATCTGTAGACCTTTTGCGTCAATAGGGTATATGTAAATTTTGGGATATTTCAAAAATGAATTATGAATGCATGTGACATGCTTTGCCGCATCTCCATTAAAGTGTGCCCTAATGGAGCAACGCAGTTCGAATCTGGGCAAGTTGAAAGACTATATCGAAAATAAACGTGGGATATATGGCGCCTGCGACCAATAAGTATGACACTTCCGTAATTGGGAACCTATGAAATTACGGAGAAAAGCAGAGCTGTGGTGGCAGCTCTGCTTTTGTTGTCGGCAAAATTCTTTCTTTAAATCATTCGCTCACGAGGGAACAAATATAACCGAACCGGGATACTGCGATAGGATTTCGTCCGATGTTAGAAGCGGTATACCCTCAGATGCGGCTTGAGCAAGTAAAATGCGGTCGAAAGGATCTTTGTGGATCGTTGGTAATGCCCCAACAAGCAGTGAATGTTTCCCGATTATGGGTAATTCCTGATACCCTGCGCCGAGGAGCCCACTGTGCAGAGACGCTGGATCAACAATAAAATCCGCACGGCCAAGGCTTCGCTTGATTACGATTTCCCATATGCTCGCTGAACTAAATAGCAACGTATTCTCCCTGTTCTCAACATAACGTGCGGCTTCGTACGGCAAATTGCCCGCCGCTGCCCAGAGCAGGATATGAGTATCAAGAAGGAGCTTCATAAAGCGCCCTCAAACAAGTCGGAGATTTTATTGCTGCCCATTTGGTCAAAGTCAGCCGGGACAGAAATCCGTCCTTTCAGAAAACCGGTGCGAGGGGATATTACAGGTTCCGTGTAGGGTCTCACAGTTACGAGCGGTCGGCCCGCCTTTGCTATGATAAAAGGCTCGCCCGCCGCAGCTTTCTCCACAAGAGATGATAGATGTGTTTTTGCCGCGTGAATGTTGATCTGTTCCATATGGAAAACCTCCTTATAAACTTAGTTTATCAGACTTAGTTCACATTGTCAATAGAAAATCTTTTAATTTGCGGTGAGTGCAGGCCGAATAGGGGACGCTTCGGGCATCCTCTTTTTTTACTATTTTAATGGAAAGAGGGATGGATACATCAATTTATGTGTTGTCCGTCAACAAACCTAAAAGGCGGATAGGATGTTCTTTCATACATTGAATAAACTCATTTGCAATGGGGGAAATGGGGCTGTCATGCCGCTTGACCCAACCTCGTTCAGACACAATATTTGTCCCCTTTAACGGAATACTATACATATTTCCATTTGAAAGGGCGTATCTCTCAGGGAAAATCTCAAGTTCCTGCCATAAGGAATTGATATAATAGGAATTGGAAAACTCAAGCAGGTCATAGATTGCAGCTCTTGAAGGGGTGATGACCGTAGATTTTGGGAATGGAAGATTCAATTTGCTTAAAATATCTTTGTAAGGACCCATATCAATGGAATTGTGAGTGATCAGAGCAGAATTTGTCAGAAGATCTGGAGAGATCTCCGTTAAATGTTTTTTGTGTAAGGGATTCCCAGTTCCGATTGTGATGGCAACCTTTGCCTCGTGCAATGGTTGGTAGTCCAATCCAAGAGCTTCGAATTGGTCGAGCTTATATTTTTTATAGCAGCTCCAAAAGCATACAATTCCCACTTCTGCGACTCTGTTGGCAACCAATGTTTTTGCGTCATCCTCATAACTATCATAATGTTCAATGCGGATTCCGATATCGAAGTATTTCTGGATAAGGTAAGCGCACATATCGCTCGCAAGTCGAAATCCGTCGCTGGCGATAGACAATGTCATTTGATACTTGAACTGGTTGTTTGACATAAAAACCGACTCAAGTTGTCTGAGTTGGGTTTGAATCGGAAAGGCGTGTTTGATAAAAACGCGCCCAAACGCCGTAAGCTCGACCCCTCTGTTGGTGCGGACAAATATATCCTGGCCTAAGATCCCTTCCAGTTGTTGAATTGATTGGGAAATTGCCGATTGGGAAACAAACAGATTTTGTGCCGCTTTATTAATAGATTTGGTATTGTATACCTCTACAACATAACGGAGCTGTTCAAGCGTCATAATAAACTCCATTCCGCCGCCTTTGTTGGCGGCACAAATAGTAATGAAAACGTGGTGGATACTCCGTATGAGTGGTACAATTGACTTGCATGGAGGGCACCTACAAAGCACGATAGGAGGAGTTGCAGATTGCCTTCCGGGGGATTTGAGCCAGTATAATAAACAGTGTGAGAATCGCCTTTCAAGCACAAATGAGTGGCGCTGTGAGTCCGCACGCTATAGTAATCGGAAGAATCAACAGGAATTGCTGTAGCGATACATAGCTATCCCCCAAGTGCAAGGCTTTTGCCCGATTTTTTGCGTTTACCTTGCACTCATTATACTCTAAAACCGACGATATGTCTTGATATTTCTGGATTTTTCCATTGTTCCGGAGACCTTAGCTAAAGCTGTAAACGAATAAAGCACGCTTGACTGGCGTGCTTTATTCGGAAATTATTGTGCAGCAACAAATAATAGAGTGGAGGGAATTGTGGCAGGTGCCTGATGCGGATCAGACACGACATGTTTCCCCTGCTTTTCACTCTGTGTTTTTAACTACTGTCAATCTACTTGCTATAGTTGTTTCTAATAGTTATATGGTGGATCAGCACGCCTATTACAGTCCACAATCCCAGAAAAACAAGAGCTGGCACACTTAAAAAGCCAGGAGACCAAGGGATCAGGAGAAGACACAAAAAGAAAACAGATAGGATTAGTCCCGCCCCCCCTATGATACGCCAAAGTGTTTTCTTTTTTTGACGGGCCAGCTTCATAGTTGCCGCACAAGTATAAGCAAAGGACAGGCTGGCTCCTACTGAGGCCATATCCACGATCCAGTTAATGACCTGGCGGCCAAGGAAAGGGGCTGCCAAAGACAATACCGTAAGGAACAAAATAGCATTTGATGGAATGCTGGTGCGTTGGTTTACTTTCCCGAACCAAGAAGGAATAGTCCCTACATCACTCATGGAATATAAAAGGCGGCTTGCAGACAGCAAAAATGCATTCATACCAGAAAGCACGCCGCAAGTCATAGCGATTCCTACAAAAAGCAATCCGATGTTTCCCAGTGTATCTTTGACTGCAGCACCGGTAGCCCAGCCTTCTCTCAATATTTCTTCCCAAGGACGCACAATGGCGGTTGCAGCATTTACAATAACATAAATCAGTGCCGCAATGGCAATAGAAGATATCATGATGCGTAAGGCTCGCTTAGGCGGAAAATTAAATTCTTCTGCCGCTTGTGGAATACAATCAAATCCTACAAAAGCCCATGGAGTCATGGCTACAATAGAAAAGATTGCCCGAAACGCGGAAATACCCTTCGGAAACGCCGGAGACAGATTATTAAAATCCGGCCTAGAAAACAGTACGCCAACAGCAACAAGCAAAACACTTCCGACCAGCCCGAATGTAATAGCAGTCTGTATCCAGCCCGCGCTCTTGGCGCCAAGAAGGTTTACAAATGCCACGCCGACGAGACAAAATAATGCAACAATGATCTCGCCCAGATAGACATCGAAGCCGGCAACAGCATATAAATGTCCCCGTTGCAGCACCCCCGGAAACAAATTACGGCCAATAAGGCCCAGCGCTGTGGCATTGAGCGGGATCAACGACCAATAAGTCAAAATCAGAAACCATCCGAGAAAAAAGCCGTGACCTTTCCCAAAGAGTACGGAGGCATAAAGAGAAGAACCGCCAGAACGCGGCATTTGCTGAATAAGATAACTAAAGCTGGCACTAATAACCATCACCATAGCGGCCCCAATGAGCAGCCCCAGCGTGGTCCCCAGTGGGCCTGCATCAGGAAGAAATGAATTTCCGGGCAAAACAAAGCACCCAAAGCCAATCATCGCACCCAAAGCCAGACACCATATATCTCGTACAGTCATGACTTTTTTTAATTTTGATGGGTCACCCATTCCAGATACCTTCTTACTATAATAGTATGTTCTAAAAGTTTAATCCCTATGGGAGAACGCTCTGAAGCCGCATGTCATGTATTTGAAACCCAATACTGATAAAATTAATCATCACACATTTGGTGAAGCAGAACATTGTTTAATCCATCAAACTTTTTCTTTGTTTTTGCACTGCTTGATAAACGATTCGAATAAACAAAGCATGTTATTATTTTCGAATGCCATCATTTCCGGATGCCATTGAACCGCCAAAATGTTGTATTCGTCTACAGTGAATGCTTCTACAATACCATCAGGAGCAGATGCGCAGACATTTACGCCTTTTCCAAGACGGCATACTGCTTGGTGATGAAAACTATTTACCTCTAGTGTGTCTTTGTTTAATATCTTATATAGTGGAGTTGTATGATCGATAATTTCTACCGTATGACTGGGTTCACTGCGAAACAGACCGTTATCGTGACCGCTGGTGTTTTTGAATTGACTCGGGATGTCTTGATGCAACGAACCTCCAAGAGCGACATTGATCAGCTGCATGCCGCGGCAAATACCAAGGATTGGTTTGTTTTTTTGTATGGCCAGCAGGATCAATTGTATCGTACACCTATCCACAGCAAGATCAAACGGGCCACAAGCCGGGTGTGGAACTTCGCCATAAATGATAGGAGCAATATCTCTTCCGCCTGTAAAAATAAAACCATCACAAAGATCTGTATATATCTCCATTTCATCCGGTGTATTTGTCGGTGGAATAATGACCGGAAGCCCACCAACCTTTGAAACGACATCGGTGTAATCAGTATTTAAAACTATCTTCGTCATTCCAGTCAGAAAGGCTCCTTCATTCATTATCCTTGTGGTGGACAGTCCAATCAAAGGAAGATACTTCATCTAAACACGGTCACCCCTTATGATGACATTTGTCTTTTGTGACACGGGGGTGGCGGTCCTGCCAACCCCGTGTCGTTTAAGAATTTAGCCCATTACTGCTTTATAGTCCTCAGCATAGAGGTCAAGCATAACCTGTCCCTTTGTACCGACAATTTTAACGTATGTGTCTCTCACGGGCATGGATACTTGACGAAAAACCTCACGCTCTTCTTCAGTCAGCACATAGACCTCGCAACCAGCTCCCTTAAACGTGTCTACGGCGATCTTATCGTTTGCGCTATAATTTTCAAAATGGAACTGAGCCTGGATTCCGACACATTCCCTGATCAGATCCTGAATGTCGGTTGGTAGAGAACCCCACCACGCAGGATTGGCGGCGACACTGGTGCAGGAAATAGAAGAGTTGGGGAGGGTAATGCAGGACTGGACTTCGTAAAATTTATTATTATAAGAGACATATGCAGAGTTGCACTGGCCGTCGGCTATACCCAACTGAAGGGCGCTGTACAGTTCGGAATAAGCAACGTTAACAGGGTTGGCTCCATAGCTATCATATTGGGCCTGCAGCAGCGGGGAAGCCATGATACGCATTTTGAAGCCGGTAAAATCATTTGGAGCCTTGAAAAGCTTGTTTCCGGTCCAGGCGGGGATACCCAAGGGAACAATGTCAAGAAGGGTTATGCCTTTTTCGGCATACATATCATAGATATAGTCGAACATCTTCCCATTATGAAGCACTTTATATGCTTCTGCCTGACTGCCGGGCTGCAGGAAAGGGATGTCAAAGATGCCTAATTCAGGAATGATGGAAGCAACATTGCTGGTGGATATGAAAAGCATGTCCGTACCACCCATCTGAACCAATTCCGCAAGGTTTGTACCTTCGCCGAGTTGGCCGCTGGTATACACCTCAACAGTGATGGCACCGTCGCTCTTTTCCTCAATCGCATCTTTGAAAGCATGAACTGCCTTATCCTCAAAAGAGCCGGGATTGTTGTCGGAGCAGTAGCGAATAGTGTAAGTCTGGGCTGACGTGGCGCTTGCGGAGGTACCGGAAGAGGAAGAGGCAGGGGCAGGGGCAGGGGCGGAACTCTGGCAGCCCAATAACCCAATGAGCATAACGAATGCGACCAGTAGAGATACAAGCTTTTTCATTTTTTCTTTCCTTTCTTTTTTGGCGCACTGCAGAAATGGTGCAGAACTTTGGAAAACAAATTAATCACAGTACTTTGTAAGCTATACATGCACAAAAGATAGCGTTCTTTGTACGTCCACAAAGAACGTTTAAGCAAATAAGTAGACAGGCCACATAACTAGATCCGGTAAAATAATGCAGAGAATAGTACCGATTATTGTTAGAATCAAATAGCTTGGAACGCCTTTACATACAACTGTGAATTTTTGGTTGAAGGCGGCGCTGGCAGTGAACAGCGTACAACCGAAAGGCGGTGTAATGCAGCCGATCGCAGACCACATCGTAACCACGACGCCCAGATGAACCATATTCATGCCGGCAGCCACGGCAATTGGTGCAAAGATGGGTACTACAATGACAATTACTGGGAAGCTGTCGACGAAGCAGCACGCGATCAAAAAGATCAAGCTGATGGCAAGCATAATCTTCCACTGGCTGGGACTATCACCCAAAAGCATGGATGTGATCTGCTGAGGGATTCTGGCATAACTGATCGCCCAAGAGAATGCTTTTCCGCCTGCAGTAAGGATGAGCGTGGCGCTAAAAACCTTGGAGGTATCGAATGCGATTTCCTTGAGGTCTATCAAGCGTATGCTTTTGTAGAGGAATCCTTCCAGAACAATCGCATACAAACTGCCAACAGCAGCAGCTTCAGTAGGGCTGAAAACGCCGGAGTAGATGCCACCAAGAATGATTACCGGAAAGCCAAGGGAAGGCGCGGCCCGCAAAAATGCCGTCCAGACCTCTCTTGGGGAACTGCGCTCCAGGCAAATGATGTTGTGCCGTTTAGCGTAAATGATTTCATAAACCGCAAAAAACAAGAACATCATCACACCAGGGACAAAACCAGCCAAGAACACATGCGCAACCGAAACATCCGCCATTACGCAATACATGATCATACAGGTGCTGGGCGGAATCAGCAACGCAATGTTGGCGTTTCCCACGATAGTCCCCAGAACATGGGAAACATTATATCCTAACTTGCGCATAGGCTTATACATTGGCTTACCGACGGCGACTGTAGTGGCGATGGCCGAACCGGATATAGCACCGAAAATCGTGCAGGTACCACCCATTGTCACAGCGAGACCGCCGGGAACATGTCCCAACAAGGCTCGGACAAAAGAGATCAAACGTTTGGACATTTCCCCCTTACACATGATATTTCCGGCCAACATAAACATGGGGATGGACAAAATTACGAAAGACTGGATGCCAGACAAGAAATTTTGTACCATCAGTGTGGTGTTCAGGGACGGAAAATAGGTCATCAGCACAACTAGAGGAGCACCGATGAGAGCAAACATCATTGGAAAGCTGAGAATCATCAGGACGAACATAATACCTAACAGCATACCAATCATTGATTTCCCACCTCCTTTTTTGTATTTTCTCCGGTTACATCAAAGGAAAAGCCACTGTCCTCGCTGTCATCAAGATCCGAATCAGGCTCACGGATAATAAACCTGACAATATCTGATGTTTTTAGGTTCATCATAAAAAGGATGAAATACTGGAGTGCCGCCATATAAAACCCCAGCGGGATCACAAGGTAGGGAATCCAAAGAGGGAAGAGCAGTGTAGGTGACAGGCGGTTCATTCCCTTAACCGTCATGACATAGTCAAAGCCCATCTTACCTAAATAGAGGAGCGCAAAAATAGCCAAGAAGTCGACGACAGTCGTTACGATTTTTTGGATCTTGATCGAGACGTTGTCATAGACAGCTGACATGATGATGTGTCTGCCGGTTCGCGCTGCATAGCTCAGGCCAATAAAACAGATAAAAGTAATCAGCAAACTGCCAATCTCCTCAGCCCAGGATATCCCATTGTTTAATACAAATCGGGTAAACACATTGACAATCAGAATAAGAAAGACGCCCAGAATAGAAAGAGACAACACCAATTTTTCAAAATAATATATCGCGTCATTTATTTTTTTCAGCGTTTTCATATCAGACCTCCTCTTACAATATATTGCCTCTGCTATGAGCAATAACTTAAATGTGCTTTCACATTTTCTAGGGTTTGTTTTTTCTATTGCAAGCTTCAGTTAGTTTGGCTACATATCAAAAGTCACAACGAAATCCCTCAAACTTTCTTCTGTCATATCACAGATAAATCCAACAAGGCTATTATCTTGGACGCTTTTGGCACAGTCGAGACTGGCTTTTTTCATTTTTTCAACACATTCCTGGCCAAGTTCTTCCTGGGCACAACGCATCATGCAGGCATACATCAGCTTTGTCATGGCGTCGTAATCATACTTTTCCGGAACAGCTTCTTTCTTGCTTTTGTAGGAAGTATCCCATTCTTCAAAGGCCGCTTTTCGCTGTTCAGCATTTAAATTTGCCGGACGCAAATAAACGGAGAGCCGACACCTGTGATAAATATTCTCACCCCAATAAGTAATTCGCTGGCCTAAATTAACTTGGCATTTATCGGTAGCGGCCTCCTTGTAATAAGCATTATAAAACTCCTCACAGTACATCTCGCCCAGCTTACACGCATCTTCTGACTTCCAAACTTCGGCCAAAGGGCAAGTCGAGACATTGACCCACATTTCTTGCGTTTCCACCCGCAACCATTCTTTATCTGTACGCAGGCCGCAGGGGAGCGGACTCCCCCCCTTGGTCATCGTTTTCAAATTTACTTTCCTGTCTTCTGCGACAAGCTGGTTACGGCGGAGCCCCCCCAAGGTCTTACCATACAGTTTGACCGCATTTCGGACCACAATGCAGCCATTTAGATCAAACTCTTCGTCCAACGCCATGGCAAGCCTGATGTACAATTTGGCGAACTTATCCTGCGCTCTGTCGTCACACGGAATCTTCTTAAAGCTCATAGGCCCAACTCTCCTTTCAATGTCTCGCAGAAGCAAATCCTTATGAGCTTCTTGGCATCGTTTTTGGAGTATTCCTCCCACATAGGTTCTTGATCCACATCAAGAAGCATTGGCAAAAAAGTTTCCACGAACTCTTTGTCATTCTTTCGTTCATAGGAGAGCGCCAGCTTGGTCAGTTCCTCGGCGTGGAAAACCGCACATTCCCGCAGGGCTCCAGCAATGTAGTCTTTTCCTTTTTCTCCAAGGTGGTCTACTGCCGCTTCCAGCATGTAATAATAAATTTTGATCCAGAGTATGGCATAGCACACCTTTATGTTCGGCAGCTTTACCGAATAATGAGGATCTACATAGCCAGGGTCATACTTTTTGAAAGAAAGCCTGCGTTCTTCTTCAGTCAAATACTCAGGGCGGTATGTAAGATAGAAAGAACAAAGGTCTTCCGTTTCCTGAGTAAGAGTTCGGGTTAAATTGACTCGTAATTTTTCGAAGCCGAACGTTCCATAGCAAGCTTGATGAAATTCTTCACAATAAATTCGTCCCAAGTGCTTTGCTCGGCACTTTACAAACATTTCACAAAAAGTACAAACATGTACCTCCTGATAACGCTCTTCTTCATTCATCTGGAATACTGCGTTACGGTATCGAGCTTCATTAGGACGATCCAATCCCTCTATAAAAAAAGTTGGGACGTTTATTTTTACATTGTTTTCCAACAATCTTTTACGGACTGTATGAGCTCTGTCATGAGCATAGCGGCGGATCGCATCCCGAAGCGCCACCTCCCCATCAAATCCGCCCCGCTCATATAACGCTTTGGCCAGATACGAGTACAGAAAGCACCAGCTGTCCTGATGGAACTCTGCACTTGCAGACTGGTACCGAGTCAAGGCACCAAATTTACAACCGCTCAACCATCTCACCCTTTCGTAAAAAATACATAGCATCTCACTTATATTATTGCCTTGATTATAGCATCTTGCTTAATAAGAGTGATAGCACAGAATACTTTTTAATCTTTATAATCTCTACTTATCACAACAAGCTACTTTAGTCTTGCAAATTATATTCGGCAAGGCTAAAATATTTATGAGGTGCGTATATTGTATCTGGGACTGGAGGGTATTATGACGTTTGAACAGCTCCGTTATGTTGTAAAGGTGATAGCACAGGATGCTTTTTAATCTTTATAACCTCTACTTATCGCAACTGTGTCGCCAGACTCCAGAAGATGAATGGGCATCGTCGCGTTCTTAGAATCTGTGTTCAGTAGCGTTTCAGCAAGGTGTGAAGATGGGAAAGCATAAAAGCGTTTTCCTCGTAAACGGCTTTAATTTCATAATCCTTTGACAAAATACGCGACCAATTAACCCATCCGAAAAAAATTAACTTTTGTTTAACTCCAGTTTGTTGCAACGTAATTACCATTTGATTTGGTTTTCCGTATTGAATTGCATGATCAACATTATAGTATCCCCCGTCAATCAAAAAAATCAAAAAATCAAAAAAGACAAATCATATTGTCCTTGCAATTATGCCTCAAAGTCATAATACAATGTCACAGGGTCAATTTTATCTAAAAAGCTGTAACTTCTTTGAAATTCTAAAATGAACTTGCAAAAAGCATCTGTAGTGCCGGCCACAGAATAATTACTAATGCGAATCAAGGGTTAAAAACAGCCAGCAAGCAGCAAACAAACAACGGAAATGCGAGCGAAAACAAAGGAAAGCAGGCCCTGCAAAGAGCGAACCTTGGAAGCGGATTGAATTTTGGTTT
>Ga0153938_1000368_pt1 | contig 18016 bp, 15 predicted proteins | sample TSNY022MetaG_FD_104740 | JGI IMG/M metagenome (GOLD analysis project Ga0153938, IMG submission 104740) | Attine ant fungus gardens microbial communities from New Jersey, USA - TSNJ022 MetaG | ecosystem: Host-associated > Fungi > Mycelium > Unclassified | place: USA:New Jersey: Brendan T. Byrne... | reverse complement strand
ATCCTGCTCCCGTGCAGGCGCACAGGAGCAGGAGCAAAATTAAAATTAACTGCTTATATATTTTCATAGCTTTACCGCACCTTCAATTCATAGACTTCCAAAATATCAATTAACAATGTAAAGGCGGCCTCCCGGGTCGCGTTATTAAGCGGGCAGGCACTATTACTATTCATATCGGCTATCAACCCGGCGCCGGCCAGGGCGGCCAGGGGCGCTCGGGCATAATCTGAGGCGTCGTCCAAATCATCGATAAGGCCGTAGTCTCCGGTCAGGCCGTACGCGTGCGCCGCGATAACCGCCATATCCTGACGGCTTATCGGCGTGTCGGGAGCAAAGCTTCCGTCGCCAAAGCCATTAATGATTCCAAGCTCAAAGGCTTTTTGTATCCAACCGAAATAAGGGTTGTCTTCCGTTACATCGTAAAATACGCCTTCCGGCACATCAGACGGCTCCTTACCCATTACCTCCAGCAGAGCCTTAACGAATTCGGCCCGGGTGATATGCTCCTGAGGGTTAATGTTGCCGTTATCGTCCATATGCGCAAGACCTATTTCATAAGCCTTCGCCACAGGCTTAAGCGCCCAATCTGAAACCGCGCGCTCATCCGCGAAGGGTTCAAGGGACGGCCTTAGGATATTTTCTCTAATATCAAAGACAAAGCTCTCCCCTTCAAAAAAATTCACATAGCTTTGCATTGCCAAAAACGCCTGTTCCGTCGATATATCGGTAACTTCTCCGCCTAAGATATTAGAAAAGCCTCCGTCGCTGTTTTGAAAATTAAGCAGCAGCTCCATCAGGGTTTTACCGTCTTTTACAAAGACTTCGCTGTCAGGATTTATTCCGTTGGCGCACAGCGCGATGATCAGCTGTGATAAGGTCTCTGAGGATTTTACTCCCTCATAGTCAAAATGCCCGTCGCTATCCTGTATGGCCGACATGTATGAAAATCCATTGTCAATGGCTTCCATTACCGCCGGAGTGCTTCTGTAAGCCCCCAGCGCCGTCAGCGCCATACAGGTAATGTCATAATTAACGGCTCCGCCCTGGGTAAGCGAGAAGCCTCCGTCGGCATTTTGAACCGACAAAATAGCTTCAACCACAGAACGGACGTCGTTTTCAGAATATACCGGAATATAACCGGCATTTGACATTACTATCAGTGAGAAAATATATCCGTTAACGCCCTGCTTACCCATATTCTCATGGTTATATATTCTTTCAAGCAGATTCACGCCCTCCACATCGGTGATATCCTCTCCCGCAAGCTGGAGGATCAGGGCCGAAAGCGCCGTATCGGTAACCAACCGGAATTTGCCGTCAGCCTTTAAAACCGATTGCTTTATTTCCTGCAATTTGCCTTCGGACAAGCGGCCATGCAGCAAGAGGTCAAGGGCTTCCCACCTGGAAAGCTCCGTCCGGCTTTGGTAGAATGAGGCGATTTTTTCAATATAGCCCTGTACTACCTCCAGAGAAGTGACGGGGTCGGCAATACCCGATGCAGCGCCTGCTATTTCATTTATAACGCCGTTTGCAATTCCTAAGTCCGTATTCTGTTCAGCCGTTAAGCTGTCCGAATAGTAAAACAGTACGTCATCGCCCTGCTTAACAATTATCTCTCCACAGCTGACAACGGGACTGCTTCCGTTTACTTTATACAGCCATCCGCTTTCAGGGCCGTTGTCAAATTCCGAAAGCCCGTTGATGGACGTTATATATACCGAGGTTCCGGGTCCGGAATAATCAAAGGCAATGCCCCTTTCCTCCAACCCCTGCTTTAAAGCGTCAAAAGCGGATGCGCCCTCTTTCAGATCAATGGTTCGGGCATTTATCAGCGTACCAATATTTGAATCGCCCTTAACAGTCAACTTAACGGTTATGGTCGCCGATTCTGAAGGGTCAGCGCTTCCTCCTCCTGTTGACCCTGTACCGGAACCCGGTTTATCGGAATCATCGGGAAGAGATATATTTACATTGTTAAGATTCAACCATATACTGTTGCCCCGGTCAACATCGCCAAGAGCAATGATGCTTTGGTAAGAAGCCGCATAGTTTGAATTGGCTGAGTCAAGGGCGTACTTAAAGCCCCCGTCTTCATGCTGGAACAAGGCAAGGGCCTGCAATGGGCCGCTGTCGTCAATCATCCACTTATTTCCGCATACGTCCTCTCCAACTGCCATCAAGCCGGATACAACTATCGCGGTCGTATTAGAGTTGCCTCCAAAAGAGCCGCCGCTCCAGCCTCCCGTTAATTGGCCGGTGGTGATTTGAGAGTCTTTCAAATTAACAATGGCTTTGGCAATGGCGGAATTAACGCCGTCTAATTCTCTGCTGCCGGCAAGGGCAATGAAGGCCATACCGGTATAATCCAAGTTGCCGGAGGTCGATGTAAGTGAAGATCCAAAGCCACCATCGGAGGTCTGGGCATTTAAAATCGCCCTAACCGCTTTGTCCTTGTCGTACTCGCTGTCAGCGCCCACCGCGTTAAGCGCGATTACAGCCCATACGTTTTGGTTTGTAAGGTTGCTGAATCTGCCGTCAGAGTGCTGGGCATATTGCATGGCGATCAGGTCCGCAACCAGATCTTGACCGTTTTCAGCCCTTGGATCCATATCCGCAGCCAGCATCCCAAGTATACGCCCGGCATAATCGGAAGGCTGCCCTGCTGTAAAAGCGTTTGAGTAATCGGGAAGATCATAGCCCTCCAAGCTGCCCCACGCGCCTTTGACAGCGGCTATATCCCACCATGATGGCAAGGCTTTGTTCAAAGTTACGTCATAGTACTGCCTCGCGTCATTCAAAATACTTCTGGCAGTATGCTGTTGGGCTTCTCCGGGCTCTATCGTACCGGGCTTGTCCTCGCCAGAGGCCGGTTCGTCCGTGCCACCTTCATTAGGCCCGTCCGTTACGGTTACGAGGCAATAAGGACGGGTAATATCGATACCTTTATCATTTGACCGCACGGCTGAAACAATATATGCTCCGGGGCTGTCAAAGCTTATGCTTGCCTGTCCGTTATCATCCGTTATAATTCCGGTTAACCTATCTGCGGAGCTTCCGCCGTTTGTGCTTTTAAGAAGCTCAGCTCCCGCAAGCGGCTTTAAGCTTCCTCCAAAAAGAGCCCCCGAAAGAGTTAGGGACATCTCCTCTCCCACCGCCGCAATGGCTTCCTCATTCTCAAAGGACGCCAGATAACCGTACTCCCAATGAGCGCAATAAAAGAGAACATTGTCCCCTTCCTTAAGCTCGTACTGAGACATACTGGCGCCCGGATCAGCCCCGTTTACCGTATACATCCAATACAACCCGGAATAATTGCTGCCAGGCGCGCCGCAAATACTGTTGACCCAACCATCGGATAAACTTAAAACGCTTTCGGACGTTGGATCCAAGCCCTTTGATTCCAATGTGCTGATCAGCAGGTGCATGGCGGTAGGGCCGTCAAATTTGGCGTTTGATATGTTATAGGGAGCTAAATCAAAGGCTTCCACGTCATGTGAGGCTTTGGCTGAAATTGTGGAATCAGGAGCCTCAATGCGAGAATACGCGGAAACTGAACGGGCTTCTAAAGCATCGGCCGGGTATACTTCCTGTTCAAGGGCAGCCGGTTCTATTGTATCCGGCTCACTCGCTCCCGATTCAAGCGCGTTCAGAGCAACTGCTCTTGGTTCAGACGCTTCCAGTGCAACCGCTTTCGGTTCAGATGCATCCAGAACAACTGCTTCCGGCTCAGGCACTTCCGGCTCAACCGTTTCCGGCTCAACTGCTTCCGTTAAAGCTTCTTCCTCCGCAGACTCAACGTTTTCGCTGCTTGGAGCTTCCGACTCTTTTTCTAAATCTACCGCCGCTTTCTCAACCTCGGCAACATAAGACTCGCCCTCCAACACACTCGCGGATATAGCTTTGGCCGGCATCAGGCTAAACACCATTAACAGTATAAGCAATACGCTGATATGCCTCTTCATTTTACACTTCATATCTTCTCCTCCTCATCCTATAAGAGCTCCCTCGGAAACTCCAAACTTGCTGATCCACTGTCATTCTGAGGGCTTGCCCCGAAGAATCTTTCGACATGCGCAATAGCTGTATCGTCATTGCGGGCTTGACCCGCAATCCCCAAAAAGAGGTTATACATGTACCCATAATATTTAGATTCACCCATGTTTCAGGGGATTGCGGGTCAAGCCCGCAATGACGAGGGTATGGCTAAATGCATAAAAAAACCGCCTTCCGGCGGTTTTTATTTTTTATCATAGTATAAAGCTAAGCGAAACAATAGCTTTCCAATATGGCTGCACAACCTTCCCGCCGAAAATACACAGCTTGCAGAGAGGCAGGTTTCCTGGCTTGAATTCATCCTTACCCTGCCCCTTCCCAAACTTCTTCAGTGGTATTTTGCAGGGTTCGTCATTCTTACAGTAGCGGGGGCTGCCGCGGATTTTCACCGCATTCCCTATTACCCGGATATATGCACCGGCACCTCTTTGCTCATATTAAATTACCCAAAGTATAACAGCTGCGATAAATGAAGTCAAACCTTTTCAATATTTTTGAAAACAATGACGCTCGTCAAAAGCACATCGCTATTTCACGAGCAAATGAGCAGTATATAATCTCTGAATAAAAATTGATATATGAATCATACTTCACATAATGTAATCCTCATTTACTGATATTCCAAGATAAAATTAACGAGACTATTAATAATGCATAGAAATCAGCTTTGATATTCAGCAGTTTTTACAGATTGACAGCAGAATAAAATGTAAGTATCATGATAAAAAATGAATTATCATTCATGTTTGAAATTTTTTATAAGCCGAAACCTTGCAAGCTTTTGCTATTTGGCTAATAATTAGGAGGAGTTACCTATGGGAATCGCAAAAAATGTAGGTATAGTCGGGCTTGGTATTTACCTACCGAAGGGACGCATGACAGCCAGAGAGATTGCAGAGCTTACGGGAGGGAACTGGTCTGAAGATGCAGTGATCGACAAACTGGGAATTGTGGAAAAACGCGTTGCGGGCGACGGCATTTCCGAAGGGACCCAGGAGATGGGCGCTCTTGCGGCTCTGGACTGTCTTAAAAGCACAGGTATGGACCCAAAAGATATTGATACCATCATATGCTTTGGGGAGGAATGGAAGGAGTTCCCTCTTACTACCTCCGCCTGCTATATTCAGGATCGTATCGGCGCGGTGAACGCCTGGGGGATTGACGTGCAGAACCGTTGCTGTACAAGCGTAGCTGCTATGAAAATGGCTAAGGATATGCTTATGACGGACGATGAGTGTAATAACATACTGGTCTGTGGCGGATACCGCAACTGCGACCTGGTGGATTATTCGGACAACGATATGTCAATGATGTATAACCTTGCCGCGGGGGGAGGCGCGATACTTCTGAGGAAAAATTACAACAGAAACCTGCTCCTGGGCTCACATCTTATGAGCGACGGCTCTATAGCGCGCACAGCAGGGGCGCCGGTTGGCGGCACTGCAAATCCTGTGACAAATGAGAACTTATCTCAGAGCGCAATGCTCCGTTTGATGGATGCGAAAAAAATGAAGGACCGGTTGAACGCCGTATCCATGGATAATTGGTACCGCTGTATTGATGAAGCGCTTCGTAAATCAGGACGTACGCGCGGGGACATATCCTATTTAGATATCTTACATATAAAGCGTTCCGGACACAATAGCATTGTTGAATTTCTGGGACTAAAGCATGAGCAGACAATTTATCTGCAAAATTATGGACACTTGGGCCAGGTGGATCAAATACTGTCGCTAAAGCTCGCGCTGGACGAGGGGAAGGTTACGGACGGAACTGTGCTTTCTATGATCGCGGCAGGCATTGGATATGTATGGGCGGCGAATATTATTGAGTGGGGTGAAAAGAAATGAGTACGCTGTTGCAGCTCTTATTGCGAAGCTTGGAGACCGGCGGGATCTATGCCCTTGCGGCGCTTGGCATCATCATCATTTACCGTACCAGCAACATAACACATTTCGCGCAGGGTTCTATGGGCATGTTTAACACGTTCGTTGTTACGGTTCTGTTTGCCACTTTCGGGCTTCCGCTGTGGCTGGCGACGCTGGGCGGCATGTTAAGCGCAATAATCAGCGGGTTTTTGATTGACTTTGCGATCATAAGGCGGACACAAAAGGTATCTCCGGTGGCCAAGCAGATAATTACACTTGGACTTATTATGATTTTTACCGGAGTTGCCCCGATGCTTTTCGGCGTGGACCCTTTGAGGCTGCCTAAGTTTTTTGAAGCCGGCTCTGTGGAGTTTTTTGGGGCGTCTATATCCTATAACGGGATATTCAATATTATATTAGGAGTCGCCTTGATGCTCCTCCTCTTTTATATCCTGCAAAAAACTAAAATCGGCCTTGCTATCAGAACGACCGCGTCCAATGAGAGCACTGCCAGATTAATGGGCGTGCCGACCCGCAAGGTGACGATGTTCTCCTGGGCGCTTGCCGCAATGCTGGGTTGTCTCGCCGGCGTTATGATTGCGCCGGTAACCTCAGTAACCATCAATCTAATGGACAGTGTTCAGGTAAACGCACTGATCGCGTGTGTGTTGGGAGGCTTTCAAACCTTTTATGGGCCAATACTGGGAGCTTATCTTATCGGTATCGGAAAAAATATCCTTGTGTATTACGTGTCGTCTGTTTGGGGAGAACAGCTGCTCTACCTGATTATTCTCCTGTTTATAGTTTTCCGGCCCCAAGGTTTGGTGGGCAGAAAAATCGTTAAGAAAGTGTAGGTGCGAGTATGGATAAGAAATTAAGAGGCCCAGTCATTATCAACCGCATCTATCAGAACTCTTATGTGCGGTATCTCCTTTTCGGCCTTGTGCTCGGTATGCTTCCCGCCTTTTTAAGCGTTACGGGAATGAACAGCTCTTATATTGTAAACATCGGCGGCGTAGTGATCTACTCAATAGTCGCGTTGGGGCTTAACCTCCTTTTAGGCTATTCCGGGCTTATTTCTCTGGGAACTGCCGGCTTTATGGGCCTCGGCTCATATATCGCAGGCTATGTCACCGCTACGCTTGAATTGCCTTTTGCAGCGTGCATTTTATTGGTAATTCTGATCCCCACGCTTATAGGGGTTTTAGTCGGCCTTGTATCGTTGAGAATATCCGGCTTGTACCTGGCTATCGCCACACTCTGCGTTTCTGAGATTTTGCGTAAAACCTTCGAGGAATTTGATATGTTTACAGGAGGGTTTTCAGGCTTAAAGGCAAAATATCCGGTTATATTCGGAATAGGACTCTCTCGTGAGCAGACATATGTATTTCTGGTTGTAATACTGGTGCTTGTAATGATGCTGACCCACAATCTGGTAAGCGGACAAATGGGCCGCGCCCTGCACGCCATGCGGGGCAGCGAGGTAGCGGCCCAGGCTATGGGAGTTAACATTCTTAAATACAGGCTCATCGCCTTTGCGCTTGCGACCGCGTATGCCGCTCTTGGCGGCGCTCTCTACATACACTTTATCAAATACTCATACCCGGCGGTTTGGACGCTCAGTATGTCTTTGAATATTCTGGCAGTTGTGGTGGTCGGAGGGCTCCGCTCCATTTACGGGACAGTACTCGGCGCGCTGGTTGTATTTGCTGTGCCTGATCTGATATTAAAAAGGATTCCTGTGATTGGTTCTATTAATGGAATATCGTATATTTTCAACGGTATTTTAATCATACTGATAATCATGCTCTATCCTCAGGGACTGGCTAAGCTTGTAAATGACATAAAAGCGCTGGTAGTAAGGCTCTTAAGGAAGGGAGATGTGAAACGTGACTGACACAAAAGATACTAATTCCTCCGGCGAGGTGCTGCGGGTCGAGAACCTTTCAATTCAATTTGGCGGCTTAAAGGCTGTAGACGATTTGTCTTTCCACGTAAACGACAAGGAAATTTTTGGACTTATAGGTCCTAACGGCGCTGGAAAAACCACGGCTTTTAACTGCATTACCCAGTTTTACCGGCCAAACCGGGGCAAGGTTATTTTCCATACGAAAACGGGCGCTGAAATAGATCTTGTGGGACAACCCGTCCATAAGGTAATCAAATTAGGCCTTGTACGGACCTTTCAAAATGTAGAGCTCATAAGGGAGCTCTCCCTTATCGATAATGTACTTATCGGCGGACATATAGATTTTAAGGCGTCCATATTTGAGCAGGCGCTAAAGCTTCCCCGTGCGCGCCGGGAGGAAAAAGAAATGCGTGAAAAGGCGGAGCAGGTGCTCTCGTTTTTGGGAATCGTGGATCGCAAAGACCTCCCCGCGGGCGGGCAGCCTTACGGCGTTTTAAAGAAGGTGGAAATGGCCCGTACTTTGATGTGTGAGCCTAAGCTCATTATTCTTGACGAGCCGGCCGCCGGTCTTAACGACTCCGAAACTGAGGAACTGGCCGCCAGTATACGTACTATCCGGGATAAATATCAATGCGCCATTCTTTTAGTGGAACATGACATGCGGCTGGTAATGAATATATGTGACCGCATATGCGCTATCAGCTTCGGGAAATTTATCGCCTGTGGTATGCCTGAGGAAATACAGGAAAACAAGCAGGTGCAGGAAGCCTATCTCGGTGTAGAGGAGGAGTAGGTTATGAAGAAATCAATTTTGTCAATACAGGGGCTGAAGGTGCGATATGGCGCGATAGCAGCGCTTAAAGGAATAGACATAGAAGTATATGATGGCTCTGTCGTAGCTCTTTTGGGCGCAAACGGAGCCGGGAAAACCTCAACACTGCGTACCATATCCGGACTGATCCCTGCCGCTGAGGGCAAGATTATTTTTAATGGCAAGGATATTACAAATATGGACGCGGAGAAAATTACCGCCTTGGGAATCGCGCAGTCTCCGGAAGGAAGGCAGATTTTTGGCGACCTTACAGTAGAGGAAAACCTAATGGCCGGCGCGTTTACTGTTAAGGATAAAAAGATAATTCAAGCTTCCTATCAGCGGGTTTACCGGTATTTCCCCAGGCTTTTAGAGCGCAGGCAGCAGATAGCGAGCACCCTGTCCGGCGGCGAGCTGCAAATGCTGGCCATCGCCCGGGCGCTTATGGGCAATCCTAAGGTGCTGCTGCTGGATGAACCTTCGTTGGGTCTTGCGCCTCTTATAGTACGGGACATTTTTGAAATTATAAAGGAAATACGCAACGAGGGCACTACAGTAGTAATTGTTGAGCAGAACGCGCTTCAAACCCTTAAAATAGCAGATCACGGCTATGTTCTGGAAATTGGCGAAATCAGTATGGAGGACGAGGCGAGCGTACTTATTCGTGACCCTAAGCTGGTGGAAGCGTATCTTGGCGGATAGTGTATTATGGGTGATTCCCGTTATGCATACTAAAAAAATATTTCAGGAGGAAACAAGAATGAAAAAAACACCGGCTTTACTAATGGCGGTCGTAATGCTATTTTCTCTCGCCGCATGCAGTGGAAGCAACACAACGGCTGCCAATAGCGGTGGCACGGCGGCGAACAGCAGCAACAATGGCAGCGAACAAAGCGGTCAGGTATCGCAGGGCGTGACGGACACAGAGGTTCTCATCGCAAATTCCGCGGCAGTTTCAGGATCATATGCCCCGGTAGGCGTTCCGTTTCTCGCGGGTATTGAGGCATATCTGAAGATGATTAACGAGTCAGGCGGCATTGATGGGCGGCAGGTCACCTTTTTGCATACCGATGATGAGTTTGACCCTGTCAAAGGCAAGGCCGCCCTTCAAAACTTTGTTGAGGACGAAAAGGTATTTGCTATAGTCGGACACTTTGGGACGCCTGTAGTCGGCGCGACCATTGAAGACTTAAAAGAATACGGTATTCCTTCAGTATACTTTGCCACCGGCATTGGTCAATTGTATGCTGAAAACGCCGTGACTAACGAAGAAGGCTTTAATATTTTCCCGGTGCAGCCAATTTATGTGACAGAGGGCAAAATAATGGTGGCCCGCGGCGTCAGCAACTTTGACGCACAGAAGATCGGCATTATTTATACAAACGATGACGCCGGGAAGGATATGCTCCAAGGAGCCTCGGAACAGTGCAACGAGCTTGGGATCGAGTATGTGTCCGAGCAGGTATCCGCTGGTTCCGCCGACGTGTCCGCCGCCGTAACGTCGCTTAAAAATGCGGGAGTTGACTTTGTCATTTGCGCCGCTATTCAGGCCACTATGCCCACTATCGTTAAAGAAATGGCCGCTCAGGGCATGACCGTTCCGGTTATCACAACCTACGTTAATGTGTCTGCGGCTATCTCCGAACAGGTAGCCTCAGATATTACCGGAAAATTTGATGTGTACGGAAACGGTTGGGTTTCCTACGAGGACGAGCGCGCGGAAAATCTGGCTCTGTATCAGGAATACATAGACGCGGAATACAGCGATAACACTTATGCTCAAACCGGATGGCTCGCCGCATACTTCTTTTGCGAGGGGCTGCGCCGTTGCGAGAGTAAGGAGCTGACTTGGGAAAACTACATGGCGGCCCTTGAAGAAAGCCCGATCCAAAACCCATTCGGAGGACAGATCGATTATTCAAACGGAACCCGGGCAGGAACCCAAGAGATGAATATGAGGAAGGTCAATACCAGTGATCCTACCGGCTGGGAGCTTATTGACGGTCTGCAAAGCATCCAGTCACTATTAAGCTGAAGCTGTTTGGAGGCAATAATGGATAAAGCAAAGGTCATTTCAGTTGAAAAAGCTCTGGAAATGGCAAAATCCTACGATTATATCGTTACCGGCTTAGGCTGTTCGGGCGCAGCCGCTTTCATGAGCAAGCTGCATACTATAGCGGACAGGGTGCAGGATGTTATGATAAGCCACTGCCTGCCCCTCACGCCACCTGATATGGAACCGGCGGAAATTTATAAATATGAGTACCGCAATTCTTTTTTGGTAGACGGATGGTTTTACGCGCCGGTGATGCGGAGCTCGCATAAAAACGGAAATATGTCTTATATCCCCAACCATTTGCATCTGGCGGCTACAAGGCGGCTTGATTACCGGAAGCCTGATATTTATATCGGCGCGGCCTCCATGCCGGATAAGCATGGATATGTTTCACTCTCTCTTTCTAATACCTACGAAAAACGAATGATTGAAGCGGCGGATCTGGTCATATTGGAGATAAATCCCAATTTCCCCTATACGCTTGGAGATGTCCAGCTTCCACTCAGTAATGTTGATTATTTGATCCCGGTTGATTACAAAGTGCCGGAAATGGAGGATCTTCCTTTCGGGGAGAAGGAACAAGCTATTGGAAGGCTGATTGCTGCCGAGGTGCCCGACGGAGCGTGTATCCAGCTTGGCATTGGTGGGATCCCTAATGCGGTGGCTGAGGCGCTGACGGACAAAAATGATCTTGGCGTACACACCGAAATGCTCACCAACAGCATGATGCGGCTTGCAAAGCGCGGGAATATCAACGGGAAGCGCAAGCAGCTCAACAATGGCAAGATGGTTGCGACTTTTGCCATCGGCAGCAGAGAACTGTATGATTTTATGGATATAAACCCCTCTGTCGCCATCTTAGACGGCAGATGGGTTAACGATCCATATGTCATCGGACAAAACGACAACCAGATTTCTATTAATACCAGCGTTGAGGTTGACCTCACCGGACAGTGCGCCTCCGAGTCCATAGGGTTTAAGCAGATCTCAGGTACGGGAGGACAGGCTGACACTGCTATAGGCGCGCAAAACTCCAAAAACGGAAAATCATTTATAGCCCTTTATTCAACAGCTATAGTTCCCGACCCTGCTACCGGAGAAAAGAAAGAGGTATCCAAAATTGTACCATGTCTGCAGCAGGGGGCGGCTGTCACACTGCATCGCAGCGACGTGGACCGGGTCGTTACCGAGTACGGTATTGCGGAGTTAAGAGGCACAAGTATAAGAGAGCGGACAGAGCGCCTGATATCCATAGCTCACCCTAAATTCCGCGAGGAGCTTTGGGAGCAGACTTACCAATATGGCATTGTATACCGAAGGCGCTAGGAGGGCATCTTAATGGCCGAATTTTCATTCAGCGGGAAAAAGATATATTATGAGACCTATGGAGAAGGAAAGCCGCTGTTTATTCTCAATGGAATCATGATGTCATGTCTCAGTTGGAAATCATTAATTCCGGCGCTTTCGGAAAGCAATCAGCTTATTTTAGTGGATTTTCTGGATCAGGGCCGGTCTGGCAAAATGGACGAGCCATATACTCAAGAGCTGCAGGTAGAGGTGGTTCGAGCCTTGCTTGATCATTTGAAGCTGTCTGCGGCTACTTTGGCAGGAATCTCTTACGGCGGGGAGATAGCGATTCAGTTTGCCCTTAAATATCCGGAGCGGCTTACGCGTCTTATCCTTTTCAATACAACGGCCCGCACAGGACCTTGGCTGGGTGACATCGGGGACGGCTGGAATAAAGCGGCGGGAGACGCAGAAGCATATTATCTTGCTACCATACCTGTTATTTATTCTCCCGCGTTTTATACAATAAACAACGATTGGATAAATAGACGTAAAAAAGAACTGCTCCCCATATTCAGCGATCCGGCTTTTTATGAAGCTATGGTCAGACTGACAAACAGCGCGAAGGCGTATGACGTATCGGAGGAGCTTAACAGGATAAGTACGCCAACGTTAGTTGTATCAGGCGATCTTGATTATCTTACGCCGGTTGAAGAGCAAAGGTTTATTTGCAGCCGGATCCCGGGAGCACAGCATATTATTCTTCCAGGGTGCGGCCACGCCTCTATGTATGAAAAGCCCGTCCTTTTTTCATCCATCGTATATGGGTTTACAAATCAGTCACTTATTTGATCGTATATAGAAATATAGAATGCATTGCCAAGTTTTTATCTCTTATTGCTTTTGTCCCCTCGTTGAGGTATGTTATTAGTATGGGGGTAGATGTTATGACAATAGAGACCTTAGTAAATCAGCCAAAAACCAAACGGGGCAAAGTTACGCTGCAGTGTATTCTGGACGCGGCAGCTCAGGTGTTTTATGAAAAAGGGTATCACGGTTCATCAATTAACGATATTTGCCAGTTGGCCTCTATAGCATCCGGTACTTTTTATATCTATTTTGACAGCAAGTACAATTTATACAAATTTATGCTGCTACAAGTCAGCCGGATGATAAGAAAGAGCATGAGCCGCGCTATAAAGGACTGCACCTCGCGCCGGGAGGCCGAGCGGGTCGGCTTGAAGGCATGGCTTGATTTCACCCGTAAAAATCCATATATGTATCATATCATTTGGGAATCTCTGTATATTGATAAGCAGCTTTTTGTTGATTACTATGTCAATTTTTGCGCCGCCTATTCCCGGCGGCTAATCCCTGCCAAAGAGAGCGGCGAGGTTCGGGATATAGATACCGAGGTGCTAAGTTATGTTCTTATGGGCGCGTCCAACTTTCTTGGGCTGAATTGGGGTCTTTTTAAAGAGCATGAGAACCCTGATTTGGATTATGTGGTGGATGAGTTCATGAAAATCATTGACAATGGCATATTCACTGAAAAGGGCCTTCATGAGCCGGATCACGCAGCTGGTGGAAAAGCCGCAAAACCAAAGCTCCCCAGGTTTAGGATAGAATTAGACGATTAGCCGCCGGTATGGACGGTACAATAATATGATATGCGGCGTATCCCGTAATGGTTTAAATCCCTTTCTCTTGTTGAATAAGCAAAAGGAAAGGGATTTTTTTATTGGAATTTTTCATAGAAATTGGTAAGATATAGATGGTGAGATAAAATGAAAGAAAATGCATATTTGATTATTCATGGCTTTGCCGGAAGCACAGATGAGATTGAATATTTGGCCGGCTATCTAAAAGCAAGGGGGCTGGATGTCCACACTGTTTTACTGGCAGGACATGGAAGCACTAAAAAAGAGCTGAGTAAATATTCATACACAAGCTGGATAAGCTCGGTTGAAGCGGCAATTATGGAGCTAAAGCAAGCTTATAATAATGTCAGCCTTTTAGGTTTTTCCATGGGGGGCCTGATCAGCGTTCATTTTTCAACCCTGCCTGAAATAAGCAAAATCGTTTTCATAAATACCCCAATCTATTTCTGGAACATTAAAATAATACTGAATGACATTATAAACGGCATACACTATAGGAAGTTTGAAAAAATATCCTACTATAAAAAATCCTTATTGGGAGCTTCCATAAAGTCAGGCGTTGATTTTTTAATGATACTGTCAAAAACCAAGAGAAGACTTAAAGAAATACAAAAGCAGTCGCTGATAGTACAATGCGTCAATGATGAAAGCGTACATTTTAAGAGCGCGGAATACATTAAAAAAAATATTGGTGACCGGGCCAGCTTGCAATATTATAACGGAGGATGTCATCAGGTGTTTTCCAAAGCTGTTGAATTAAGAGATTCCGTTTGCAATGACATATATCATTTTCTGTCGCGCTGAAAAATTAATTCACCGGAGGGGGAGTTGTATTGATGAAGCTTTTGATGTCAAACAAAACTATTTTTTTATTATTGAATTTTATTTTATACGTTTTTTATGGGGTGCTGGTGGGTGTGTGCTTGATTCCTTCGGCGCTGCTTGTTATATCGGCTTATTATCACGCTCCGGAGCTTACGATCATTAAAGCATGTGTAGCTGCCATAGCTTTAGGCATAGGAATATTTTTGTTTTTTATAACAGGCCTGATCGTATTTGGCATAACCGAAAGGCTGCTAACCTTGGGCTTTAAGCCCGGAAAATATTCAAAGGATTCGCCGGTATTTGTCAGGTGGATCGTATATTCGGGCGTACATACAATTGCATTGAGCCTTATTCTTCCTTTTGTTCTCGGTTCAGGCTTTTCACAGATATACTATAAGCTTATAGGCTGTAAATTCGGAAAGGATGTATTTATCAATTCAGTGGGGCTGCATGACGCTTACCTTCTTGAATTGGGCGATAATGTTGTAATAGGAGGCAAGTCGGATATTACCTGCCATACCTTTGAAGGCGACAGCCTAACGCTGGGAAAGGTAAAAATAGGCAATAATGTTTTGATTGGAGCAAATTGTTATATAATGCCCGGTGTTACAATAGGAGACAACTGCGATATTGGGGCGAATTCCGTAATCAGAAAGAATAAGGAAATAAAAGGGAACTCCATTATTATGCCTATACCAGGGTTGCCGGCGAAACAGGCGGCAAAATTGTTGAATATTACTAAGCGCTAGGCCCTTAGGGATGAAATTTCGACGCAAGATGGCAAAAATTGTTGACCTGTATAATAGCCATACCCCTCGTCATTGCGGGCTCGACCCGCAATCCCCTCTCTACATAGTCGTCAGCGGCAACTTGGTAAAAATGGCTATTACAAAGGAAGTTTTGCTTACCAATGACCGCAATGACGGATGAGGCAGGGGATTGCGGGTCGAGCCCGCAATGACGAGAGGGTGAAGAAAGCCTTACAGTCCATAAAATTTTTCGGTTTATCCCCGTTAGGTAATACACGCCGCTTTTATCGGCATAATCTAAATTAATCGGTTTCAATTGTACAATTTTTCATATGAAGCGACCGAAATACCGCCAATTTTTCCGCAAGGCTTTTAAGATATTGCTTTTCTTGCGGTTCAATTGCTTCCCATAAGGTCATTGATATATCCAGCTTATCTTTCAATGTTTTGGTTTTCCATATGCCGATAACTCGGCCCGCCTTTAGTACAGCGCCCGGATTCGCGACAGTTTTCCACACCGTTTTGTGCATAGACTTATTTTCCAGAATAACAGTTCGGTCTCTTTGGTCTAAATAGGGGTCGTGGGCGCCAAGCAGAAGCAATCTCGGTTCATGGTTGTCGGCGGCCAAAAGGCTTTCTATGTCCGCGGACAGCATATATCTGGTTTTTCCCTCAACCTGAACAGGCTCTATTTCATCCGCGATGGTATTCCAAATACGATGGGCCTGCTGCTTGGAACATCCCAGCCACACCATAAAATGGTCCGCTGTGGCGGGCCCATAGCAGTGAAGGAATTTGCGCGCTATTTTTTTCTCTGCTTCCGGCATAGGAATATTTGCTTGACCAATCCAGTTTTTGTAAGATGTAAAGGTAGGGCTGATACCTTGCCGCTCTCCGAAAACAACCAGCGATTCAAAGGAACAGGGGCGCAGAAGGAATGACACAACCGCCTCCCCGACTATATGTTTTTCAGGGTTTCCGTACATGGAAGGAGCGCGCCATAATTTCTGTTTTTCTTCCGGCAAATGCTCACATACAATTTCTGCCAGGGTTTTATCCAGAGCTTCTTTACTCTGTATGGTATGGTTGTCCAAATACAAGGCAGCCTCTTTTACCAGAATCAAAAAATCATCAAACTGCATCCGCATAAAATCGAGGGCCAGAGCAATGCCCTGCGTATAAATCCACGGTTCGCCCTGTTGCGGAATAAGCGCCGAAAGAAAGGCATCGCTTTGGTCTGTTGGAAAAACAACAGGCACGCCGCGATAGCTCCATGCCTGCAGCAGCTTCTTTTGTTCATGCAGCGCCTTATGCAGCATTTGCATAGAACATCCTTCCAACCGGTTGAAGAGAGCGGTTTCCCATGCTCCGGGAGGCGAGTTTTGCAAGCCGCAAGCTCCGGCCGCAGCCACAATATTATCCGCAGGATAAAGCTTATCTAAATGATGTGAACAAAGCCGATAGCTTATAATTTGACTTTTTTCTATCTTCATATATGTTCACCCCTGTCATCAAACAAGCTCAATTGCACGCTTAATTTATCGATTCCAACATATAAAAAGCCTATTAATAATAATACGCCAAATAAAATAGATATCCATTTTATGGTTGTTCCATACCCGTTGTTGATATTAAAGAAAAAGTATATTGAGACTCTATAACGAAACCCCAGATAGAGGGAAAATATGGAATATACTGTTGGATAAACGAGCCAAACAGTCACATCTTTCCACTTCATTACATTATGCTTGTCAAACAAAAGCCAATCCAAAGAAAAGCCTATAGGGGCGATAACATGTGTAACAGTTCTTGAAAACGTATACCCGACAGTACCCCAGTCAATAAAAATATTGTATAACACAAAATTATAGACAATTGCCGTCAAGGTAATAGCTAGAAGAGTTATCCCCCTAGCGAAGCATTTAAGCCTGCCTCTTATCGGAGTAAGCATGAATAATAATAAGCTAAAGGCCGCTAAAATGTTGCTTTGTATGGTAAAATAATAAAGAGCCCCTTTTATTAGTGCTCCGTCAGCAAATATCTCTTGATATAACGCTGTACATATCAAAGAAAAAATCGCCGCTTTAAAAACAAATGATATAGCTCTCATTATCAAATCCCCTTATATTTTTACAATAGGTAATAGCGGCAACATATTCACCGCTCCACTTGTAAAATTATCTACTCCAATCATTATACATCTATATGCTTTATTGCTTCAAGTTAGTTTGACTTAGTTCTTCCATGACTTAGTTCTTCCATTGCCATCAATACGCTTTTGCAGTAATATTACGTTTGATATAATCTATATGACATTTTTTACCTGAGGAGCAGTCTGATGCAAAGCAAATATCTTAAATTGATCAATAACCATGAAGCCTGTCTGAAGAAATATAATTCTATTTTCAACATAGTTGGCTATATAAAGCTGATTCTTATTCCAGGCTTAGGCGTGTCACTTTATTATACCGTTTTCAACGGCTTTTCTACATGGCTTGTTTTAATGAGTATGATACTCCTTGCTGTTTTGATAGGGCTTTGGACTTATCACATCAAGCTCCATGAGAAAATCAACTGCCTGAACGGATTAATTGCCATAAACAGACGGCATATAGCCAGGATAACCGGCGAATGGACTGCCTTTGAGGATATAGGCGCCGAGTTTATTGATACCGAGCACGCTTACGGCTGTGACCTTGATATCGTTGGGCATAAATCTGTTTTTCAATTTCTTAACACTACCAACACATGGCATGGCCGCCAAGCCTTTGCTGCTGATCTATTACACCCGGCATAT
>Ga0153938_1000350_pt1 | contig 18424 bp, 13 predicted proteins | sample TSNY022MetaG_FD_104740 | JGI IMG/M metagenome (GOLD analysis project Ga0153938, IMG submission 104740) | Attine ant fungus gardens microbial communities from New Jersey, USA - TSNJ022 MetaG | ecosystem: Host-associated > Fungi > Mycelium > Unclassified | place: USA:New Jersey: Brendan T. Byrne... | reverse complement strand
CTGGTTTTTTCGTTCGCAGGATAAGTTTTTCTTTATTTTTTTCACTTCATATCTTACCCTTCTACATTTATTTTACAATATATTTTTTTTATTTGCAACTTTCAGTGTCTTGAAACTATCTTTCTTTCTCCCATCTTGCATAAATTCCACAAGGAAGTTTTAATTCAGAATTTTGCATTTGGATTCCTAATTCATCACTAGAAATATGTCCTGAATATTTTTTATTCACTGTTAAATTCAAAACATTTTCAATGACGGTTTTTGATAATCCAGTGCTATATGTATTTACTATAAATAAAACTGGTTCATCACTTAAAATTTCGGTACAATCTTGAATCAACTCATATAAATTCTTTTCAATATCCCATATTTCATTTTTACTTCCTCTTCCAAATGAAGGTGGATCCATTATAATAATGTCATATTTTTTTTCTCTTCTAATTTCTCGCTTAACAAACTTAACAACATCATCAACAAAAAAATGAATTGGCTTATCTTCCAAGTTATTACTAATTACATTCTCTTTTGCCCAATCAATCATTCCTCGAGATGAATCAACATGCGTAACAAAAGCTCCGGCTTTTAATGCTGCAATACTTGCTGCCCCTGTATAAGCAAATAGATTTAAGACATTTAATTGTCGATTTTCTTTTTTTATTTTCTCCCGAATCAAATTCCAATTGTATGCTTGCTCAGGGAATAATCCTGTATGTTTAAAACCCATTAATTTTAAATTAAAAATTAAATCACGATAACGAACTTGCCAAGAAGATGGAATATCTTTTTTAATATCCCAATTTCCTCCGCCTGTGTTACTTCGATTATAAACGGCATCAATTTGATTCCATAAACATGGATTTGTTTTCTCACTCCAAATAATTTGAGGATCTGGTCTAGATAACTTTATTCCATTCCAAAATTCTAACTTCATTCCATCCGCCATATCCATTATTTGATAATCATTAAAATCATTTACTATTTTCAAGTTTCTTCACTCCTAATTATTTAAGAATAATAGAAATTTACTTGAAAGTCAATTTAAATAAAGGAAAAATTAAGTATACTGTTAAGAAACTTTCGAATAAAAATTGAAATTACTAAACAATTATATTAAATTTCTCACAAAAAAACACTAGCGCTTCACTCGAAGTTTTAGTGCTAACAAACAAAGATTACAGCTATATTTTTTTGATATCTTTTATAAAAATTATTTATAAGTTATTGAAGTACTACCTCTCTTACTGGAATACTTTTGTTTTTTGATTTAACCACTGCACTATATTTTTCATACAAGCGAAGATAATCTTTGTGATAATCATTATTCATGAAACGAAAAGGAACAATTTTAAAATTACGATAATTCTCATAATAAGTATACAAAAGTTCATTATCTGTATTATTAATTTCAATTAATACTTTTTCTTCTTCTATTGTTTTTTTTATATTTACACTTGATAATAAGCCAATTCTTTTTTGATAATCACCACTTGAATTTTGGGCGGATATAACATTTCCTAAAGAATATAATACTAAAGTTTTTCCAATATATTCAATAGGTTGTACAACATGAGGATGAGTTCCTATTACAATATCCACTTCAAGCAAAGCAAGATAATTTGCAATTCTAATTTGCTCATCATTGGGTGTCAATTGATATTCATCTCCCCAGTGCATTGATACAATAATTATATCAACATTATCTCTTATTTTTTCGATATCTTTTTTGACCATATCATCACTATAAACATTTAATAAATATTCTTTTCCCTCTGGAATAGAAAGACCATTAGTCATAGTTGTATAAGCAAGTAGTGCATAAGTAATACCATTTTTTTCTAAAATTCTTATCTCGTCTCTAGTTTCATTTGAATCATAACTACCACTATAATAAACATCTTTATCATTCCAATATTGGATTGAATTTAGAATTGCTGGTTCTCCTCGATCTAGTGTATGATTATTAGCTAAACTCACCAAATTAAATCCAGCATCAACAAAGGCATCGCCAACTTCATAAGGTGAATTAAAGCGAGGATAAGTAGATAATCCAAGTTCCGTTCCTCCTAAGATAGTTTCTTGATTATAAAAAGCTAAATCATATTCTTGAATAATCGGTTTTAATAATTCCAAATGTTTTTTAAAGTCATAGCCAGTATTAGAGTTATAAGCATCCTTATATACACCATCATGAATCAAAGCATCTCCAACCATTGCAAGATTTAATTCATATTCTTCAATCTCACTAATGTTATGCTCTTCTACTTCTATCGTTTTTTTAGCATCTTCATTAACATTTAAATTGGAAATATTATAAGATATAATTAACAATAACATTAAAACTAATAGTAATTTTCTTTTTTTCATACGTTTCACCAGAATAAAAATAACATATCAAAAATAAAAAAATTGTAAAAAGGAGAAAAAATTTAAAACTAATTTGACATTCAAATAAAATTTGATAGAATTATAAAAAGCTGGTGATTCCAACAAATTATAAGAGGAAGTTGAAAAAGCGTGTGATTCTACCAAAAAAAGGAACTTGAAAAAGGTTGCTAGAGACTTGTACTCTAGCTTTTTTGTTGCTAAAGTGAATAAATAAAGGAATCAAGCAAAAAAATCTATTTACGACAAAAAAAAGAAATAATTCATAGAAAATTATTCTTTTTTTATATAATTGTTCTTGATAATTTATTTACAGTTTCTTTTTTTATTTTACCTTCTTCTAACAATGTTGTTTTTAATCCTTCTACATATGCATCGAAGTCAAAATCAATATTATCTGCTGCCATAAATTGATTATCAAAAGAATTCCAAATCGCAGATACAATTTTTCCTGCTTCATCAATATAGCAAATAACATAACAATCATTGTCTGTTCCATCCATACAAGATAATTTTAATGTAGACTTCGCTATTCGTTTATTAGAATTATCATCTAAATATAGAAAATCATCAATTTCAGAAAAGCCTGGAGAAATAATACGAGCTTCCTTTAAATCATATAATATAAACTTAGCGTTATTATTACGCATTTTTAAAGTTGTCTCATTTATTTTTTGATATTCACTAATTTTATCTAGTTTTGAAAAATGACCTTTTTCAGTAATTCTTCCGTGATAATATTTAAGGCCTGAATAAGCTTGCTCTCCATCCCCGCCACTATATCTTTCTTGTAAAATAACATTTCCTTCAGGAAATAATTGAATATCATGATAATATGCTTCAAAAGCAATAACCGTATTAAACTCAGAATCAACAACTCCTATTAATTCTAACTTTCCCCAACTTCTAGACATATTAGAAATGATTTTCTTAACAATCCCATAACCATAAGAAAAATTTACCTTACTCTTTTCGATTTCATAATTTTTACCCTCATAATAAATTTGAAACATTTTATTTTTATCCATCTATAAATACCTCTCTTTTGATTGTTTAGTTTATCACCACCTATACGAAAAAGCAATAAAAAAGCGAAACCTTATGATTCCACTTCTTCAAATTGACTATTATATAAACTTGCATAGAAACCATCTTTAGCTAACAGCTCTTCATGATTGCCAATTTCAACAATATCTCCCTTATCCATAACCAGAATAAGATCAGCATTTTTAATAGTTGATAAACGATGAGCGATAATAAAAGATGTTCTATCTTTCATTAATTCATCCATAGCTTTTTGAATTAAGATTTCTGTTCTAGTATCAACATTACTTGTAGCTTCATCTAAGATCATAACTTTTGGATCCGCTAAAATTGCTCTAGCAATTGTAAGTAATTGTTTTTGACCACCAGAAATATTATTTGTTTCTTCATCAAGAATCATATTATAGCCATCGGATAATGTTTTAATATAATGATGGACATTAGCTTTCTTCGCAGCTTCACTTACTTCTTCATCCGTTGCCTCAAGATTACCATAACGAATATTTTCCATAATCGTTCCATTAAATAGCCATGTATCTTGTAATACCATTCCAAAAATATGTTTTAAATCACTTCTACGATAATCATTGATATTTACTCCATCAATTAAAATTTCACCATGGCCTTCTTTTTTATCTAAATTATAAAAACGCATTAGTAATTTAACAATTGTTGTTTTACCAGCTCCAGTTGGTCCAACAATCGCAATTTTTTGACCTGATTTTACCTTAGCACTAAAATCATTGATAATTATTAACTCTGGATCATATCCAAAATGAATATTCTTAAATTCAACATTTCCTTTAATTTTATTTAAGTTAAATTCTACTTTACCTTCATCTAACTCTTCATCACTTTCTAAGAAAGTGAAAACTCTTTCACTTGCTGCCATCATTAACTGAATTTGATTCATAATTTGAGCTAACTGAGCAATTGGATTAGTAAAGTTTCTTGAATATTGAATAAATGATTGAATATTTCCAACATTAATATGTCCTTTGATAACAAAGAAACCACCAATAATAGCTATAATTGCATAATTTAAATTACTTACAAAACTCATAATTGGCATCATTAATCCAGAAATAAATTGACTTTTCCAACCAGTTTCATAAAGATTTTGATTATCCTCATCAAACTTTTTCATTACTTTTTCTTCAGCATTAAATGATTTAACAATTTCTTGGCCACCTAACATTTCTTCAATTTGTCCATTTACTTTTGCTAAATAATTTTGTTGATTTTCAAAGTGCTTTTGACTTTTCTTTACAACAATCCCTACAAAGATCATCGCAACCGGCAAAACAAGTGCAGTGATGATTGCCATTGCTACATTAATTGTACACATCATAATAAAGATTCCAATAACCGTAACAATAGAAGTTACTAACTGTGTTGCACTTTGGTTTAATGATTGCCCTAAAGTATCAATATCATTAGTAATAATCGATAGTATTTCTCCTGTTTGATTTTTATCATAATATTTCATTGGTAAACGATGTAATTTTTCAGACATTTGTTTTCTCATGCGATGGGTCGTCTTTTGAGAAATTCCTGACATAATATAACTTTGAATATAAGAGAATATAGCACTAATAACATATAGAATTAATAATGTTACTAAAATTGTACCAATTTTTTGAAAATCAATTCCTCCAGTTCCATTAATTTTAGCAATTAAACCAGTATATAATTCTTGGGTTGCATTTCCCATTACTTTAGGTCCAATAATCGAAAATATTGTACTAAAGATAGCAAATGCAAATACAATAAATAATAAAAGTTTAAACTCCTTAATATAATGAATTAACTTCTTTAACGTTCCTTTAAAATCTTTCACTGTTGTAGAAGCTGTTTGTGGTCCTCCTCCTGGCATTATAATTCATCCTCCTTTAATTGAGAGTATGCAATTTCTTTGTATACTAAACAGGTTTTTAATAATTCCTTATGAGTACCAATACCAACACAATCTCCTTTATCTAATACAATAATTTGATCTGCATTCATAATCGTACTAATCCGTTGAGCAACAATTAAAATCGTCGCCTCTTTTGTTTCAGTCTTTAATGCTTTACGTAAATTAACATCTGTTTTAAAATCAAGAGCACTAAACGAATCATCAAAAATATAGAATTCTGGATCAATGGCAACAGCACGAGCAATAGCTAAACGTTGTCTTTGCCCTCCAGATACATTCGTCCCACCTTGGCTTATTTCACTGTTATAACCATCTTCTTTATTGTTAATAAAGTCTTCTGCTTGGGCAATACGTGCAGCTCGCTTCATTTGTTTTTCATCTATCCCATCATGACCAAACAGGATATTAGATTCAATTGTCCCACTAAACAAATTTCCTTGTTGGGGAACAAAACCGATTTTTTGACGTAAATCATGCATTGATACTTTACGAATATCTACACCGTTTATATAAATAGCCCCACTTGTTACATCAAAAAAACGAGGAATTAAATTAACAATAGTTGACTTTCCACTTCCGGTTGAACCAATAAATGCTGTTGTCGTTCCTTTTGTTGCTTTGAAATTTATATTGTGAATAACATCTTCGGAGGCATCAGGATAACGAAAATTGACTTCTCGAAATTCCAGTTCTCCTTTTATATCTTTTGGAAAACTTAATGCTTCATCTGGATCATTCACCGAATTCTTGGTATTTAATACTTCAGCAATACGTTTCACACTAACCCATGCACGTGGCAACATAATTGAAACCATTGCTAGGATTAAAAATGACATAATAATTTGCATTGTATAACTAATAAATGCCAAAATTGTACCAACTTGAACTGTCCCTAAATCAACTTGCTTTGCTCCAACCCAAATAATTAATATTGCTGTACCATTCATAACTAGCATCATAAACGGCATCAAAACCGACATAATTCTATTCACAAATAAATTTATCTTTGTTAAATCAACATTCGCTATATCAAATCTTTTCTTTTCATGATTTTCAGTACCAAATGCCCGAATAACAGGAATTCCACTGATAATTTCACGAGAGACCAAATTTAGTTTGTCCACTAATTTTTGTACTTTATTAAACTTCGGCATCGCAAAGGTAAAAACAAAAATAGCCAAAACAATAATAATGCCTAAAGCTAAAGCAATTACCCAACTCATTGAATTTCCAGAGACCTTTAAAAAAGCCCCGATTCCAATCATTGGTGAATAGATTAAAAATCTTAAAAGCATCACTAATAATTGTTGGATTTGTTGAATATCGTTTGTACTTCTTGTAATTAAACTTGCAAGCGAGAATTCCTTAAACTCTTTATTAGAGAAAGACATAATTTTATTTACAACTTTTTCTCTTAATAAATAACTAAATTTTGTCGCAATTTTAGCTGAAAAATAACCAATTACAATTGTAACAATCATAATTAAAAAAGCAATTCCTAACATTTGAACTCCGCTTTTAACAACATAATTCATTTGATAGGTATCGATATTCAAGCCTAATGATTGATACTCCGAAACAACCAACTGTGTGCCCATTTGGCTAATTAAAGTATTATCATAATTATTTAAAAAAGCCAAAAATTGTTCTTTCATTTGTAATTTTACTGAATCATCTAAATTTGTATAAAAATCATATAATGAAATATCTTGAGTTAATCCTATTTGCGTTTTTACGTCTTCACTATTAGAACGAACCATTAAAGCAAAAACAACATCAACATTAATTTTAGATACTAATGTATTCATTTCTTCGCTTTTTAAATCTTTTAAGACATATAATGATGATTTAGGTGCTTCATCATTCCATATCTTTTTATTTTTATTTAAAACTTCTTCTTTAGATAATAGCTCATAGTTATCAACAATTAAGCTATCATCTAAAACAACATCCAATAATAATTGATACATTTCTGGATCAATATATTTAGGAATTGTATTTTCTACCCCTTTATTTTGAATTCCAATATTAATAATATTTGCAGTATAATCAGGTAAAGCTAAATCAGCCATAGCTTCAACGAATAATAAAGCAATAACAAATAAAATTGAAATACTAAACTTCTTTAAAACTCCTAAAATATGTTTCATATTTCCTCCTACATTATTCATTCCTTAAACATTATAGTACTAATAAAATTTAAAGTCAAAAAAAAAGATATACTCTTTTTTTCTAAAGAATTGAATCAATTAATTCTGCTAAAGTATCACATTTCTTATATTTAACTTTAATGATTTTTTTCATAATTGTGAAGTATATAATTTATAATATTCCCCACGTTTTTTCATTAATTCTTGATGTGTACCACTCTCATGAATCTGATGATCTTTGATTAACATAATTTTATCGCAATGCACAATAGTAGATAAACGATGGGCAATCATAATAACCGTTCTATTTTCAAGCAAAGTATTTAGGGATTCATTCAATAACTTTTCGGTTAAAGTATCAATCTTACTTGTTGCTTCATCTAAGATTAAAATCCTAGGATCTTGAATAATTGCTCTTGCATAACATAAAAGTTGCTTTTGTCCTTGACTTAGATTAGAACCACCATTATCTAAAATTGTATCATAACCATTTTCAAATGACATAATGAAGTCATGTAGATTCATTTGTTTCATGATTTTAATGACTTCTTTTTTATCCATAAAAGGATTTGAAATTCTTAAATTTTCCAAAATACTCATTGTAAATAAGAAATTATCTTGAAGCATAACATTAATATTTTTTCTTAAACTAGAAATTTTAATATCAGCAACATCCACGCCATCAAATAAGATTAAACCACTATCTTTATCATAAAAACGAGCCATAAGATTAATAATCGTAGTTTTTCCACTCCCTGTTTCCCCTACAATTGCCACTTTTTCACCAGCTTTGACTTCAAAATTAATATTAGTTAAAACCGGATGATTGTCAATATAAGAAAAAGAAACATCTTTAAACTCAATAGCGCCACTCATAGTTATTTCTTGAGAATTTTCGTGATCCTTAATCACAATTGGTTCATCTAATAATTCGAATACTCTATCAACATATGTCGTAACATCAATTGATTGATCTAATGTTTTAAAGAAACGGCGAATCGGACTATAGAAACGATTCGAATAAGTTATCATCGCAACGATAATTCCTAAAGTAATATTTGGAAAAAGAACATTCGTCCCTACGATTAAAATCATTGCTAGGACTAATTGGGAAATAATTTCGGTTGATGACCAATTCAAATTTCCAAGATAGGCAGCAGGTTTAAGAGATTTAATAAAATCCATATTTAGATTATCTAAAATATCTCTATTTTTCTCTTCTCGATTAAAACTTTGAACAGTTTGAACTCCTTTCACACTTTCAAGTTGAAATGCATTTAAATTTGACCATTTATTATTTAAGTTTTGACGAAGCTTCCGACGTTTTGGTGTAACAAAACGATAAATCACAATTAGAATAAGAACGCCACTTAAAACCACAAAAGTTAAAGGCACATTTGTATTAAGCATAAAAATAATAACAAAAATAACTCGAAGTAAATCAACAAAAGTTGATAATAAATGATGGGTAATAAAGGAAGCTATATTTGCAGCATAATCCGTTAATCTTACCAATATTTTTCCACTTGGTCTTGAATTAAAAAAATCATAAGATAAATATTGCATATGCGAAAATAACTCATCCTTAATTTCGACAATCATTTTTTGTCTTACTTTAACTGTTAACTTCGTATTAAAATATTCTAAAATATGATAAACAATAAGAATTACAATTAAAATGATTCCCATGAGATAAAGTTGATTTAGATTACCATTTGGTAATACTTCATCAAGGACATAACTAAAGATTGGTACAATTAATAACATTAAAATAGTTGAAATAATGCTAATCATTAAAATAACGATTAGTTTTCCATAGTTTCCTTTCGTATATTTAAAACCTCTTTTAATATTTTGAAAGGAAAACTTAATATTTGTTTCATCTTCATTGTATTTATTTACTTTCATGCTTCACCTCCTAATGTCTTATTTTGATAGTCATTAATTTCAGCATAATAACCCTTATTTTGAATTAATGATTTATGATTTCCCATTTCGATTACTTTATTATTTTTTAGCACACAAATAATATCGGCATTTTTAACACTTAAAATTTTTTGACCAACTATTATTTTCGTACACTCATATTTTAAAGTATTAATATTTTTAGTTACTTCTAATTCTGTTTCCGTATCTAAAGCCGAAGTAATATCATCTAAAATTAATACCTTAGGCTGTTTTGCTAAAGCTCTTGCAAGTGTTAAACGTTGCTTTTCTCCACCACTTAAAGTAACGCCATTTTCCCCAATCACGGTATCAATTTCATTTTCTAATTTATAAACATAATCAGCACTTGCCATTTTAATAAAGGGATGAATTTCATCTTTTTCTAAAGAGACTCCAAAGGAAACATTTTCATAAATTGATTCTGAAAATAAGAAAGGTTGCTGAGCTACATAACCCATAACTTCTCTTAGTCGTTTTAATTCATAATCTTTAATATCCTTATTATTAATTAAAATACTACCTTTCGTTGGCTCTACTGTTCGAAGTAATAGATTTACAATTGTTGATTTTCCACTTCCAACTTCCCCAATAAAAGCAATCGTTTGACCAGCTTTTATTTTTAAATTAAAATCTTTAATGGCATATTTTTTATCATATTTAACCGTAATATTCTTAAACTCAATTGTTTTAATATCTTCTAAATAAATACTTCCACTATTCTTTATTTTAACTTCTGTGATTAATAATTCTTTTATTTTTTTAAGTGATACTTTAAAATCATTAAAATAACTTAGAAGGGAACCTAATTCATAAAAAGGAGCTTGAAGACTCCACATTAAATTATATAAAGTAATAATTAATCCCAGCGTAATTTGACCCTTAATAAATAAAATTCCACCAACAAAAATTAAGATAATTTCCATACTATAAGCAAGAAAATTAATAATAGTAAAATGAGAATTTTCTAAAGAATTAATTTCAACTGTTTTATTTTCTAAAACATGATTGATTTTTTGAAAACGTTTTGTTTGATTTTTTTCTAAGAAAAAGTTTTTAACCGTTAAATTCCCTTCGATATTTTCCTGCACACAATTACTTAAATCAGAATAAATATCTCTTCGTTCTTGATACATCTTCACAACTCTTTTTTGATAATGCACATAAATAAAAATCATAATAGGTGTCACCATTAAAGTTGATAAAATTAAAATCCAATTATTGACTAATCCGTAAATAAGTGTAAAAACAAATGATAAAATCATTACAACCAAGGTTTTAAAAACATATTGCATAAAAAAAATAACATGTCTAATATCCGTTGTTAAAACAGAAGATACTTCTCCTAAATTATTTTTTGCAAAATAAGATTGATCCATTTCATTTAATTTAGAAAAAGCGGATAGTCGCAACTCTTTACCAATTTTATTTGTAATAACATCGATATTTACTACACCAAAATAAGCAATCCCAACTCTAAAAATTGTAATTAATACAACGACAATTCCTAATATAATTGCGAGAGAAAAATTTTGATTAAATAAACCTTCATCGATAATAATTCCAATCAAAATCGGGGGAATCAAAGAAATTAAATCTCCACCAATAATCATTGCATTAGAAAGCCAATACTTTAATTTGTATTTTGGCGCAAAATTTAAAACCCATTTCATAATCCCACATCCTGTACGAGTAATATTGTACCAAATCGCTAACGCAAAGTCTATAAAACAAAAAAAGAAAAGTTAGGCATTTAATTGCATTTCCTTTTCTACTTTTTTTATCGTTCTCATGTATTTTTTTAATTCGATTGCCATTTTCTTAGAAATTTTTTTAACATCTTTATAAGCTATCTTTAAATGATATTCACGTGTTTCATAATCAAACTCTTTATAAATAAATGAATGGTCTTGATAAGTTAAATATAAGTAAATCTTGTGAATATTTTCATTTTCAACATAGATTTGATCATAGGATATTTGTTCATTATCAAATTTAGTGAATCGAACTAAAGATTCATAAGATGGCTTGATTCTGATAGCCACTAATTTTTTTTGTAATCCAAAATGTTCTAAAATAGTAGCAAATGTTGGAATTCCTGCAAAGACGAAAGCATTTTTTATTCCATAAGATTCAATCGGAGGCATTGCAACGATTGTACTCTCCTCCATAATTTTATTCGCATTTTCTTCGGTTGTAATAAAATAAATTCCCTCAGTATTGGCTTTTTTCAGTAATTCATTCTTATGTAAAATAAGGGGTTGATGAGAAGTCGGATATCTTAGTACTGCTTTAATATTAGATGTATATAATAAGGTTAATTCATTAATCAGCAATGTTTTCCCCGCCCTCAAATGTCCAGTTTTCTATTTTATCTAAATCATTACCATGCTCTTTGATATAAGCTTTATGTTTTACTAACATTGCTTCACAATAATTGATAATTGTTTCTTTTTCTTTAATATCGATATGTTTCATTGCGAGCATTACTAAATTATAACGATCCATTTTATTTAATACCCTCATATCAAAAGGTGTTGTAATGGTTCCTTCTTCAATATATCCTCGAACATGTAAATTCTGATTTGTTCTTTTATAAGTAAGTTCATGAATTAAATTTGGATATCCATGGAAAGCAAAGACAATTGGCTTATCTTTTGTAAATAAATAATCATACACTTCATCACTTAAACCATGAGGATGAACATCCTCTGGTTGTAATTTCATTAAGTCTACAACATTAATTACTCTAATCTTTAAAGTTGGTGCAAACTTATTCAAAATACGAGTTGCAGCCAAAATTTCTAAAGTTGGTGTATCTCCAGCACAAGCCAAAACAAGATCTGGATTATCATCTGTATCATTACTAGCAAAGCCAAAAATCCCGATTCCATTCGTACAATGTTGCTTTGCTTGTTCCATTGTTAACCATTGTAATCTTGGATGCTTACTAGCAATTACAACATTAATATAATTTTCGGTTGCTAAGACATGATTCATTGTACTAATTAAGGTATTGGCATCAAATGGTAAATAAGCTCGAACAATACTCGCTTTCTTTGTCATAATATGATTTAAGAAACCAGGATCTTGATGCGTATAACCATTGTGATCTTGTTGCCAAGCATGACTCGTTAAAATATAGTTTAATGAAGGAATACTCACTCTCCAAGGAATTTCTGAGGCCATCTTAATCCATTTTGCATGTTGACTTGCCATTGAATCAACAATTCTTATAAACGCTTCATAACTATGCATAAAGCCATAACGGCCCGTTAAATTATAACCTTCTAACCATCCTTGACATAAATGCTCAGATAAAACACTGTCTAATACTCTTCCTGATGGTGCTAAGAATTCATCACTCTCTACGGTTGTTTCCATCCATTGTCGGTTTGTAACTTCAAAGACATGATTCAAACGATTTGATAAAGCCTCATCTGGACCAAAAATTCTAAAATTAGTTGGATTCATTTTGATAACATCACGAATGAATGCGCCAACTTCCCGCATATCTTGTTTTAACGTACTTCCAGGATTACCAATTGCAATCGCATAATCATCAATATTTGGTAATTTAATTGGTTCTTTTAATAATCCTCCATTGGCATGTGGATTTAGTCCCATGGTTTTATTTAATGGTGGAATAAACATTTTATATTCTTCTTTTAAACTTCCATCATTAGAGAATAATTCATCTGGTTCATAACTACGTAACCAAGTTTCTAGACGTTTTAATGACTCAGGATGATCACTCGTTACTTCCACTGGTACTTGATGCGATCTAAAGCTATTTTCAATTATCTTACCATCAATTTCTTTTGGACCAGTCCATCCCTTTGGTGTTCTTAAAATAAGCATTGGCCAAATAGGTCTTGTCATATCTCCTTGATTTCGTGCCCGATTCCAAATATTGTGAATATCTAACATAATTTGATCCATGACAGTTGCCATACTTTCATGTAACACCATTGGATCATCACCAGAAACATAATAAGGTTGATAACCTAGCCCTTTAAAATATAAATCTAATTCTTCTTCACTAATACGAGCTAATATCGTTGGATTCGCTATTTTAAATCCATTTAAATGTAAAATTGGAATAACAACACCATCGGTCTTTGGATTAACAAACTTATTGCCATGCCAACTGCCAGCAAGAGGTCCTGTTTCAGCTTCTCCATCGCCTACAACACAGGCAACAATTAAATCAGGATTATCAAATACCGCTCCAAAAGCATGGGATAAAGAATATCCTAACTCTCCACCCTCATGAATACTACCTGGTGTTTCTGGAGTTGCATGAGAACCAATTCCTCCTGGTGCACTAAAGGACTTACATAACTTTCTTAATCCCTCTTCGTTTTGTGTAATTTCAGGATATAACGTTGTATAAGATCCTTCCAAATAAGTGTTAGTTGTTAATACTTGTCCAGCATGTCCAGGTCCTGACATATAAATCATATTCAAATCATATTTTGTGATGATACGATTCAGATGCGTATAAACAAAGTTTTGACCAGGTCCACTTCCAAAATGTCCAACTAATTTATTTTTAACATCCGAAAACTGAAGAGGTCTTTTTAAAAGAACATTGTCTTTTAAATATATTTGCGCAACACTCAAGTAATTACAAGCACGGAAATATCCATCCAGTGCCTTTAATTCTTGTTCTGCTAGTATTTTATTCATATCAGATTCCCCTATCTTCTATCTTTTAATAGTATACAATAATATCTGTGAAATTTCAAAAGATAATTCTTGTATAAAAAAGCATTTAAATTTATAATACAAAACAAGGTGTAATTTTATGACAAAAAAAATAAATCATTTAAAGATTATAAATGAAGCTAGAAAACAAATGCAACCATATCAAAATTTAACTGATATTGCTTTCTTTTATCATGAAGCAATGGAACCCTTTCAACTACTAGAAATGTTAGAAGAAAAGAATTATACCAAGGAATTTAATAAAGATTATAATAACAATCTTGATCTCTTTGGCAAAGAAATGATTTATGTACACAGTAAAAGTGTTATTAGTCATATCATATTGCAAGAAACCTTCTTACGAAGTTGCAAACTTATTCTGAAAGCCAGATTAAACAAAGAGAAAAGCCAATTAACTCCAAGTGATCTCAAAATGTTAGATCAACTCGGATTAAGTCTAACAGACAAAGTTCCCAATACAATCGTATTGCTCAATGAAGAAATCAATTATTCTGATCATTTATTTGAAATAATATCTATTGAATCTACAATTACCAGTATGCCTAGTTTACTTAATCCCATCGAACAAGAACTCTTTTATAAAAATCCTAATGAAATGACAAAAGAAAAAATGAAAACTTCTAAAAAATTAAGCAAAATTGTAAAATTGAATTAATTTTTTAGAAATATTTATAATCTTTTTTATGAATTAAATAAAGTTTGATGTAAAAAATTGATACATAACAAAAGCAAGCTACAAATCGCTTGCTTTTTATAAGGTCATTCCTAAGGACAAGTAATTAAAGAACAATCTATAATTGATCCAATATAACCTCTTTCTCTAATCCATGTAGCAGCTTGCGTATCCTTAACATAAATTGTTGTTGTTGTTTTAGAACTTCCAAACATATCCTTGTGTTTCACAATATCATTAAAAGTCATTGTTCTTAAATTCAATACAAGATTATCAGCACTTTTTGCAGTATTATTAAACATATAGGATGCATCATATACTTTTTTTAAAGTGAATTTATCATTAAAATTTAAATTAACTTTAAATCTTCCTATTTCTGAAAACATTGATTTCATATTAACTACTTTTGAAGTGTCAAAGTTTTCACCAAATGATAAAGTAACACTATTGTAAAAACTCATAATATTTCCTACTCCATGAAACATTCCTTCCATTGTTAAAACATTAGAAGTATTTAGATTCAAAGAATATCTTACACCATATTCATATCTATGAGCATTATAAAACATATAATTCATATTTTTTGCTAATGAAGTATCTAGATAATTTAATTTTACATTATCCAATAGACGAAAACCGTAGAACAAATAAGATGAATCTTGATTGGCGATTACGCCTCCTTCTTGCCCTACGTACAATTTTAACGCAACACATGCAGCAGTTCCGCAAGTTCCATTTGTTTCTACCCAAACCATAATACTTCCATCTTGAGCTTGAGAAACATCCCACGAATCTAAAACATTACTAGGTACTATATTAGAATCTACAAATTCAACTGAGCGAATACGATTCAATAAAGAAACATTTCCTCTTCCACTAACAAATACCGAAGAATGTCCTGCAATCAAAGGAGAAGTGGTAGTAGTAGCTTTTCTAATAGTACTAAGAGTAGGTGTTGCAACACTTATAACGTCAATACTTGCTTCAAAACTTTGACCCATAATTTCATTTCCAGCATTCTCATCAATCCAAATATAAGCATCATAGGTAACATCATCATTTACTCCTAAATACCCCGAATCAACAAGATAGGATTCTTTTAAATTAGAAATATTTAAAGAACCAGTATCCGGATTAATTTTTAAATTATTTATAGTTTCACCAGCACTAAATAATCCATATGGTAAAATTGAAACTCTTACATTTTCATTTGCAATTGATTTTTGAATATTAAGCGTATTTAATGTTACATGATACTTAGCCGCTATAGTGCAAATATTTGTAATTTTAAAACGATATGGAGTTAGATTTTCAGCATTTTCTGCTGTCATTGGATAACTATTTGTTAAACTAATCGAATTCGTTAATTCTTCAAATTTTATTTCAAGGCATCCTGACTTAATTTCATTTCGACTTATTTGTTGATGCGTTTTTTTCCAGTAGGAATAACTAATTCCAATGGAAATTGTTGCTACTAATAAAATACCTAATATTATTAATGTAACTCTGTATTTTTTACTTCTCATATTCTTCAATCCTTACTTATTCAACATTTAAAATTTTTTCATTTTGTTTTTAAACAGAAGACAAAAGCACATTAAAGTTTATTATTACTCTCTGTGTGAACGAATGTGAATGATGATTAAACTCTTAAAAATGCGCTTACTTTACTAAATCAGTATATCATAACTTTTTTACTTTTTCTACATTTTGTATCTATATATCTATAAAAAAATTAAGTTCGATTTCAAAAGTTTGATAGACAAATTTCTTGCTTAATGGTCAAATAAAAAAACTTATTTGCACATAACAAAAGTGCTTATACAGAATATAAACATCATTTTATTCATGATATATTATTAAAGACAAAAAAAGAGATTTAATACAATCTCCTTTTTTAAGCACCTAGTTTTATAATTTTCTTTTTTTGAATTGCAAAATAATTACATACCTTCATATAATAAACTGGATGTTCTTTTAATTTATCCACAATGACATCTATAATATTGTGATAATCCGCTCTATTTAAATTAAATAATTCAACAAAACTAAGATATAAATCAAAGTTTATATCAATGATTTCATCTGATATATAATTACTTATTAAAGCAGTATAAATTGCTTTACAGACATCATGTTCAACAGTAGCAATTTCTGGTATATGTCTTAATTCGTTAATTGTATTTATAATATTTTTACTCATTTTAATACTCCTACTAGTAATCAAAAAATTAATTCGATTCTTCCAATTTCAAAATTAGTCTCATTAAAATATTCTTGTTTTAACTTTTCTAAATCTTTACCCGTCTCATTTATTTTATCTCCAAACAATTCTTTTAGTCTATAATTAGCAAATTTTAATGTTGGAAAAAAATTCATTATCTTTTTAATTTCTGATTCGATTCCTTCTAATTCTAAGATCATTCCAATGATTGGCCAATCATCCAGAGTAGCTATAATTTCTCCTTTTTTCCAAATACTACGATATTTCTTTATTTGAAATAACATTGGATATCCTAGTTCTTCTAAAAAATGTTTATAATCCATTACTAAATATAAGGGAATGGGAAGATTTAATTCTTCTCTCTTCGAAAATGTGGAATCATTTTGAATAAAACCTTTATAAGTTAATTCAGCAGTTTCTTCTTCTATTCTAATTCTGATTTTTTTTCCTGATCGAAATAAAGAGGCATCTTCTTTATCAAACATAATATCATGTTGCAAAAAATTTTTGGTATTCACAAAACCATTCGCTTTTAAGATATTTATAATCTCTTCTTTGTTTTTTACAATCGCTCTTGTTTCAATTTCCAACATGATTTAATCTCCTAAATTTATTTCTATTCCTATTGGACAATGATCGCTTCCCATAATTTCAGAATAAATTGTGGCAGTTTTTAATTTTTTTTCTAATGCTTCAGAAACTAAGAAATAATCAATTCTCCAGCCAGAATTACGCTCCCTAGCTTTTCTAAAATAACTCCACCAAGTATAAGCTTCAGTCTTATTTGGATAAAAATAACGATAAGTATCAATAAATCCTGAATTTAATAGTCTTGTCATCTTATCTCTTTCTTCATCAGTAAAACCTGCTGAATGATGATTTGTACTCGGATTTTTTATATCGATTTCCTTATGTGCAACATTTAAATCACCACAGACAATAACTGGTTTATACTCTTCTAATTCTTTTAGATATTTTAATACAGCATCTTCCCAACTCATTCGATCTTCAAGTCTTGATAAATCAGATTTAGAATTTGGAACATAAAAAGTTACAATATAAAATTTTTCGTATTCTAAAGTAATTGCTCTTCCTTCATCATCTACACGGTAAGGATCTAAGCCAAACTTTACACTTAAAGGTTTTTCTTTTGTATAAATCATTGTTCCTGAATAACCTTTACGATCTGCTGGATTTAAATATTCATAATAATGTTCTGCATCAAATTCAATTTGATTCTTTTCTGCTTTTACTTCTTGTAGACAAAAAATATCCGCATCGACTTCATTAAAAAAATCAATAAATCCTTTTTTTATACAAGCCCTAAGACCTGCTACATTCCAAGAAACTAATTTCAT
>Ga0153938_1000345_pt1 | contig 18491 bp, 11 predicted proteins | sample TSNY022MetaG_FD_104740 | JGI IMG/M metagenome (GOLD analysis project Ga0153938, IMG submission 104740) | Attine ant fungus gardens microbial communities from New Jersey, USA - TSNJ022 MetaG | ecosystem: Host-associated > Fungi > Mycelium > Unclassified | place: USA:New Jersey: Brendan T. Byrne... | reverse complement strand
AAGCCATCTAAACCATCACATAGATTAATTGTATTAATGATACCAACCATTAAAAATATCGTTACGAAATAATTCAATGGTTCATTGAAAATGAAAGTATGCCCAATAATGGTAAAGTTATCAATTGTAATGCCTCCGTAAATAGTAACAATAGCACAAGCAATTAACTGTGATACTAATTGATATTTTGCACTTATCGGTTTAATATCATCACATAAGCCCATAAAAATTAAAATGAATGCACCAATCAAAATTGGTATTAGATCAACAGTAGATCGTCCAAATAACATAAAGCCAATTAAGAATGAAAAGAAAACGGCAAAACCTCCGATTGTTGGCATTGGTACTTTATTTAATCTTCTTTCATTTGGCATATCAACTGCCCCAATATGAAATGCTATTTTTCGCATTATTGGTGTTAATATTAGACTACTAATAAAAGTGACGGCTAATATTAAAAAAATATTGTGACCATTTACAGTTAGATTCATAATTTCACTTCCTATTCAGTATTATAACCAATTAATTAAAAAAAAGAAATTACTTTTCTTTTTCTTTACGAACTTTCTTATTTAAATATTCTTCTGTATCTTTGATAATATAAATTGGGCGATCTTTTGATTCCAGATAAATTTTAGAAATGTATTCACCAATGATTCCTAAGAATAGCATTTGAAGGCCACTACAAAACATTATAATACAGACTAAGCTTGGCCAGCCACTTACTGGATCTCCCCAAATTAATGTTTTTAAGATTATAAAGATAATCATAATAAAGGCTATAAAACAAAATAATATTCCAAAGGCTGCCGACATTAATAATGGTTTTGTTGAAAATGATATTATTGCCTCAAAGGCATATTTAAATAGCTTTCTAATGTTAAATGTTGAAGTTCCAGCAACACGATCTGGTTCTTCATATTCTAACCATTTTGTATTATAACCAACAAAACTAAATAAGCCTTTAATATAACGACTATTTTCTCGTAATTCTAAAACCGAATTAAGCATTTGTCTTGTCATTAAGCGACAATCTCTTGCGCCAGAAATCATTTCAACATCAGATAACCAAGAAATTACTTTATAATAACATCCCGTTAAAAATTTCCTGACAAAACCATAGCTTTTATGATCGCTACTTCTTAATCCGATACAATCATAGTCTTCTTCTGCTATCAAAAGATTATACATTTTTTCAATTAGATATGGTGGTTCTTGTAAATCCACATCCATAACTGTTATATAATCACCAGTTGTAGCTTCTAAGCCGGCTAGCATTGCAGCTTCTTTCCCAAAATTTCTTGAGAAATTGATATAACGTACTCTCTTATCTTTTTGAGCTAATTTTCTAATCTCACCAATGCTATTATCTTTGCTGCCGTCATTTACGAATATTAATTCAAAATTTACATTTTTCATTTTTTCCATTGTTTTTTTCATTTCCTCATAAAATAATGGAATTGATTCTTCTTCATTATATGAAGGTAAAACGATTGAAATTTTATCCATACTATCACTCCAATTTTATAATAACATAAGTAAGAATTGGTTGCCATAAAAAAAGTCAACAATAGTGTTAACTTTTCTTACTTTTCTTCTTTTTTGTATTTTTCTTTGATTCATTAAAGAAATTATACATATCTTCAACATTGTCTTCTTCATCAAGAAGATTATGTTGTTTATCTAATTCAGTTTTAGATAATTCAAGTGTTTTTTCATAATCTTCCATCAGTTTTTTTACATCTATTTTTTTATCTTCTTCAGTTTCTTGAATATCATCATTTTTTTCTTCTTTTAGGCTTTTCTTTTTTAATTTTTTATTGTCTTCTTTTTTTTCAGTTTCTTTTTCTATTAATTCAGTTTGTTTTTCTATAATTGAAGATTGGTCATCTTTTTTCTCATTTGATTTTTTTACTTTATTTTTTTTAGGTCTGATTATAATTAATAAAGTAATAACTATAAGTAAGAATATTGATAATATTGCAAAGCCAATCGCCGTGTATTTATACATATTTAGATCTTTATTATCATTTAAATTATCTTCAATATTGATAATATGTCTTTGATAAGTATCTTCTTTCATGTCATATTGATAAAGTTGTTCTTCTCCGGTAAGCATATTCATTGCTTTCAAAATTACGAAATCAGTATTATTTGCTTTTTTTAGTGCCATTAAATTATAATTGTTGATAATTACTTTTTCTAGAGAATACCCATCTTTATTTGTGTTTAGATTTATTAAATTTAAGATTAGATCACAATTTTTTACTTCATTATATTGTTGATAAGTTTTATCTTCATCATTATAAATTAAAAATCTTTGATTGCCTTTGCTATCTCTTACTGCAACTAATACATATCCTGTTGCTTCATTTTTAAACCCTTTTAATTCCAAATCATTTATAATAACCGTTGTTTCTTCAAATAATTCGGGGGTTTCGATATTTTGTGTATTCTTTATAAGCGTAAACTCTTCTTCATTTGCAATTATTTTAATTGGATTTGTATCTTCCACATTTACATTTAAAGTATAAACTCGTTGTGTTCCATCCTGAGCTGTTACTGTAATTTTAAATGTATTATTTCCTTCAACGACAGCTTGCGTTCCTGTTCCATTTATACTAGCAGTACTATCTTCTTTGGTTGCATTTATGTTTATTTCATAGGTAGTTGCAGGTACTGTTATATTATATTCTAAAGTTGTTTTGTTAAAGCTTGGAGATAATTCATAATTATCGATTGCTATATTTGATAGATAATTATTTGTTGATTTTGGGGTAGCTGCTTTTACATTTACGGTTTTGCTTTGAGAAATTGAAACATTAGAACCATCACTACTGGTTGCATCCCCTGAAAAAGTAAAGTTCATAATACCAACACTTGTTGATTTACAAGTAACTGAAAATGTTTTAGTCGTATTATTTCCATTACTTGTAGCATCTGCCCAAGCATTTGAACAATTTCCTACTGCCCCAGTTGCAGTCAGTTTTATATTCCAAGCTGCAGTATTACTCACTTTCAAACTAACAGTAACAGAACTTCCATTTTCAATTGTAGTAGATGATACTGACATTGTATTAGTTGGTGCTGCATATACTTCGCCAATTCCAATTAACAATGTTAAACTTATAATTAATAAATATTTTATTCTTTTCATTTTTTCTCCTTATCCTTGATTAATTGTTGCAGTTCCTAATAAGTGTTTTCTTAATAAAAGTAAATCTGCTGAGTTCATGGTACCACCACGACTTTGAACTTTACCTGCTTCTAGATATGCACCATTTAAAGTTGAAGAACCAAGTAAGTGTTGGCGCATTTTAAGTAAGTCTGCTGAGTTAATTTGACCATCACCACTTAAATCGCCATAGATAATAATTGTATAAGTACTAGAATTAATAGTTATAGTCATTCCAGTTGCAAGTAGTTCATCTCCTGTTAATTGTGTACCACTAGAATTTCTAATTACCACGTTATCTCCACTCGCTTTTGCAAGTAGTGTTTTAACTGTTGTCCCTAGAGAAATATTATGCATATAACTACCATTAGTACTGGTTCCTAATTTGTTTATAATTCCAGTTACCGATGTATCAACTATATTGCCAGTTATATTTCCCACGATAATTCCTTCTTCATTGGCAACTGCACCTTTACTTGCGTATACAAGTCCTGCTTTAGAAGGGTTTTCGGCCGAACTACTTGCTCCAATATTAAAGAAGTTATAAAAACCTTCATAAGTGATTCCTTGATATTCAAATCTAGCTCCATTTGTAGCACTAGATATATTTGCTCCAGATTCTTGTCTTGCTAAAGCTGCTAGGTAAACTGCATTCATATTAGCAGTACGTCCAGCTTCCAGAAAGATACTTGCATAAGTTTGATTATCTAAAAAAGAGTAATCAGCCATAAATGTTCCTTTTAAAACTGAATTAATAGTACTTTCTGTATGATATTCTGAATATGATAATTTTTCAAATTGTAAGATTCTATCCTCTTGTAAAGAGTTCCTTGGATCCATAAAATATGCTGCACAGTCATAATTTACTAAATACCATCCTGATTCTTTATAAGTTCCTTGGTCTGAATCGATATAAGCACTATTTGTACTATCAATTGAACTAATTCTTTTTTCTGTATTTACTGCCGTTGAGAAATCTAATTCTGTATGCATTGCTTCAAAAATCCAATTTGGATATTTATTATGAATTTCTCTTAATTTACGTTTATAACTTTCTGGAAATCTTTGTGCATCTAATAATGCTTCAAAATTAGAATCAGTGACATTATCTTGGCCCCAACTCTGAGTCGTATAATTATATAGTGTTGTAATTTCTGGCATATTATTATAAACTGGGATGCTAAATACTAGTGGAAGTCCTAATAAATTATTTGAGACATAAGAGTTATAAGAAGTTTTTGCTTCTTGATAAGGCGCTCTTACGTTATACATATACTGATGAGTATAAACGTTATAGTAGCCATTTGGATTGACATTAAACTTTTTTAAATAAGAATTATATTGGCCTTTGCTAATATAATTTTCGGACATAAATTTTGCCCCACCAACAATAGCTTTTTTTGGGGAGGTCCATGGGCGATCATATGCATCATATCCGGCAATATAAACATAATCTGAACAAACATAACCAGTTTTATCATTGTAATAAATTTGGTACCAGCCATTTGAACATCCTGTCCCTGAATATTTTGTAGTGCTTATAACAGTTACTACTGTATTTTTATTTAAATCTCCATAAGAAGTGTAGTTAGTTCCAGCTCCACTTCTAAATCTTACTTCATTTCCAGTAATCGTTCCTTGCACACTATCGGCAAGAACGGTGTTTGGTAAAAGGCTTGTAATTAAAGTCATAATAGTGCAAATTAAAATTATTGATTTTTTTATTATTAATTTAAAATATTTTTTCACACCATACCACCTCTTTTATTATCTTAATTATATCATTATATGTATGAAAATTTAATGAAGTTAGCGTAAAAATGACAAGTTACATGTCAAGTATAAGAATTCTTGTTTATTTATCTAATTTATTATATAATTTTTAAGAAGATAGAGGGGATCAAATGAAAGTTTTAATTAAGAAGCTGAAAAGATCAAATAAAGTGATGCTAAGCATTTATACTCTTGTAATTGTTTTCTTTTTAGTTACATATATATTATTTACAAAAAGCTTACTTACATTATCTGGAATAGAAACTGGTTCAAGAATGGCATTAATTATTCTTTTTGGAATGTGGTTTTTATTGTATCTTATTTGGAATTTAATGTTGATTATCCAAAAAAAGAAAGTTTCCTTTGGAGTTGTTAATGGTATAACTATAATATTTATTGCTGTTTTTATGCTTGCCTCATTTTCAATAGATAAAGTATATGAAAAAATTAGTAGTATTGTTCAATCAGATACGGCTACTTACACTAGTGTTTTATTGACAATGAAAGATTATGATTTCTCAAATTCAAGTGTAATTGGAATGATTAGTAATACGGAAGATAAAGAAGGTTACATTCTTCCACAAGAAATTATTAAAAAAGAAAATTTAAATAATGAAATTAAGCAATATGATGATTATTTATTAATGTTAGTAGATTTTTATAATGGTGAATTGGATGCTATTTTTATAAGTAATAATTATCCTGTACTATTTGGTTCGGAAGAAAAATTTGAAAACATTTTAGAAGATACGAAAATTATTTTTTCTCATAGTAAAGAAATGAAGACTGATGAAAGCAAAATTACATCAAATAAAAGTTTAACTGAACCATTTACACTTTTACTCCTTGGTGTAGATTCTGATTCTACTAACGGTTTAAATGCTAATGCTGCCTTTAATGGAGATACGATTATGTTAATTACCTTTAATCCTAAAACATTAAATGCTACCATATTTAGTATACCAAGAGATATGTATGTACCTATCGCTTGTAATAATAATAATTATAATAAAATAAATTCTAGTGCTGCTTATGGTACCAAATGTGTAATTAATACTGTTAAAAATATGACAGGAATAGAAGTTGACTATTTTGCTAAAATTAATTTTAAAGGAGTTGTTGACTTAGTTGATGCAATTGGTGGTGTTAGTGTAGATGTTGAAGTACCTTATTATCGTTATAACGGTGGTGCTGATTGCGGAGAAAATATTGTTTGTGAACAAAATTCTCATCGACAATTCGGAAACAATATGATTTATATTAATTCAGGACTACAAAATTTAAATGGCGAACAAGCTTTAGCATATGCTCGTAATAGACATCAATATCTTCAAGGTGATATTGACCGAAACAGACATCAACAAGAAGTTCTTGAAGCTATAGCAAAAAAAATAATGACTTCAACTTCAATTAGCGACTTTGAAAAAATTATTGATACAATTACAAATAATATTGCAACAAATATGGAAACAAAACAAATCTTATCGTTCTATCAAGCTTTAAAGAATATGTTGGCAAATACATTAAATGGTAATGATATTTTAAGTATTCAAAAAACTTATTTAGAACCTTATGGTCTCCCTGTTTATTTAACCAATGCAGGAATGTATACAAGTGCTTTAGGTTATTATCCTGGAAGTATGGAAGCAATTAAAAATGTAATGCTAGAAAATCTTGAAATCAAAGCAATTTCATTGATTAAGGAATTTAGTTATGATTATAATAATGATAATGAATATACTTTAGAAGTGATTGGAAAAGGAATTCGATCTGGTTCTACTATTCAACTGATGAGAAGTTTTATTGGTTCTACAGTGTCGGAAGCAGAAAGTTATGCAGCAAGCAATGGTATTACCTTATATAAAGAATATACAACTGAGGGAAATGTTGCACCTGGGCTTATCGCAAATCAAAGTGTGCATCAAGGAGTTATGCTTATGAATGTTAAAAGTCTTACAATCTACATTAAAGAAGCTAGTACAAATAATCCTGATCCAGACCCAATTGATCCTGATCCTTCTATTCCCGGGATTCCTACTAATCCTGAGATTACAAATCCAAATGAACCAGAACCAATAACTCCTGGAGATCCTACTAATCCTTAGACAAAATAAAAACGAATCAAATTAATTCGTTTTTATTTTTTTTCTTCTTAAGCTATCTTCTGGAAAACTTTTTTTGATTTCATTTATTGAATATACTTTATCTAAAACTATTAGTTGTTCTAAAATTAAGTTCTTAACATCTCCATAATGATTAAATTCGATTGTTACTATATAGGCGGAAGGAATTCTACCATTATGTTGATAAAAGCATGGTAATTCCAAGCAATCAAAACCATAGGCTGTATTGGAAAATAAACTATCATGCATATGTCCGCGTATTACTAAAAAGGGCATATAATTTTTATCTTGATAATATTGATATACTTTTTTATTATAAGTATTAGGCGATCTAAAGTGAAAAGGATGTTCTAAATGAATATAGAAATCTTCAATTTTTAATGTTTTTTGTTGATAACCTAAGTTGCATAGATCTGGGCGTTCTTGAAAGATTCTTTGACTAATATCTATTCCTTCTACTTTCAAACTATTGTAATCATGATTTCCATACAAAATATTTGTAACTGTTTTTTCTTCTTTTGGGAAATTTTTTACAAAATGATCTAAATATTCTTCAATATAATCAAATTTACCAGTCCAACAATCTAATCCTACGTAGACTCCTTCAATTGCATCTCCTAAAAGATAATAAGCATGGATATCATTTTGTTTCCCAAATTCATATAATTTGAAAAGAGAATTAATTGATTCATACTTACTGCCAATATGAGTATCAGCAAAAAAAATTGATCGATATAAATGATTTTTTTCCATATGTATTTCTAATATTGAATCTTTTTCCATTTCAGTTTCAGCAATAATATTTTGGGATTTCCATCTAATTCTATCTTTAAACTGCTTTGGTTGTGCATTGTATTTTTCTAAATAATAGCTTATCTCTTTTAAGTTTAATCCCGTTTTTTCTTCAAGTTTTGATAAAGACGTTCCATTTTTTATTAAGCATTCTATTCTTTGTTCTATTGTCATATGACCTCACATTTGTATATACTAACATATAGGAAAAAAAAGAACAAGAAAAGAATGAAATAAATCATTCTTGATTAAATTTTTCAAAATATATTTTAATGTTTTCGTTACTGCTTCCATTAAGAGAATAATCGGCAAATTTATTATTTTTATAAAGTGGATAGGCTGCTGCCCCGATCATTGCTGCATTATCAGTGCAATACTTCAGTTCTGGGACATGAAAAGGAATATTGTACTTCTGACATAATTTATTCATTTCTTCTCTAATATATTTATTGGCAGATACTCCACCTGCTAAAATAAATTGTTTTGCATTATAATTTGTTAATGCTTTTTCCGTTTTTCTTAGAAGCTGTTCAACAGCGACTTCTTGAAAGCTTGAAGCTAAATCTTCTTTTCTTATTTCAGATCCTCTTTGTTTTTCATTATGAACAAGATTAATAATGCTACTCTTTAAACCACTATAGCTAAAATCATAAGAGTCTTTCATCATTGACTTAGGAAGATTATAGGTAGCTTGTCCTTCCTTCGCCAATTTTTCTATGCTTGGACCACCTGGATAAGGTAAAGATAATACTCTTGCTACTTTATCATAAACTTCTCCAATTGAATCATCAATAGAGCTTCCTAAAAATTCAATATCATAATCATTTTTCATATAGACCAAATCAGTATGACCTCCACTAATAATCAAAGCTAATAACGGAAATTCCATTTTATGTTCTAAATTATTAGCATAAATATGTCCTACCGTATGATTTACTGCAATTAATGGTTTTTTATAAATCATCGCTAATGTTTTTGCACATTCAATTCCGATTAGCAAACTTCCAAGTAATCCGGGTGCATAAGTTACAGCAATCGCATCTACATCTTCGATTTTAATTATACTTTTTTCTAAAGTTTCTTCCAATACCATTAAAATACTCTCTGTGTGCATTCTAGAGGCAATTTCTGGAACAACACCACCAAATGATTTATGAGTGTCTATTTGAGTTAAAATAGTATTACTAACAACTTCAGTTCCGTTTTTAATAATTGCCATACTAGTCTCGTCACATGATGTTTCAATTGCTAAAATATATATATCCTTATTCATCAATAAACCTCCCCATCAAGTATGCATCTTGATTTTCATAATAATTCGTTCTTTTGTGAATTATTTCAAATCCGAATTTTTGATAAAAATTAATCGCTTTCTCATTATTCACATTTACTTCTAATGTAATAGTTTTTGTTGAGAAATCTATTTCTGAAAATAAAGTATCCATTAAATAGCTGCCTATTTTTTTATTCCTATGATCTGGATGAACAATAATATCTATAATATCGATAGTTTCTATTATATCAATATACATAATAAATCCTAAAACTACATCATCTTTTAAATATACAAAGGTTTTTGTATATTCATCATCAATCATTTTTTCTAACTGATATAATCTTTTATAATTTGAATGTAATAATTCTCCTAATTTATATATTTGCTCGGAATCTTTTTTTTCCATTTTTCTTATCATGATTGTACCTCAATCTTCTTTATATATAAAGGATTTATTGCATGATAATGTACGGTCTTAAGTTTTGATTTGTTATCAATTATTTTTTGATAGTCTATTTTTGATTCTATCGTACTATGTACTGCTAAAAAGTTCTCAATATCTTTTTTAGGAATATAAAGATAATTTGCAATTAGTTCTTTATTTGGAGTAAAAGAACAAGCATAATAACCATTTTTTTCTTCTACTAAAAACCAGCTTGTTTTTTCAAATTCAATTGATAAAGCCTTTGCATTTAGACTTGTAATAGGATATATTGGAATATTTAATGCCATAGCAATCGTTTTAGCTATAGTAACTCCTAACCTAATTCCGGTAAAAGATCCAGGACCAATTACTACGATTATTTCATTAATATCATTTAGCTCCAACTTTTGATCTTTTAAAAGATCATCCAGTAATGGCATTATATGTTTGCTATGACTATTTGTTGTTTTAAATTCAATAAATTTTAGCACTTTATTATCTTTATAAAGCCCTAATACAATATTATCTGAGTGCGTATCGATATAAAATGTATACATATTTTTACCTCCAATTTACTATAATAACTTGTTTTTCTTGATATTTCAAGGACAAAAAAACTCTAGTAGCTTAGAGTTTATAAAACAGATTCACATAATTCCTCATATTTTGAACCGAAAGGTTTGATAATAATTAGTCGAGTATTTTCATCTACCACTCTAATATTAATTTCCAACCGTTCTTCTGGCAAGGCATCTTGCATCATTTCGGCCCATTCTATTATGGTAATTCCATTTTTATAGAAATATTCTTCAAATATTTCAGAATCCTCTACCTTTTCTAAGCGATAAATATCCATATGAAATAAGGGCATTTCACCACTATAATACTCTTTTACTAAACTGAAAGAAGGTGACGTAATTGAGTCCTGAATTCCTAGAGATTTTGCAAATCCTTTTACAAACAAAGTTTTGCCGCTTCCTAAATCTCCATTTAGACATATTACCATATTTTCAAATTTTTCACTTTCAATATTTTCTGCAAGTTCGATTGTGTCCATTTCATTTTTTGACGTATATTTATAATCCATAATATTCACCTATAACTATTATAACAAAAGATAGTAATTTCATGTTAAAAGTTTATCTGATTTTAAATTTTTTACACTTAATTTAAAAATAAGAATCTATTTTTAAAGTAAAATACTTATTATTTATTTTCTTAAAGAATAAATATATTGTAAATCACTAGTAATATTTAAGCTACTGGTATCTTCTAGTAAGTTTTGAATTGGGTTCTTCTCAAATTCTTCATAGTTTTTAGAAAGTGTTGAATGTAAGAAAGATACAACTCCGTTGTCTTTTAGATTACTATTTTTAATATTTCTAATAAGATTAATCCAATCATTTTCATTATCAACAAATGTACCAATATTTGATGAGTCACAATAATCAATTTTAATAGAAGTAGTTGGTAATCTGAAAATATCCATATTACAAAAAATTATTTCCTTGTTTTTTAGTTTTTGTTTTTCTGTCATTGATAAATCGATCTTCTCAATAAAATTTCTTATGATTGATAAATTTGTATATTCAAAATAAACAAATCTATCAAAATATTTCATTAAATCTCTGTTTATCATTTCAGACCAAAATAGATTTAATTCATCTGGCAAAAATTTTAGAATATCAACTATATGTTCTTCAAATTTAGAGTAATCTGGGGCATCCATTTGAGAAGAATAGTATGTATTTAAAAAAACTTTATGTGAATAATTCAAATAAGACCAAATTTTAGTAAAACTAAAATAGTAAGCTAGTGGATTTATATCATATAGAATAATATTATTTGCTCCTCTAACTAAAGCACTTATTCCTTCTTCACCTGAAGATGCTGGAGCAATAATTGATTTTTGAAAAATATTATCCAAAAATTTATCATAGATGGAACCTAGCATTTCTGTCGTTCTAAAATAAATTTGATATTTATTTTTTATTAAATTGTTCTTTTTTGTTAATAAATTTATTTTTTCTCTATTATTACCTTTAAAATAATCATTTTCTAATATCTCAATAGAAATAAGTAATTTCAACCAATCTTCAATTATATTTATATGATTCATTGTTTCAATTTGTGTCATAAAGTCACCTCATTTAATGCTTGGACTGATTATTTTAACACTTATATGTCTATTATGCAATTTAAAATATTTATAAATTAAAAAAAGACCTCTTTCGGTCTAAAAATAAGCAAAAAAAAACAGGCAACTTCCTATCTTCGCTTACACTATTGTCGGCGTTCTAGCACTTAACTTCTCTGTTCGGTATGGGAAGAGGTATATCCGCTAGGCTATCGTTACCTATAAAGGATTTTGTCCTTTAAAAACAAGATAATGTAATGTTTACTCTATCATAAAAAATAAGTTAAATCCTCGAACTATTAGTACTAGTCAGCTCAACGTATCACTACGCTTCCACCTCTAGCCTATCAACCTTGTAGTCTACAAGGGTTCTTACTTCATTAAGAATGGGAAAATTCATCTTGGAGGAGGCTTCCCGCTTAGATGCTTTCAGCGGTTATCCCGTCCATACATAGCTACTCTGCACTGCAACTGGCGTTACAACAGATACACCAGAGGTATGTCCAATCCGGTCCTCTCGTACTAGGATCAGCTCTCCTCAATTTTCCTACGCCCACGACGGATAGGGACCGAACTGTCTCACGACGTTCTGAACCCAGCTCGCGTGCCACTTTAATGGGCGAACAGCCCAACCCTTGGAAGCGAATCCACCTCCAGGATGTGACGAGCCGACATCGAGGTGCCAATCAGCGCCGTCTATGTGAACTATTGGGCGCTATCAGCCTGTTATCCCCAGGGTAACTTTTATCCGTTAAGCGACGGCAATTCCATACTCTACCGCCTGATCACTATGTCCTGCTTTCGCACCTGCTCGACTTGTAGGTCTCGCAGTCAAGCTCCCTTATACCATTACATTCTTAGAATGATTTCCGACCATTCTGAGGGAACCTTTGAGCGCCTCCGTTACTCTTTGGGAGGCGACCGCCCCAGTCAAACTGCCCACCAGACACTGTCCTCCACCCAGATAATGGGTGTGAGTTAGAAATCAAATGATTAAAGGGTGGTATTCCAAGGTCGACTCCATATAAACTAGCGTCTATACTTCAAAGTCTACCACCTATCCTCTACAATAATCACCTAATTCCAATATCAAGCTACAGTAAAGCTCCATGGGGTCTTTCCGTCCTGTCGCGGGTAACCTGCATTTTCACAGGTATTAAGATTTCACCGAGTCTATGGTTGAGACAGCTCCCAGATCATTACGCCTTTCGTGCGGGTCAGAACTTACCTGACAAGGAATTTCGCTACCTTAGGACCGTTATAGTTACGGCCGCCGTTCACTGGGGCTTCAATTCAATGCTTCGGTGTTATCGACTTTCGTCCACCTAACACATCCTCTTAACCTTCCAGCACTGGGCAGGCGTCAGCTCCTATACATCAGCTTGCGCTTTAGCAGAAACCTGTGTTTTTGATAAACAGTTGCCTGGGACTATTCTCTGCGGGTCTCCGAAGAGACCTCCCCTTATCCCGAAGTTACGGGGTTATTTTGCCGAGTTCCTTAACCATAGTTCTCTCGCTCACCTTAGTATACTCTACTTGACCACCTGTGTTGGTTCTCGGTACAGGTACTTATAGCATATCTTTAGAAGTTTTTCTTGGAAGCATAGAATCAGAAGACTTAGATTCCCGTAGGAATCGACGCCATCACGCTTCAGCCTTATCGATGTCACAGATTTTCTTATGCATCAGCCTTTGCGCTTAGACCTAAATCCAATAATAGGCCCTTCTTATCTTTCTCCGTCACTCCATCAGTCCTATAAGCAGTACAGGAATATAAACCTGTTGTCCATCGACTACGCCTTTCGGCCTCGCCTTAGGTCCTGACTAACCCAGGGAAGACGAACTTTACCCTGGAAACCTTGGTCGATTGGTGGGAAGGATTCTCACCTTCCTTACGTTACTCACACCGGCATTCTCACTTCTAAGCGCTCCAATAGTCCTCACGGTCTATCTTCAGCGCCCTTAGAACGCTCCCCTACCATTTGTATAAAATACAAATCCGCAGTTTCGGTAATATGTTTAGCCCCGGTACATTTTCGGCGCAGAACCACTCGACTAGTGAGCTATTACGCACTCTTTAAAGGATGGCTGCTTCTAAGCCAACCTCCTAGCTGTTCGTGCGGTTCCACATCCTTTCCCACTTAACATATATTTTGGGACCTTAACTGACGGTCTGGATTGTTTTCCTCTCGCGTATGGACGTTATCACCTCATACACTGACTCCCGGATCTACAACACTTGGCATTCGGAGATTGATTACACTCAGTACCCCTGGACGGGGCCATTGCATATTCAGTGCTCTACCTCCAAGCTGCATTATCCGAGGCTAGACCTAAATCTATTTCGGGGAGAACCAGCTATATCCGAGTTCGATTAGAATTTCACCACTAGCCACAAGTCATCCAAGCACTTTACAACGTACCCTGGTTCGGTCCTCCATAAGGTATCACCCTTACTTCAACCTGCTCATGGCTAGATCACTCGGTTTCGGGTCTACAGCATAGTACTAAGTCGCCCTATTAAGACTCGCTTTCGCTTCGGCTCCGCATTTTCTGCTTAACCTTGCACTATACCATAACTCGCCGGCTCATTCTGCAAAAGGCACGCTCTCACCCATTAACGGGCTCGAACTTTTTGTAAGCACATGGTTTCAGTATTCTATTTCACTCCCCTTCCGGGGTTCTTTTCACCTTTCCCTCACGGTACTTGTTCACTATCGGTCATTAGAGAGTATTTAGCCTTACGGGATGGTCCCCGTGGATTCCGACAAGATTTCTCGTGTCTCGCCGTACTCAGGATACACTAAAGAGATTTTTTGATTTCGCGTACAGGGCTATCACCTTTTACAGCTATTCTTTCCAGAATATTCTGCTATCAAAAAATTTTGTAACTCCGTATATAGTGTCCTACAACCCCGATCCAAAGATCGGTTTGGGCTATTACCGTTTCGCTCGCCACTACTAAGGTAATCGATTTTTCTTTCTTTTCCTCCAGTTACTTAGATGTTTCAGTTCACTGGGTTGTCTTCACTAGAGCTATGTATTCACTCTAGGATACTAGTCGAAACTAGTGCGTTTCCGCATTCGGATATCTCCGGATCATAGCTTACTTACAGCTCCCCGAAGCATTTCGTAGTTTGTCACGTCCTTCATCGACTTCTAATGCCAAGGCATCCACCATGCGCCCTTATTAATTTAACTTACATTTTTTGTGTGTTCATTTTTTTGTGTTTATATAACCACCAAAGTTATCTAACTAATATGATGAGTTTGAGATCTTAATGTCAATATCCGGACAGATATTGACTACTCAAATTTATTACATTATCAAGTTTTCAAAGAACAAAATCTCCAAGAGACGAATCTCTTAAAAATTTGAGAGAATAATCTCTCAAAACCAAGTAAAAAAAGTAATTTAGTAGCTCCTATGAAACCTTTTCACATCTAAATGTGCTATCCCCGAAGGTTTCAAACGGTTGTTATTCTATAAGTATTTACTCCATAGAAAGGAGGTGATCCATCCCCACGTTCTCGTAGGGATACCTTGTTACGACTTCACCCCAGTCACCTGTCCTACCCTGGACGGCCCCCTCCAATAAATTGGTTAGGCTACCGGCTTCAGGTATTACAGACTCCCATGGCGTGACGGGCGGTGTGTACAACACCCGGGAACGTATTCACCCCGACATTCTGATTCGGGATTACTAGCGATTCCAACTTCATGGAGTCGAGTTGCAGACTCCAATCCGGACTGGGACCAGCTTTAAGAGATTAGCTTCACGTCACCGTGTTGCGACTCGTTGTACTGGCCATTGTAGCACGCCTGTAGCCCTAGACGTAAGGGGCATGATGATTTGACGTCATCCCCACCTTCCTCCAGCTTACACTGGCAGTCTCTTTAGAGTTCTCAACTTAATGTTAGCAACTAAAGACGAGGGTTGCGCTCGTTATTGGACTTAACCAAACATCTCACGACACGAGCTGACGACAACCATGCACCACCTGTCACCCGGATAACCTCCACTATATTTCTATAGCTTTGCCGGGGATGTCAAGTCTAGGTAAGGTTCTTCGCGTATTTTCGAATTAAACAGCATGCTCCACCGCTTGTGCGGGTGCCCGTCAATTCCTTTGAGTTTCAGTCTTGCGACCGTACTACTCAGGCGGAGTACTTAATGCGTTAGCTTCAGCACCGGTTACCCGACACTTAGTACTCATCGTTTACGGCGTGGACTACTAGGGTATCTAATCCTATTTGCTCCCCACGCTTTCGTGCATGAACGTCAGTAATGGCCCAGCAAGTCGCCTTCGCCACTGGTGTTCCTTCTAATATCTACGCATTCTACCGCTACACTAGAAATTCCACTTGCCTCTACCATACTCAAGTCTACCAGTATCTAAAACGAACCGAAGTTAAGCTTCGGGCTTTAATCTTAGACTTAGTAAACCGTCTGCGCACGCTTTACGCCCAATAAATCCGGATAACGCTCGCCACCTACGTATTACCGCGGCTGCTGGCACGTAGTTAGCCGTGGCTTTCTTGAATGGTACCGTCAGACTAAGATCATTTCCTATCTTAGTTGTTCTTCCCAAACAACAGAATTTTACAACCCATAAGGCCTTCATCATTCACGCGGCATTGCTCGATCAGGGTTTCCCCCATTGTCGAATATTCCTAACTGCTGTCTCCCGTAGGAGTCTGGGCCGTGTCTCAGTCCCAGTGTGGCCGGTTAACCTCTCAGTCCGGCTACGCATCGTTGCCTTGGTAGGCCATTACCCCACCAACTAGCTAATACGCCGCAGGCCCATCTCTACGCGAAGCTTTAAAGGCTTCTTTACTCCGAAGAGCACATTCGGTATTAGCAGTCGTTTCCAACTGTTATCCCCAACATAGAGGTAGGTAGCCCACGTGTTACTCACCCGTTTGCCACTAAGGGGAAAATCCAAATCCTAAGAACTCTGCTTCAGTGCAAGCACTTCCGCTTTGTTCAAAATCATTGGGCCCCTTCGTACGACTTGCATGTCTTAGGCATGCCGCCAGCGTTCATCCTGAGCCAGGATCAAACTCTCAATAAAAAAGATTTATATTTAAATCTGAATTTATAAGTTTAATCTTAGCTACTCAAAATTGACTTTTTTACTTAGTTTTCAAAGATCATTTCTTGCCTTCTTTTCCGAAGTGCATAGTTAATATATCATTTCACTTTTTTTTTGTCAACACTTTTTTTGACATTTTTTTTATTTTTACGTTATTGACGTTTTTACGCACTTTAACGAAAAGATTTAGTGAATGATTTATTAACTTTATGTTAGGTTTCCCTCAACATGTTTTTAATAATACACTAAATTATATTCAATTGCAAGTGAAAAATTCAATTTTTATTAATTTTTATTAATTTTTCTTATTTTTCTGAATTTTTCTAAATAAATCATAGTATTTTTCTACTATTTCCTTTTGAAAAGGCCAACTATTCATCCTTTTTTGATTAATAAGATTTGTTAATTCGCATCTCACGATGGAATCTATCTCTTTAGAGTAGTTCATTATTTTTTTATGATACTTATATTCGTTACGATCTAAAATACGAAACCCTCCATCTGGAAATACTCTTAAGTCGAGGTCATAATCAATGTATTTAATAGTTCTTCCATCAATTGTAAATGGCGAAGCAATATTACAGTAATAAAATAGTCCATGATTTTTAAATTGTGCAATAATATTAAACCAATTCTTTTTGTAAAAGAATAATATTGCTGGCTCATTGGTTCGGTGACTTCTACCAAAATGATCTGTTAATTTGGTATGGTCATTTGCTACCACTAAGTAATCGTCGGTTATTTCTAATACTGTAGCTTCTGAACTGATTCTATCCAAAAATCCATTGTGCTTATAACATTCTATTTTAAGTTCATCCCCTACCTTTATATTATACATAACATCCCGCTTTCATCTTTATTATACAGAAAAACATAATATAATTCAAAGTTATTCAAAACTCACATGTAAATAAAAAAGACTACTGACCAATCAAATGATTTACAGCAGCTTCTTTTTGAGTGTCTTCTGTTTCTACTCCTTCAATATATTCTGGTAAATGTACCTCTTTATTAGGAGTGATTCCATATCCATCTATACAGACATCATTTGGTGTATACCATTTTGATGAAGTATATTTAATCATGCCTCCTGTTTCTAAAGTTTTGGTTTGTTGTACTTTCCCTTTTCCATAACTAGTTGTTCCTATTAATGTAGCTCCATAACTATCTTTTAAAGCCGCGGCTAATATTTCTGAGGCAGAAGCAGAAGCTCCATTTATTAATACTGCGACAGGATATTGTCTTTTTTCATCTGTTGTATCTTTATATACTTGTTTTTCATCCTTACTTTCTAGACTATAGATTACTTTTCCTTTTTCTAAAAATAAACTAGCAATACTAGAAGCTGCAGTTAAGTATCCTCCCGAATTACTTCTTACATCTAAAATAAGGGAATCTATATTTTGATTTTCCATTTCACTAAGTGCAGTTTTAAATTGACTATATACAGTGTTAGAGAACGTTGTGATTTTTATATAACCAATTCTTTTATTCTCTTTTTCAATAATTTCTGTTTCTATTGCTTTTATTATAACGTTTTCAATATTCATAGTGAATTCAAGTATTTCTTCATTTCTTTGAATTGTTAATTTAACTTCAGATGATCCTTCTTTAATTAAATCTGGGATTAATTTATCGATAACATCCTCATTGTTTACTTTTAAAATAATATCGCCAACTCGAAGTCCAATCTT
>Ga0153938_1000343_pt1 | contig 18535 bp, 21 predicted proteins | sample TSNY022MetaG_FD_104740 | JGI IMG/M metagenome (GOLD analysis project Ga0153938, IMG submission 104740) | Attine ant fungus gardens microbial communities from New Jersey, USA - TSNJ022 MetaG | ecosystem: Host-associated > Fungi > Mycelium > Unclassified | place: USA:New Jersey: Brendan T. Byrne... | reverse complement strand
ATATGCTAAATAAAATATTGTAATACTTTTTATATGGGCATGATTACTTCTTTCAATGGTGGCATGTGCGTTCTGTCGTATTTGTCGCTTTTGCCAGTTAAGAAGATTGAACAAGTTATAGTTTAGTGTAGAAACCTCTCGTTGTTTATAAGTAGTGATATTGTGAAGCGGTGCGAAATGGAGAAAAAAATGAAAGAATATTTTATGCAAACAAAGCGGATTGGTTTTTCAAGATGGGAAAAAACGGATCTAGAACTAGCAATGAGTTTATGGGGTGAGGAAAAAGTAACACATTATCTGAATGCTAATGGTATTTTTACAAAAGAGGATATCAAAGATAGACTCCAAAAAGAAATAGATAATCAACAAACATGTAATGTTCAATATTGGCCAATATTTACTCTTGATAAGAATGATTTAATTGGTGCATCTGGATTACGTCCTTTTGAAATTGAAAATCATTCTTTTGAAATAGGATTCCATTTAAAGTCTAAGTATTGGGGGCAAGGTTATGCCTTTGAAGCAGGAGAAGCAGTTATTAATTTTGCATTTCATCAATTACATGTAAAACGTATTATAGCAGGACATCATCCAGATAATGTAGGCTCTAAAAAAGTAGTAACTCGTTTAGGTTTTACTTATATTGGTCAAAATTTTTATGAACCAACTGGATTATCTCATCCTTCTTATGAATTGCTTAACCCAAATTTAGCTAAGAAGGACAAAATGATATGAATGGTGAATATATTGTAAAGTTGGTAGAAACGATATTTGGAGGTTTTGACAATGCTATTTTAAATGCTTTACATCATTTAGCGACAACAACAAATAACCTATTAACGCCGTTTTTTGTTTTTATTAGTTACTTCGCAGATAAGGGAATTGGATTAGTGATTCTTTCATTAATTTTGATTTGTTATAAAAAAACTAGAAAATATGGTATTTGTATGTTACTTGCTATTGTAGTTGGTGCTATATTTACAAATGTAATTTTAAAAAACTGGATTGCAAGAGAACGAATGTTTTCTGATATTACAAGTAAATATTATGCTTGGTGGACATATGTTGGTTCTCACATGGAGGAAAGCTTTTCCTTTCCTTCTGGTCATGTAACTGCTACTATGGCTTGTATGACAGCCTTATTTTTAAGTTTAGAAAAAGGAAAAAAACGTTGGTTATGCTTTTCATTTGTTATTTTGATGGCACTATCAAGGATGTATTTAATGGTACATTATCCTTCCGATGTGTTAGGAGCAATTATTATTGGTGGAACTGCTGCTATCATTGCTGATTTCTTTACTGATAAATTATATCTTTATGCAAATAATAATTCTAAATTAAATCAAATTCTTTAATAAAAGATTTTTTAAGTATTAATTTTAAGTAAGTATACGTATAGTATGTTAGGAGGGATGAATATGATTAAAATTGCTTTGATCCAATTAAATAATTATTATTCAAATCAAAATGAGGCATGTAATAAAGCAACTGAATACATAGAGGAAGCCGCTAAGCATGGTGCAACATTGGCAATTTTACCTGAATTATCAAATAGTGGATACATTCCAAATCAAAGTATTTGGAAATTTGCTGAAAATAGAAATGGTAAAACAAAAACTTGGGCGACAAAATTATCTAAGAAACTTAATATTTTTATTGGTGCTGGTTACATAGAAACTGATGGAAATGATTTTTATAATGCTTATTTAATTAGTAATCCTAATGGTGAAGTTGATGGAGTGATTTATAAAGAAGATGCAGAATCCTATTGCTTTAAAAGAGAAAATGGTAAATTGTTTATTGATACCACTATTGGTAGAATTGGTGTAGGAATTTGTGCTGATAATCATTATATCGATCGTTTAAAACGAATCAAAAATGAAAATATTGATATTATGCTTATGCCACATGCGAATCCTATGCCTTATCGTACAACAAAACAAATATCGAAAAAAGATCTAGAATTATTTGATAAACAACCTTTCGTAATAGCTAGAACATATTCAAAATATTTAGGTGTCCCAACTATCTATGTAAATGCTGTTGGCACTTTCCCTAAATTTTCTGGAGGAATTGGTGTAAAAAATTTTAATAAAGATTTTCGTTTAATGGGTGGTTCTTTAGCCGTAGATAATGAAGGGGTATTAATTGAAAAGATGAATGATAAAGAAAATATGAGCATCGTTGAAGTATCGCTAGAAAAGAATGATTCTAAAACGATCGATCCCATAATTTATCATAAAAAATGGTTACATCCTGGTAATCGTTTGTTTCGATCCTTTGTTTTACCCTATGTAACGAATAAAGGAATAAAAAACTATCATAAGAATGCAAAAATATATTTACAAGGTGTTGAAAAACCAGAACGAAATGATTAGAGAACTATCGCTGGATAGACAACTATTTAATTGGAGGTAATAATGAAGAATAACAGGCTTACACTTAGAAAATTAGAAGATAAAGACATTACAATGTTGACTAATTGGTTATACAAGGAATATATCTTAAAATGGTATCATGATCCAGAAGATTGGTTAACAGAAATCAATGGACGACTTGGAATATATTCATTTATTCATCATTTTATTGTAATGATTGCTGATATCCCAATTGGCTTTTGTCAGTATTATGATTGCTACGATGCAAATCAAATGGAAGATTGGTATACTGTCACTCAAAAGAATGATACCTTTAGTATTGATTATTTAATAGGAGAGGAGTCCTATTTAGGTATGGGGTATGGAAAAGAGATTGTTAAACTATTGAGTGAAACAATCCAATATAAAGAACAGGCAAATTGTATTATTGTACAGCCAGAAAAAGAGAATCATTCTTCCAATCATGTACTTATAGCAAATGGATTTCTATACGATAGTGATAGAGAATACTATTATAAACGATTAAATCGATAGTAAAAAAAGAAAGTAGGGGATTAAAACTACTTTCTTTTCATTTTATTCATTTAATTCATTGATCTTTTTAGATACGTTGTATGTAATAATTTGTGAGCTTTAGAGCTTCCAGGTTTATTTAAGTACTCATCATAAAGCTTCTTAATATCTAAGTTTTCATGTGATTTTCTAACAGCATTAGATGCATCACTATTATATAATGCTTTTGCACGCTCCACTCTAATATCTGTTGTATTACGTACTTTTGAAGTTACTTGAGGTTGCCCTCCACCATTGACACATCCACCAGGACATCCCATGATTTCAATGAAATGATAATCAGATTCTCCGTTTTCTATTTTTGTTAATAACTCATTAGCATTCGTTAAACCAGAAGCTACCGCAACTTTAATTGTTGTACCAGCGACATCATAACTAGCTTCTTTAATTCCTTGAATACCACGAACTTCTTTAAAATCTAAATTTTTCAAAGTTTCTCCAGTTAATGTTTCTACTGCTGTACGTAAGGCAGCTTCCATAACTCCACCAGTTGCTCCAAAAATAACAGCAGCTCCTGTTGACTTACCTAAAGGATCATCAAATTTATCTTGATCCGATAATGCATGGAAATTTATTCCCGTTTTCTTAATCATTCTAGCTAATTCTCTAGTTGTTATAGAAATATCGACATCAGCATAACCAGATGCACTTTGATTTTCTCTTCCAATTTCGAATTTCTTAGCAGTACAAGGCATAACAGATACAGAAACAATATCCTTTGGATCAATATTCATCTTTTCAGCATAATATGTTTTTAAAATAGCACCAAACATTTGTTGTGGTGATTTACAACTTGATAAATGATCAATCATAGTAGGGAAATAATGTTCACAATATTTAATCCAGCCTGGAGAACAAGAAGTAATTAGAGGCAATTTACCACCATTACTGATTCTATCAATTAGTTCATGTGCTTCTTCCATAATTGTTAAGTCTGCCCCAAAATTAGTATCAAATACACGATCAAAACCTAATTGTCTTAAGGAAGCAATCATTTTACTTTCTACATTTGTTCCCATTGGTAATCCAAATTCTTCACCTAAAGCAGCACGTACTGCAGGTGCAGTTTGAACGACAACATGTTTACTTGGATCATTTAGTGCTGCGAATACTTCTTTCGTATTATCTTTTTCACTTAATGCTCCAGTAGGACATACAGCAATACATTGACCACAAGATACACAACTTGTTTCTGCTAATCCAGCATCAAAAGCACTACCGATATATGTGTGAAAACCACGTTCATTTGCACCAATAACTCCAACACCTTGCACTTTTTCACAAACAGCACTACAACGTCTACAAAGAATACATTTGTTGTTGTCACGATACATATGAACCGCAGTTTCATCAATATCAAATGTAGTCATTTCGCCATCGTAATATGCTTCATCATCAATTCCATAATTTTTAGATAATGTTTGAAGTTCACAATTACCACTTCGAATACATGTTAAGCATTTTCTATCATGATTAGATAAGATTAATTGTAAATTTTTCTTTCTTGCATCAATCACTTTTGGAGTATTTGTCAATACTTCCATTCCTTCAAAAATAGGATATACACAAGAAGCACATAAACTTCTAGCTCCCTTAACTTCAACGACACAAATACGACAAGCACCGATTTCATTGACTCCCTTTAAAAAACATAGAGTAGGGATATCAATATTAGCTAATCTAGCGGCTTCTAAGATGGTAGAACCCTCTGGTGCACTTATGTCAAAACCATTGATTTTTATGTTTATATTTTTCATCTTTTACCTCTCCTTTAGCTAACAATAATTGCATGGAATCTACATTTTTCAATACATGCACCACATTTAACACATTTTTGTGGATCAATGACATGTGTTTTTTTAACTTCACCAGATACGGCTCCATTTGGACAAATTCTAGCACATAATGTACAACCTTTACATAAAGAATCATCAATAGAATATTGAAGTAAGTCTTTACATACACCAGCAGGACATTTTTGTTCGACAACATGTGCAATGTATTCATCTTTGAAATATTTCAAAGTGGATAATACTGGGTTAGGAGCAGATTGTCCTAAACCACATAATGAATTATCTTTTATGTAATAACACAATTCTTCTAATTTATCTAAGTCTTCTAATGAAGCATTCCCTTTTGTAATTTTATCTAATATTTCGGATAAACGTTTTGTTCCAATTCGACAAGGTGTACATTTACCACATGATTCTTCTACTGTAAATTCAAGGAAGAATTTTGCGATATCTACCATACAGTTTTCTTCATCCATGACGATAAGGCCACCAGATCCCATCATTGAGCCAATACGAATGAGGTTATCGTAATCAATAGGAATATCCATATGTTCCACAGGAATACATCCCCCAGAAGGACCTCCAGTTTGAGCAGCTTTAAATTTCTTTCCATTAGGAATTCCGCCACCAATATCTTCAATGACAGTACGTAATGTTGTTCCCATAGGAACTTCAACTAAACCAGTATTTTTAATCTTACCACCTAAGGCAAATACTTTTGTACCTTTAGAGTTCTCAGTTCCCATAGAGCTAAACCAGTCAGCACCCTTTAAAATGATTTGAGGAATATTTGCATATGTTTCCACGTTATTAAGTACAGTAGGTTTTTGAAATAATCCTTTTTCTGCTGGGAAAGGAGGACGAGGTTTTGGTTCTCCACGATTTCCTTCAATAGAAGTCATTAATGCAGTTTCTTCACCACAAACAAATGCTCCAGCTCCAAGACGTATACCTAAATCAAATGAGAATCCTGTTCCAAAAATATTTTCTCCTAAAAGTCCATACTCTTTTGCTTGCTTTATAGCAATTTCAAGTCGTTGAACAGCGATAGGATACTCTGCTCTTACGTAGACATAACCTTGACTTGCACCAATTGCATAACCAGCAATTGCCATTGCTTCAATTAAAGCATGTGGATCTCCTTCTAATACTGAACGATCCATGAATGCTCCTGGATCTCCTTCATCAGCATTACAGCAGACATATTTTTGCCCACCTTTGACTAAATCTTTCGCTAATTGCCATTTACGACCAGTTGGGAAACCACCGCCACCTCTTCCTCGTAATCCCGAGTCAGAAATAATTTTGATTACATCCTCTGGTGTCATTTCAGTTATTACTTTACCTAGTGCTTCATAGCCATTTGTTCCAATATATTCTTCAATATTTTCTGGATTAATAACACCACAGTTTCGTAAAGCAATTCTTGTTTGAAATTTATAGAAATTAGTGTCGTTTAAAGATGAAATATGTCCTTCTTCACTCACAGCTTCATCATAGACTAGTCTAGATACCACTCTACCTTTTAATAAATGTTCAGAAACAATTTCTGGAACATCGTCTGGTTTTACCATGGAATAAAAGATGGCATCAGGATAAATAATCATGATAGGGCCCATTGCACATAAACCATGACATCCGGTTTTTACGACCGCTATTTCTTCTGCAAGACTATTTTTACTTAATTCTTGATTTAGTACTCTGATGATTTCCTCACAACCAGAGGAAGTACATCCAGTACCACCACAAATTAATACATGTGTACGATACATTTATTTTCCTCCCTCATTGATTGTATATTTACTTACAACCAGTTTACCAATTAAATGTTTTTCTACCACTTCTTTTGCTTTTTCAGCTGTCATTTCGATATACGTTACTTTGTCTTTACCTGGCTCATAAATTTCTACAATTGGCTCATATTGACATAAACCAATACAACCAGTTTGCGTAACCACAGTGTTCTCTAATTTTTTTTCTTGCACTAAATTAGAAAACGCTGTTAATACAGGTCGAGCTCCACTAGCAATTCCACAAGTAGCCATACCAACGACGATACGTGTTTGATCACTTGTTTCATTACGTAAACCAACTTGATTTTTCATTTTTTCACGTATTGCTTTTAATTCTTCTAGAGACTTCATAGTATTTATCCTCCCATTATAATAGTTTGTTTTAAATTGATATGCCTTGATCGATTTCTTCTTTATTCGTTTTAAGAAAATCATTAATAAAGATTGATACATCAGGAGTATTAAAAGGAATATTTCCTAATATTTCTCTAAATTCTCTGGTATCTAATATAAATTGTTTTTCATTAAATCGATACGTATAGATAAAATCGACAGATGAATTGAATGTTATTAATGTGTGAATGGTACAATTAATATCTCCAAGCGGTACTCTATCAATACTTGATAGTAAAAAACTTGCTTTTGTCGTCGTTCCAATACCAATGTTAGATGTAATTGAAAATTCTCCTCCAGATAACTCAGCAGCCATTTTAAAAAAAGGAATCCCTAAACCAACGTTTCTGGTTGTCCTAGTTGTAAAAAATGGATCAGTTACACTTGCTATTTGATCTTCACTCATACCACAACCATTGTCTTTAATAATAATAGTTAATCGATCTAAGGATCGATTAATATCAATTAAAATTTCAATTAAAGAAGCATTTGCACGAATTGAGTTTTCTGCTATATCAAGAACATTCAAAGATAATTCAGTCATCATAAGACTAATATTTTTCTAATATTGACACAACATCATCTGCAACAATTCGACCATATACTTCTTCATTGATTGTCATAACTGGTGCTAAACCACAAGCACCGATACAACGACATGCTTCTAGAGAGAACTTGCCATCTGGTGTGCACTCACCATCACCAAGTTCTAATACTTGCTTAAGCTTATCATAAATCTCTCCTGCACCTTTTACGTAACAGGCCGTACCAAGACAAACTGAGATTGTGTATTCTCCCTTTGGACTTAATGAGAATTGTGAATAAAATGTTACAACTCCATAAACCTTCTCAAGAGGGATCGTTAATTCATTTGCAATCATAGTTTGTACTTCAATTGGCAAGTAACCATAAATATCTTGTGCTTTTTGAAGAATAGGCATAAGATTTCCATCCATGTCTTTATATTCATTGATTACTTCTCTTAGCTTAGCCTCTTGTTCCTTCGTTCCAGAAAAAGGAACAGTCGTTTTATTCGCCATTTGTTTACCTCCCTTAATTTATAAAAAAGATTTCGGTACATAATGCACCGCTACCTTAGATTTTACCATAAAAAAAATAAAAAACCAACTTTTGAAAGCGCATTCTATTAAATCTTGTAAATATTTTCACTTAATGATATACTAGTTTTATTATATAAGATAGTATTGTTTGACTAAAATAATAGATAAATTAAAAAAAGGAGCATTTTTTATGAGGATTAAAGATATTAAAGAGGTTTTGGGTGCAACCGTTATTTGTGGGGAAGAATTTTTAAATCGAGAAATACATACCGCCTGTGGTTCAGATATGATGAGTGATGTATTAGCCTTTTTAAAAGATCAAGCGGTATTATTAACTGGTTTATGTAATGCTCAAGTGATCCGTACAGCAGAAATGATGGACGTTATTTGTATTGTATTGGTTCGTGGGAAAATGCCAGATGATGTAATGATAAATTTAGCGAAACAAAAAGAAATTGTATTAATGACTTCAGGGCATCGCATGTTTTCAGCTTGTGGTATATTATACGAAAATGGACTGCGTGGGGGAAGTGCCTATGATTAATGAAAATACGACAATGATTTTCAAATATATTGTAACAAAAGAAGATTTTACTAGAGCTGGCGAAGCTTCTAGTGATATCAAATCCAAACTTAAAATGTTAGGGGTTGCTCCTGAAGTGATTAGAAAAGTGGCCATTGCTATGTATGAAGGTGAAATTAATATGGTGATTCATGCCAATGGTGGTGAAATAACAGTATCCATTTCAGAACAAGAAATTGTGATGGAATTAAAGGATATAGGACCAGGAATTGAAGATATTGAAAAAGCAATGCAAGCTGGTTTTTCTACTGCAACGCAGGATATTCGAAATCTTGGTTTCGGTGCAGGAATGGGGTTACCTAATATGAAAAAATATTCAGATGATTTAATAATAGAAAGTGAACTTACGGTAGGTACCACTGTAACAATGAAAGTCTATTTATAATAATGTTAATTTGATAATGGGAGGAGTATCAATGAGTAATACATTTTATAATTCTGTATATTTAGATGCAGAACTTTGTGTAGGTTGTATTAATTGTATTAAACGTTGTCCTACAGAAGCAATACGTGTAAGAAACAATAAAGCAACCATTAATAAGAAATATTGTATTGATTGTGGAGTATGTATTCGAACTTGCAAGCAACATGCAAAAATTGCTAGGCATGATCTATTCACAGATATTTGTAACTATAAATATTCGATTGCACTTCCAGCTCCTTCATTATATGGTCAATTTAATAATTTAAATGATGTCAATATTATTTTAACTGGTTTAAAAAAGATGGGATTTGATGACGTATTTGAAGTGAGTAGTGCTGCAGAGGTAGTCAGTCAAATTTCTAGAAAATATATGAAAGAACATAAGGATAAGACTCCAATAATTAGTACTGCTTGTCCTGTCATTTCACGATTAATTAGTATTAAATTTCCTAATTTAATACCTTATCTTTTGCCTGTGATTACACCAGCTGATTTAGCGGCAAAGATTGCGAAAGAGATTGCAGTTAAGAAAACTGGTTTAAAGAAAGAAGAAATTGGTGTTTTCTTTATTTCTCCTTGTCCTGCAAAATATACAGCTAAAAATCATCCAATTGGTATTGAAAAAAGTGAAATTGATAGAGTCATACCAATAAAGGATATATATCCTTTATTATCTAGTAAATATATGGCAGAAGCTACAAAGAACTTAGAAGACTTATCAACCTCTGGACAAATTGGAATACGCTGGGGACAAATAGGTGGAGAAGCATTAGGGACTAAGACAGATAACTACATGTCAGTGGATGGAATTGAAAGAGTTTTAAAAGTATTAGAAGATTTAGAAGATAAAAAGTTAACTGACTTAGAATTTATAGAATTGAATGCTTGTGATAGTGGCTGTGTTGGTGGAGTGTTTACAGTTGAAAATCCTTTTATGGCAAAGGCTAAGCTTGAGCGTTTATTGAAAAAAACAACGAAATTAAATAATAATAAACTAGAGGATTATGTTCTAGTGTTAGAAGAAAGTGATGTATATTGGAATAAGGAAGTGGTCTATGAACCAGTCTTTAATCTAGGAGAAAATTTAAAAGATTCGTTTACAAAAATGAATCGAGTAAATGAATTGTGTCGTATTTTCCCAGGATTAGATTGTGGAAGTTGTGGTGCACCTACTTGTAGTGCTTTTGCAGAAGATGTTGTCAGAGGTTATGCCGAGGAAAAAGATTGTGTTCATGTATTAAGAGAATTATATGAGGTGATTGTATATGACGAAGAAGATTAGTGATTTAATAGAAACAAACTATTTTACTCTTTTAAATAACGGAGAAGAAAATAAAGAAATTGGTAGTGTTTTTTGTTGTGATTTATTAAGTATCGTAATGGCGAAAGCGAGTATGGATTGTGTTTGGGTAACAATAATGGCAAATATAAATTCATTAGCCGTTGCTTCGTTAGTCGATATGTCTTGTATTGTCTTTGCAGAAGGTATAATGCCTGATGAATCAACAATAAATAAAGCAAAAGAACAAGGGATTACTATTTTTTATTCTGAAAAGCCAATCTTTGAATGTGCTTTGTTGATTGATGGATTTAGAAAGAGTTAATAAGAATGAAAATATCTTATGATTTACATCTTCATTCCTGTTTATCACCTTGTGGCGATCAAGCAATGACACCTGCAATGATTGCTGGTATTGCTGCGGTTTCTGGATTAGATGTGATTGCATTAACCGATCATAATTCTTCAAAAAATTGTGAAGCATTTTTAAAGGCGTGTGATCATTATGGAATTTTAGGAATTGCTGGTATGGAATTAAATACAATAGAGGAAGTGCATGTTGTTTGTTTATTTGAGCATGTAAAAGATGCTTTATTATTTGATGAGTATGTCTCTTCAAAATTGATAAAAATAAGAAATGATCCAATGATTTTTGGCAAGCAATTACTTTGTGATGAATTTGATAATGTGATTGGTGAAGAGCAGAATTTATTAATTAATGCTACTGCGATTTCTTTTGACAATCTATTTGAATTGATGCAAAGATATCATGGTGTCATGATTCCAGCCCATATCGATAAAAACGCAAATAGTGTTTTATCAAATTTAGGTTTTCTACCTGAGGATAGTCAATTTCGATGTTTAGAATTACGGCATAAAGAAAATTATGATCAATTAGCTAGCATTCATTCTTATATGAAGGAATGCTTAGTAATCACTAATTCTGATGCTCATTATGTAGAACATATTAATAATCCGATTAACTTTTTAGAAGTGGAAGAGAAAAGTGTGAAGGCGATTATAAAAAAATTGAAGGGCAATAATTAGTTAATCGTGGCTTGTATAGTGAAAAGGTAGAGCCATGGATAAACGTAATGATTGTTCTCTTTGTAGTCTAACGATCAAGATTCAATCACACTAATTTAGTTGCAGGAGTAGTAATGTTGTATAAAATGATACTAATTTCATAAGTATGATAGCAAGAACTTTTTAAAGCAGCTAATCTTAATGGTTCAAAATTTTATTATTCACTTGTTATATTTGTACGATTTGATATAATTATTTTATTGGTAGAACAATCATATATAATTATTAGGTAAAAGGATGGGAAAAATGAAAAAAATAGTATTAATTATGTTGTTCTTTGGTATTTGTTTGGGAGGATGTTCTAAAAATAAACCTAGCCCAAATTTAGTTTGTAGTTTTAGTAAGGAGTATGATGGAATTACTACTGATTATCTTGACACTTATGAAAATAATGGCACTAAAATTACAAAAAGTACGTTTATAGAAAAATATACGTCAGAAAATCAAGAAACAATTACTTTTATTAAAGAATCAATGTCATTAATTGATACAAGTGCAAGTTATGATGTAGAAGGTGTCACTTATGCGATTATGGAGATTGAAAACGGAGTTCAAATAACAATAGTTTTTGATTTATCAGTAGTAAGTAATGACGATTTAGTTACTTTAGGGTTTATCTCTAGTAAAGACAAAGATGCTGATTATATTGGTGTTGAAGTAACAAAAGAATATTTAGTTTCTGCTGGCTATAGTTGCAGTTACGATGAATAATCCTTAAAAAGGAAATAAAAGCAGTAGTAAATGACACATAATAGAAGAACTATCTTGTGTCTTTTATTTATGAAAGCAGGTGAGGAATAAGAATGAAAAACACATTATATGTCACTGATTTAGATGGTACTTTGTTAAAGGATAATCAGAGCATTTCTAAATATTCTGTCGATATTATTAATTCTTATATTGAAAAAGGCTATTTGTTTACTTTTGCAACAGCCCGTTCTTTATATTCTGCTAAAAAGCTTATCAATGGTTTACAATTACGATTACCAGTGATCGTTTATAATGGCTGTCATATTTTGAATCCTGAAAGCTTTGAAAGTGTATCATCAGAATTTTTCACGAAGCAAGAATGCGACTATTTATATCAACTATTTAAAAAATATCGAAAGCAACCAATTGTGTATAGTCGAAATAAAACGATTGAAAAAGTATATTATATAGCAGACCAACAAAACATTGGATTAATGCACTATATAGATAGTCGCAGAAATGACAAGCGATTTGAAAGAAAAAAACAATTGAAGGAGTTGATGCAAGGGGATATTTTCTATTTTACTCTGATAGCAAATAAAGAAGATCTGTTTGATTTATATCAGACTCTAAAGCAAAGTCAACGATTTTCACTTGTCTACTATCTAGAATCCTATACCAATCAATATTGGTTAGAAATCATGCCGACATTGGTTAATAAAGCAACAGCAATTCAGAAATTAAAAAATATCTTACAATGTGATACGGTTGTTTGTTTTGGTGATGATATAAATGATTTAGAAATGTTTGATATAGCCGATTATAAATATGCAGTAGCCAATGCCAAAGAACAAGTAAAAGAAAAAGCTACTGCCATCATTAAAAGCAATAATGATGATGCTGTTGCCAATTGGATGAAAGAACATTTGAAATAGGAGGCATTCGTAATGAGCAAGCATATAACGTCTAGTATTATAAGTTTAGAAAAGCGGGGATATATTGAGCATATTGACAATACACCTTATCTAATGCTTTCAAAGCAAGAATTATTAGTCCTGTTGAAAGATCAATTAGCGATTCATAGAACACTAGCAACTAGGGCTTTTACGGTCTTAAAAATGAAAGATAACGATATTGAAGATAGCATATTGGATTTATTTCTTAAAGAAAAAGCTCTCTATACTAGACTTGAATTATCCAATTATCTTTCTTTGGGTGATGAAAAAACAGCAAAAAAGCTAATTCCCCATTTAGCAACATTAAAATGTAATCAGTATACAATACCTCCAACGAATGTTTCAAAGAAGAAAAGTTATCCATTAGCCAGAGATTTAATTGCGAGAACATTATCTAGAATGGATATTACTGTTTTTCCTATTTTATTAGACAGTAGTTCTACGATTGAAAAAGATAAATTATCAGAATTAATTGATGCGATTGGATATCATTGTTTTTATCATCAAGAGATTGCTAGCGTAGAAGTATTTGATAGATTGTATCGATGCTATAAGGAAAATGAAGATTATCCAATTATACGCTATAAATTAATTACTGCTTTTTCAGCATTTCCTTTTTCAAAGGTAAAAAAATTATTATACCAAATCATTAATCAATTTCCAGAGACTATCTTTGAAAAAGAAGCAAATCGTTCACTATCTCTATTACCGAAAAATGAAGTTGAATGAAGAAATCTCGTATTAATTAGCGGAAAATGCAATATCGTATTGAAAGCGATATCTTTTTTTAGTAAAATAAAGACATAACTATAAGAAGGGGAAGGTATAAATATGGAATATTTAGTGTTAGATGTTGGAGGATCAGCCATCAAATATGCTGTGATGGATGCTGATTCTAGGATTATTGAGAAAGGTAATGTAAAAACTCCAAAAGATTCTTTTGATACATTTAGAGAGGAAATTGGGAAAATATATGATCAATTTAAAGATCGTATTGAAGGTATTGCTTTAAGTATGCCAGGAGTCATTGATAGTGATAGAGGATATGCTTATACTGGCGGAGCATTACGTTATAATTATGATATTGACATTGTAAAATTACTACAAGTTAGATGTCCTGTAAAAATGGTAGTGGAAAATGATGGTAAATGTGCTGCCTTAGGAGAATATTGGAAGGGAACACTTCAAGGTGTTAAAAACGGTATTGTTTGTGTTATTGGAACTGGAATTGGAGGAGGTATTATTATTGATGGTAAACTTCATAAAGGAAGTCATTTCTTTGCGGGAGAATTTAGTAGTTTAATTGTCAATAATACCTTTGGGGATACGTTAGGATTAGGAAAGTCATATTGGGCAGCACAAAGTGGAGTAAGAGGTTTATTATATCCAATTGCTGAAGCGAAAGGTGTAGAACATGAAGATATGGATGGGTTACAAGCGTTTGAATTAATTCATAATGGCGATGAGGATGCTGTTAGAATTTTTGATGACTATTGTCGTAAAATTGCAATACAAATGTATAATATGGTAAGTTTATTTGATCCAGATAAAATTGCGATTGGTGGAGGAATTAGTGCACAAGATATTTTAGTAGAAAATATTGTCAAACAAGTACATAAAATAAATGATGACTATAAAGAAGAGACTGGAAAAGGATTATATTTAATTCCAGAAGTAGTACGTTGTGAACTTTCCAATGATGCGAACTTAGTTGGTGCTTTATATACTTATCTAGTAAGTGAAAAATAATTGTAAATAAAATGTAAGAGGATGATTTATCTAAGTGGGTAAATCATCTTTTAATATGGAATATTTCAGAGTAAAATTGATAAACTATAATTTGTTTCAGAATGTAGTATTTTGATCGTGTCCTAAATCAAAATTCCAATAGCAAATGAAACTGATACAATTAGTTAAATTTCATGTTAACAACCCAAAATAGATTATAAACTGTTCAAAATATTCTAAAATGATAGGATAGTAACATAAAGAATGGCAAAAATGCAAATAATGGAAAATATTTCTGCAATTTAATTGATAAATAAATGCTATTAGCTTATAATTAAGAAGACTTAAAAACTTAAGAAAGAAGGAAAAATACTTATGAACAAGATAATCAAAATGCTCTGTGCATTATTATTAATAGGATGTATGCTAAATTTTGTGCAAGTAAATGTGTCTGCTACTACATATGAGGAGGAACAATTGCAAAATAATGAGATCAGTACTTTTCAACCTGGAGATGTATTGAATTTTAAGGGAACACCAACGATTACTATAATAGATAGGAATGATGTTGTTTTAGATATACAAACAGCTAGCAGTATTACTTTTCCAGAATACTCACTAGAATCTGCTAATTTTCAATGTTGGCAATTTGTTCGTTACAAGAGTGTTGAAGGGGTAATTACAGAAATCACTTTTAGAGCTTATATTTTACCATCATTATATACAACAGCTGTTAATGAAGGAGACTCTGTTACTTTTTATATTAATGAGGATGATTTACCGACACCACATAATTATATTTATGAATGGATAGCTGGTGGAAAGGCTGGTGGTTGGGAACTAGAAGGGAGTTCAAATTCGACTAGCTTTACTATTACCAAAGACTCACCATATTACCAAGATGGTTTTATCGTAGCTTGTAGAATTCGACTTGTTGAGGGAACTGGGCATTTCTTTACTGAGGAAGCTATTGTAAGTCTGATTCCAGTTATACCTGAAAAAGATCCGCCTATTGAAGCGGAGCCAGATACTGATCCAATCGTTAATTCTGTTACCAATCAATCAGATATAATGATAGTAGAAACTGGTGATAATACGCAACAAAATTTCTATGTTTTTGCGTTCCTTGCTAGTCTTGCAATAGTAATCTTACATATTATGAAAAGAGAAAAAGTAACGAAGCAATAGTATAAACAGTAGAGAACAAAGAAAATATATCATATATAGAGAGTGGATAAACTATGAAAGAAATATCAATAGAAAAAAAGTTTGATTTATACTTAGACACTTTGGAAAAATGTGGGATTGAATTATTAAACTTATCAGCTATTAATATTTTCAATTAGCTATGTAGTCATTTAAAAAGTTAGATACACAAGATATCTAACTTTTCATTTATTTATTTATATATACATATTTTATTCTTTCTTTTGTAATTGGTACATTGTATAATACGTACCTTTTTTATCTAATAATTCACTATGCGTTCCTTGTTCTATAATATTTCCTTTATCTAAAACTAAAATCATATTTGCATCTTTAATGGTGGATAAACGATGAGCAATCGCAATTGTCGTTCTTCCTTTTCGAATACGCTCCAAACCTTCTTGAATTAAACTTTCTGTTTCTGTATCAATATTGGCAGTAGCTTCATCTAAAACTAAAATCTTAGGGTCAGTTACAATTGTTCTTGCGAACGCTAATAATTGTTTTTGCCCAGTAGAGAAGGAAGCACCTCTTTCAATTACTTTATGTTGATAACCATCTTCTAACTGATTAATGAAACTATCTGCTTGTACAAATTCACAAGCATCAATAATTTGTTGATCGGTAATTGTTTTATTTTGTAATCGAATATTGTCAGCAATCGTTCCATAGAATAAGAAAGGATCTTGTAATACTAATCCAATTGTAGAACGTAATTCTTCTATTTTGTAATCCTTAATTGAATGTCCATCAATTAAGATATCACCTTCAAAGAATTCATAGAAACGCATCATAACATTAATAATAGAACTTTTCCCACTTCCTGTATGACCAACCAAAGCAATTGTTTCTCCAGGATCGACACTAAAACTGATATCATTTAATACATTATTTTGACCATCATAAGAGAAGGTTACATTCTTAAATTCAATTTTACCATGTTCAACGATACAATCTTCTTTATTATTTTGTTCAGGAACTAATTCTTGATGGTCAATAATTTTGAAGACACGACTTCCTGCAACAATTGCTTGTTGGTAAATTGCTAAACGTTCCATAATTTGTTGGATTGGGCTAAAGAATTTATAAATATATTCGATAAAGGCAACCATTAATCCAGTAGAAACCACACTTTGGAAGGATTCAAATCCCATATAACCAAAAACAGCAGCTAAGGCAAAGCTAGCTAATAAATTAATGATAGGAGCTAGTAATAATCCATCTAATTGAATATTTTTAATACTTGCTTTATAATAATCATTATTTATTTTTGCAAATTCTTTCGATAGCCTTTTTTCTTGATTGAATATTTGAATAATTCCCATACCAGATATTGATTCTGATAACTTAGTATTTAACTGACTTAGTTTCTCTCTTGCTAACATATAGAATTGAGTACTATATTTTTGATATAAGTAAATAATAAAAATGGCAACAGGAACAAATGCTAAGCAAATCAATGTTAGTTTTACATTTAGAATAAACATTGTAATAATAATACCAATAAATGAGATGATACTTGATAACAAAATTGAAATAATGTTATTAAACATATCTTGAATAGCATCGGTATCATTGGTCACTCTTGAAACAATACTACCAGCAGGTGTTTGATCAAAATATCGCATTCCTAAACTTTGTAGTTTTGCAAAGATATCATTTCTTAAATCTTCTGTTATTTTATAACCAATCTTATGGAAATTAATAATTTGGAAATAACGGAAGAAGGCATATGCTAAATTTGCAATTGCATATAAAATAATATAAAGCGTAATCGGACTAAAGTTTAAAAACTCTTGTCGAAGTTGCTTGTCAATTAATTCTTTCATAATAATAGGACCAATCAAATCAGCAATAGTTGCTAATAAAGAAAAGAAAAATCCTATACTTAAAGTTGCTTTTAATGGTTTTACATAACGTAATAATCGTTTTAAAACAGCAACTTGTTGTTTAAAGGAGAGAGTTTGTTTATCATCCATGATGTATCGTAGCTCCTTTACTAAATTCTTGTCTTTCAAATATATCTAAATACCATCCATCATTCTTTAATAATTCAAGATGTGTTCCACGTTCACTAATTTCTCCATTATGTAATACAATAATTTCTTGTGCATGCTTAATCGCACTTAAACGGTGGGCAGAAATGATCGTTGTTTTATTTTTTCTAGCAGTTTTCAAATTATGTAAGATTGCTTCTTCCGTTTTTGCATCGACTGCTGATAAAGAATCATCTAAAATCAACAATTCTGGATTTAACAATAAAGCTCTTGCTATCGCAATTCTTTGTTTTTGACCACCAGATAGAGAAACTCCTCGTTCACCTACAACAGTATCATATTGTTTACTAAAACCTAAAATATCCTCATGAATATTTGCTTTTTTAGCTGCTTCCATGATTTCCTGATCACTAGCATCTGGTTTGCCAAAACAAATATTTTCTTTTACTGTTGCAGAAAATAAAAATTGGTCTTGAGGAACATAACCAATCGATTGATGTAAATGCCCAAGTTCATAGTTTTTTATATTTTGATGATTGATAGAAATTTCACCTAGATACGAATCATAATCTCGTAATAGTAACTTTAGTAAGGT